>ERZ772979.93-NODE-93-length-76488-cov-17.066777_pt1 | contig 76488 bp, 61 predicted proteins | sample MGYA00511130_ERZ772979 | MGnify/ENA primary metagenome ERZ772979 (study PRJEB29015, sample SAMEA2738103) | human oral metagenome | biome: human oral; feature: human-associated habitat; material: saliva | place: China | collected 2186 ...
CTCCCGTTACCAAAAAATTAGGCGACAGTTTAAACATCAAAGGCGACAACAAAAACATCGCCACCAAAACAAATAATGGCGATATTCAAGTTACCTTAAAAGATGACATCAGCGTACAAAATGTGAACGCGGCAGCCTCGGTCATCACCCCTAAAGTGGTTGCTGGCGATAGCACCTTAACTTCAGACGGCCTAAACATCACCGGCGGCCCAAGCATCACCAAAGCTGGCATCAGCGCAGGCAATAAACCAATCACCAACGTCGCAAGCGGCGGCACCACCGACAGCAACGCTGCCAATATTGGCGACGTTAAAAAAGCCGCTGCTGCCGCCAAAACCGTGGTAAAACAAGGCGCAAACACCACCGTTTCTAGCGCCACCGACGCAGCAACTGGTGCCACCGAATACACCGTCAATGCTGAAAAATCGGTGGTACAAGGCTCTTCGGATGTTAGCGTAAATGCAGTAACCAACGGTCTGACTACCACATACACCGCCGACTTATCAACCACAGCCAAAGCCAGCCTAGCCAAAGCCGATAGCGCGGTACAAAAGGTGGTTTCAAGTACCCCTAATTTAACCGCCAGCAAAACCGGCGATACCGTTACTTTGGATTTTAGCCAAACCCCAAGCTTTACCAGCGTAACCACTGGAAATAGTGTATTGACTTCAGACGGCTTAAAAATTGGTAGCGGCACAAATTCTGTATCCTTAACCAATGCAGGACTTTCTAACGGTGGCAATAAAATCACCAACATCGCCGATGGCGCAGCCGATACCGATGCGGCAAGCTTTAAACAAGTTAAAGCCGCTAAAACCGAGGTTCAAGCCGGTACCAACGTTGCCAGTGTTACCAAAACCGACGGCACAAACGGTCAAGCGATTTATACCGTCAATGCCAAAGCTGCCGCCGTTGCATTAGAAAACGGCGCTGACGGATTAAAACTGACGTCGTCTGAAGATACAACCACCAATGTCACCACCTATAAACTGGATTTAGCAGACAAAACCAAGACTTCTTTGGCTAAAGCCGACAGCGCTTTACAAAACATCGGCGTACAAGTTAACGGTACTGCCGCTAAAACATTAAATCAAGCCAATTCAACGCTAAACTTTGTCAACGGCACTGGCACAACCGCCGAAAACAAAAACGGCAACATTGCATTTAATGTCAATAAAGCCAATTTAAGCGTAAACGGCGGCACGGTTTCGGCTGACAAAAACGGCGATGAATTTGCCACCGCAAAAAGCGTTGCCGACGCCATCAACCAGGCGGTTACCAACAGCGAAAAAACCAGCGTGGTTGCAGCGGGCGACAATACCCACGTTGCTTCTGCCGTTTCCGGTAACCAAACCACTTATACCGTTCATGCCGATAAAGCCACCGTCAGCGCCAAAACCGGCGGTAAGTTGGCACTGAAGTCGTCTGAAGCGACAAACAGTAACCAAACCAAAACCACCAACTACGAACTTGACCTGACAGATGCCGCCAAAGCCGAAATTGCCAAAGGCGTGGAGGCAAAAACTGCTGTCGATACTAAAGGCATTGGCTTTGCTGCCGACAGCGGCTCTCCCGTTACCAAAAAATTAGGCGACAGTTTAAACATCAAAGGCGACAACAAAAATATTGAAACCGTGGCAGGTTCAAGTGGTATCAATGTTAAATTGAAAGACCAAATTACGGTTAAAACGGCCAAAGCCGATACATTCGAAGCCGGTGACAGCACTTTGACTTCAGACGGCCTGAAAATCAGCAATGGTGCGAACCCTGTGGAGTTGACCAAATCCGGCCTGAACAACGGCGGCAACAAAATCACCAACGTTGCTAAAGGGACTGCGGACACAGATGCTGTGAACCTTGCTCAACTTAAAGATGCGGCTGCTGCGGCAAGCAACAAAGTTGAAAGCGGCAATGCCAATATCGTCGTTAAGCCTGTAAACAACGCCGATGGCAGTACCACTTACAAAGTGGCAACTGCAGATAAACTGACTGCAGACAGTTTTACCGCCGGCAACACCGTAGTCAATAACGGCGGCGTGAAAGTCGGCAGTGCTGTGGCACTTGGCAATGACGGACTGAAAGCAGGTAATGTGAGCGTTGGTACAAACGGTATCAATGCGGGCAATCACGCTGTTAAGAATGTTGCCAAAGGCGTAAACGACACCGACGCGGTCAACGTTGCCCAATTGCGCGAGCAAATTGCTGCCGGCGTGAAAACCACCACCGTCGTGGCCGGTAAGAACGTTACCGTCAGCAATAAAGTGAATGGCAATAACACCGAATATACTATAAATGCCGAAAAAACCACCGTGAGCGCAGCTGCCGGTGGGGCGGTTAAAGTAAATGCAGGTACGAAAAATGCCGACGGTGTTACCGATTACGCCGTGGATTTAACCGATGCGGCCAAAGCCGATATTGCCAAAGGTGTGGCAGCCAAAAACACTGTTGACAACAAAGGCCTGACCTTCAATGCCGACGGCTCGACTACGACAGGCGTCAAAAAATTGGGGGATACCGTTGCCATAAACGGCGATGGCAACATCATCACCAAAGCCGATGCAAACGGTATCCAAATCGGCCTGAACAAAAATCTGAACGTACAGAGTGTGAAAGCAGGTGATACCACCCTCAACAACAGCGGTGTAGCCGTTGGCGGAAACGTTGCGCTGACTCAAAATGGACTTAAGGCGGGTAACGTCAATGTAAGTGCAGGCGGCATTGATGCGGGCGGCAACAAAATCACCCGTGTCGCCCCGGGCGTGGTGGCAGCAGGCAGCACCGATGCTGTCAACGGCGGCCAGCTTTATGCAGCCAATCAAGCGGCCAGGGCGGCGAAAACAGAAGTCGTTGCAGGTAAAAACATAGTCGTTACCGAAAGCCAAGGTGCAAACGGCCAATCTGTTTATCAAGTTGCCACATCCGACAATTTGACTGTCGGCAGCGTAAAAGCAGGTGCGACAACCGTGAACGACCGCGGTATCAGCATTGCCCTGCCAACTGCCCACGATCCGGAAAATGCCGTCAGCCTCAGCCCGGACGGCCTGAATAACGGCGGCCAACGTATTTCCAACGTTGCGCCCGGCAGAGTAGGTACGGATGCCGTTAACCTAAACCAACTTGCCGGTTTGGGTAACGCCTTGCAAAACAACATCGACCGAGTCGGTAAAAAAGCTTATTCAGGTGTGGCCGGAGCGATTGCCCAAGGTTCGATTCCTCAGGTTACCCGCCCGGGAGCAACCGGCATCGGCGTCGGCAGCGGTTATTACGGCGGCCAGTCTGCTATGGCCATCGGTGTATCAGCCATGAGTGACGGCGGCAACTGGATCATCAAAGGCAATTTCTCGGCTAATACCGGCGGACATGTCGGTGTTGGTGCAGGTGCTTTGTATCAATGGTAAGGCCGTCTGAAAGCATCATCTGACCGTCATGAATGATACAACCGACAAGCCGGCGGTATTCACCGACACCCACACCCACCTTGCCGATCCTCTGCTGGCCGTACGGGCGGCAGAGGTCATACGGCAGGCCGATGGGGCAGGCGTGTGCCGCTTTATCGTTCCGTCCGCCAACCGTGGCGACTGGAAAGCCGTATCGGATTTGGTGGCAGACAATATTGTCCCCGCCTTCGGCATCCATCCCTGGTGGGCCGGAGGATCGGCCGAACGGCAGGATTTGGACAAACTTGCCGATTACCTTGCCGGACACCCGCAAGCATGGGTGGGCGAAATCGGTTTGGATTATCTGCGTGCTTCCGATGATGCACAGCGGCAGCGGCAACGCGCTTTGCTTGCGGCCCAACTACAACTGGCCGGCGATTACCGCCGGCCGTTCATTTTGCACAATGTCCGTGCAAGTGCGGATTTGCCGGCGTTGTTGAAACAATATCAGAATCCTTGCGGCGGCATCGTCCATGCCTTTTCCGGCAGCTTGGAAGAGGCGGCGGCATTTTGCAAACTCGGACTGAAAATCGGCATCGGCTCGCTGCTGCTGAACCCGCAGGCAAAAAAAGCCCGCCGCGCCGCCGCCGAACTGCCGTTGGAACACATCGTATTGGAAACCGACAGCCCGTATATGTCGGAAGGCGGCACGCCTGCCGACATATCCCGCATAGCCGAAATCGTCTGCGGCTTGCGCGGTATCGGTTTGTCCGAACTCTCCGCCGCGACCGAACGGAATGTGGACGGATTATTGGCTTTCTCATCTGCGGTGTGATAAGGGCGAGTGAGGCGGTTTATCCGATATGGCTATTTTAAATTTCTGAAATACTGGCTTTTGATTCCTGTTTATATTATTGTTTTTTTTAATAGGTATTTAAAAGGTGCAATTACAAAGGTAATGGCGGACAGAGTGTAGGCAAGCGGCAATGCTTGTCCCGCCGTGTCTGATATTGCGATGCCAAGTCAAATAAAGGTCGTCTGAAAAGGATAAAACCAGTTTTCAGACGGCCTTTTTCATTTTGACATCAACTCAATAAATCCCAAGCAAATTTTCCAATCGTCAGACACAGCAGCAACATGAATCCGTAACGCAGGAAACGGGTTCCGCCGCGTATCGCCAGATGTGCGCCGATGATGCCGCCGCATAAGTTCGCCAGTGCCAACGGCACCGCCCATACCCACACGACGTGTCCTTGCGGGATAAAAAATGTCAGTGCGGCAAGGTAGGTGGTGGAATTGATGACTTTGGCGGATGCGTTCGCCGTCAGGAAATCATAACCGTAAAAACGGACGAACACGAAGGCCAGCAGGCTGCCTGAGCCCGGCCCGAAGATGCCGTCGTAAAAACCGATGAGCGCGCCGAAGAGTAAGCCCCATAAGGTTTCGCGGCGCGTCAATTTTTTGGTGCGCACCGCCTGCCCCAAGTCTTTTTTCAAAAAAGTATAAAGGCACATGGCCACCATGATGAGCAACATCGCCGGTTTCATGTAGTGCACGGGCAGATACGCCACGGCATTCGCGCCCAGATAGGAAGCGGCAAACGCCAGCACGGCGACGGGCAGCAGCATTTTCCACGGCAGGGGGATTTTGCGTAGGTATTGCCCCGTTGCAGTCAGCGTGCCGCATAAGGCAGCGAATTTGTCGGTGCCGATGACCGAAGCTACGGGCGTGGAAGCGGGCAGCAGGTTGAACAGCCCCGGGATTTGCAACAATCCGCCGCCGCCAACCGCCGCGTTCATCAGCCCTGCGGCAAAACCTGTGAGTAACAGGAGGTAGGGAAAGGAATCTTCGAGCATTTCCGGCTTTCGCTAAAAAAGGTTGGTTGAGGCCGTCTGAAAACCGGAAAACGGGTTTTCAGACGGCCTCTTGCAATGCGGACAGGGTGGGCAGCAGGAGGTTTTCGACGAGCAGCCAAAACAGTTCGCTTTCTATCGGCGGCGTTTCGTCGTTGCCGAAGACGAGGGCGACTTCGGCGTAGTCGGCTTGGCCGACGTTCATTTTGCCGCCGAAGTAGTGGGTTGCGGCGGCTTTTCGGGCGGCCTGCAGCTTTTCGTCTTCGCTTTTTTTGCTTTCGGACAGCAGGGTTTGCGCGGCGGCGAGGCCGGTTTTGGGGAAGAAGGGCAGCGGGCGGGTTTGGCCGACGAGGTAGTAGGCCAGCCAGCCGTTGAGGATTTCTGCGGCTTGGCCGGCGGGTACGGGGGGCAGGGTGAGGATTTCGTCGGGCAGCACCCAGCGGCTGGAGAGGTCGCCGCTGCCTGCGGGGCGGACGGTGTTGTAAATCAGGTGTTGCAGGTAGAGGCCGATTTTTTCGGGGGCGTTGGGCCGGTGGTCGAGGAAGTGGATTTGGCCGTGCAGGTGCAGCGCGGTCAGGCTGCCGTGCAGGGTGAGGCCGTCTGAAAGGTATTCGTAGGGGGCGGCGGGCAGTTTCGGGCTGTCGAGGATTTCTTGTTCCAGCGATTTGGCGGCGGTTTCGAAGTTGGTGCGCCAGAGTGTGCCGAGTTGGCCGGCGGGCAGCATGGATTGCGCGGTCAGTTCGGCGGCGGTGTCGGCGAAGTCGCGGTGTTCGCGCCGGGCCTGCAGGTAGGCGGCGGCGATTTCGCGGCTTTTGGGCGGGGCGAAGGGTTCGCCCGCGCTATCCGCTTCTTCGAGGTAGGGGGGCTGCCAGTCGAGTGTGTGCCGCAACCAGTGTTTGACCGGGTTTTTCCAGAAGGCGGCCAGTTCGTTTTGGCTGACGGACAACGGCGGTTCGCCGTCTTCCAGGGGGCGGGTGTAGAAGGGCGGGCGTTTTTCAGACGGCCTGTTGAGTGCGTCGGCGTAGTCTTGGCGGCTGCTGCTCAGGCTGCCGCCGTCGAAGTAGCGGGTGGAGAAGGCTTGCAGGGGGTGTTGTTCGATTTGGCCTGCGTAGAGTTCGGCGGTGCTTTTGCCGGTCATGTCGGCGATGCAGTCGGCCAACTCGTTCAGCAGGGCTGAGGGGGCAAGGGCTTCGTTGGTTCGGATGCTGCGGCCGACGTAGGAGAGGTAGAGGTGTTCGCGCGCGCTGATGAGCGATTCGAGGAAGAGGTAGCGGTCGTCGTCGCGGCGGGCGCGGTCGCCTTTTTTCGGGTGGCGGGCGATGAGGTCGAAGGCGGCGGCGCGGGTGTTGCGGGGGAACAGGCCGTCGTTGAGGCCGAGCAGGCAGATGGTTTTGAAGGGCAGGGAACGCATGGGTACCATGCTGCAGAAGGTGATGCCGCCGCGCAAAAAGCCGGTTTCGCTTTGGCTGCCGAGGAAGCGGGCGAGGTGGAGGTTGATGACGGAGTAGGGCAGTTTGCCGCCGAATCCGGCCAATTCGGCTTCCTGATACCAGCGGGCGAGTGCCTGTTCGAGCTGCCGCAGGGATTGGCCGTCGTCTTCCGTGGGGGCGAAGAGTTCGCCGGCAAGCTTGCGGACGCGTTCCGTCCAGCCGCCGATGTTTTCGGGCTGCATCCATATCTGCCGCCACCGGGCGAGGCGGCGGATGAAGGCGGCGAAGCGGCTGAGGACGGCGGTGTGGCCGGGGTCGGCGTGCCACGGGCTGATGCCTTGCCACAGGCCGCCGCCTTCGGGCATCAGCCAGCCGAGGGCGAGCCGGTCGAGTCCTTGCTGCCAGGTGAATAAGGGGTCTGCGCCGTCGCGCATTTCCGCGTCCAGCCCCCAGTGGATGTTAAGGCTTGCGATGGTGTCGTACAGCAGGGGAAGGTCTTCGCGGGTCAGTCCGAAACGGGCGAGGACGGGTTCGCTGTCGAGCAGGGTGGTTACTTTGTCGGCTTCGAAGCGGCTGTCGAACAGTTCCAGCACTTGTTCCAGCGCGTGGAGCAGGGGACGGCGGCGGCTGAGTTTGACATCGGATACGGAATAAGGCAGCGGCCGTCCGCTTTGTTCGCCGAAGACGGCTTCGATAAAGGGGACGTAGGGTTCGATGTCGGGCGTGAGGACGGCGATGTCGTGGGGTTGCAGGTCGGGATGGCGGTCGAACTGTTCGAGCAGGTGTTCTTTGAGGATTTGCAGTTCGCGCAGCGGGCTGTGGGCGCAGACGATGCGGATGCTGTCGTCGAGAGCGGCCGTGCCGTCGGGCAGGGAGAGGGTTTGGATGTCGTACTGCAGGCGGTGGAGGAGGCCGTCTGAAAGAGGTTCGTCGGCGTACACCTGCAGGTCGGTATGCAGTTCGCTTTCGGTCAGGGCGTTGAAGAAGTCCCGCCCCTGTTTGCCCAGCGAGGCGAGCAGGGGGTGGCCGGTTTGGCTCAAATCGGTGTCGTCGGGGTTTTGCAGCATTTGCGCCGGTTCGATGATGTTGCCCCAGTATTCGGCCGCCGGATTGAGGGCGAAGATGTGTACTTCGCTGTGCTGCGCGACGGCCTGCAACAGTTGCAGGTACATGGGGGCGAGTGTGGCGATGCCGAATACGAACAGCCGCTCGGGCAGCTTGGCTCCGGGCGCGGAGAGTGCGTCGAGCAGTTTGTGCCAAAGGGCGACGCGGTGCGGTGCGATTTGCCTGCCGTCGTCGAGGAAACGCCACAGTTCGGCCTGCCAGATTTCGTCTTCGCCCAGGCCGATCAGGCGGCCGTTTTGCCAGGCATCGATCCAGTCGGGGCGGTAAACCAGATATTGGTCGAAAATATCGGCAAGCTGCCCGGCGAGCTGGTAGGCAGCGACGCTGCCGCCGGAGAGGTAGGCCGACAACGCCTGCCGCGCGGCAGAATATTCGGGGGCGGAAAGGCCGTCTGAAAAAAACAGTTCCAACAGTCTCCAGCGCATCACTTCGGTGTTGAACGGGCTGAGTTCGGGAATGCCCGGCAGCAGTTCGCGCATCAGCCGCCAGTTGAAGCCGGCCGGCAGCGAAAAGCGGAGGTTGGCCGCGATGCCGCCGCTTTTGGCCAGCGCGTGTTCGATAAAGCGGCGCATGCCTTGGCTTTGCACCAGGATTTCCTCTTCCTGCAACGGGTCGGACAGCGGGCTGCTTTCCTGTATTTTCCACAATAGTTCGGCAAGGTCTTCGAGGCGGTTGGATTGGTAGAGGTGGAGCATGGCGGTTTCGGTTTCAGTGGCGGGAAGGGGATGGCGTAGGGGTATATCAGGCGGGGGGGAGGCCGTCTGAAAAACGGTTTTCCCGTTATGTGCGGCTTCAGGTATTTTCAGATGGCCCTTCATCCGCCGCCGTACGGGCGGAATGATCGGCCAATATTTGCAATTAAGTCTTCGGATTCCCAGTCGGTTTTCGGTTCGGGCAATAAATCCCATGCCCACCGATAAAGGTCGAGTGCTTCGGCGTATTGCCCGTCGTCCGCCAACGTGTCGCCTTGTTCGCAAAGCCGGTAAATGGTGTCGTAGGTTTAGTTGTTTAATTCGCCCATGGTTTATGTCCAATCGTAAGTAAATAGAACAAGTCTGCTGATCGGCTCATACAGCATGACAATATTGTCTGCGCCATGAGAGTAGGCATAACCGCAAGCTGAGGCGATATGGTAAAAACGATTGCCATTGTGGGTAATGGTGACGTTCCCGTCTTCATCTTGCGTCATTTTGTAAGCAGACGGGATGTTGTCTGAGGTTGACCAGTTGCTGCCTTCAATGTGTTCTCCACCTAAGCTGTTCAGAAATAATCCGTCATACTCGCTGTAATAGGGCTCTCCGCCGTAATACCCTGTTTTTTCCTGAAATGCTTTTTTATGTTCGGCATAGTTTTTCAGGTTTTCGGCAAAATCTTTTTCCAAATACGGATCGGTCTGCAAATGTTTGTTGGCCGGGCTGCGGAGAAAATAACGCTCGTCACCCAAGAATTCGTAACGGTTGTCTTCAGTCAAGCGGAATGAAAGCCAGTTAATTCCGATAAATTCATTATGGGCGAACTGTGTCAGCTCGCCGATTAAGCCGTCATCCGGTTCCTGTGGATTGATCAAATGCAGCGTTATGCCTTTCCATTCGGGATTGATTTCCACTAAGTCGATACTGATACAAGGCAGAAAATGTTCTTTCAACCATGGCTGCTTTTCGGAAAATACAGTTTCGGCTTCGGGAAATGCATGTAGGTTTTCATTTAGTTCGTTAATAATTTCGCGATAATACATGTTGTAGCCTTTATTGGTGGGATTAGTTCATGGTAGCTGTCAACAACCGTTCTTGCGCGGACAGCCGCAGAATAGATTGAATGGCTTGTTGAGGGTATACCATCAATGGTTTCCTTTTTATAAATAGCGGATGAAATTTGAATCCGAGGTTCAGGTCGTCTGAAAAACGTGTCAGACAGCCTGCATCGTAACTAACCGTTTTTCCTGCGGTGGTTTTCAATCCCTTGCGCCACGGTAGCTAAAAAATCTAGATATTTCGGATCTTCGTCCAGCCACGCTTCGTCGTACAAATCCATGTAGGCACGCATCAGCTCGTCAGCGGCGCGTTCCAGATTGCCCGCCGTCCGCCGGCGCGTCGTCGTGTTCGCAAAGCCGGCAAATGGTGTCGTAGGTTTGGCCAGTCAATTCACTCATGGCTTATTTACTATTGCGGTAAACCCGCTTTCAGACGGCCTGTATGATCAAGCGTGTTGAAAGCGGGTGTATCTTCGGTTTATGTCCGATTAGTAAGTAAATAGGGCAAGCCGGCAGGTAGGCTAGTGCGGCATGACAATTTTGGCTGTGCTAAGGGAATCGGTATAACTGCAAGCCGAAGCGGGTATTACAACGCTCTGACGTCCACAAACCGCCCGGCCACCGCCGCCGCCGCTGCCATCGCGGGGCTGACGAGGTGCGTGCGGCCGCCGTTGCCTTGCCGACCTTCAAAATTGCGGTTAGACGTGGAGGCGCAGCGTTCTTGCGGGGCGAGGCGGTCGGCGTTCATGGCCAAACACATGGAGCAGCCGGGTTCGCGCCATTCGAAGCCCGCGTCGGTGAAGATTTTATCCAAGCCTTCTTTTTCCGCCTGCTCTTTCACCAAGCCGGAGCCGGGCACGACCAGCACGCGGTTCACGTTGTCGGCCTTTTTGCGGCCTTTGGCCACGGCGGCGGCTTCGCGCAAATCTTCGATGCGGCTGTTGGTGCACGAGCCGATGAACACCACGTCTACTGGGATTTCGTTCAGCGGCGTGCCAGCGGCCAAGCCCATGTATTCCAAGGCGCGTTCCATGCCCGCGCGTTTCACCGCGTCGGTTTCGTCGGCGGGATTCGGCACTTTACCGTCCACGCCCAGCACCATTTCGGGCGACGTACCCCACGTTACCTGCGGCTCGATGTCTTCGGCGCGGAATCTGTACGTTTTGTCGAATTTCGCGCCGTCGTCGGACACCAGCGTGCGCCAGTAGGCCACGGCTTTGTCCCAATCCGCGCCTTTGGGGGCGAATTTGCGGCCTTGGATGTAGTTGATTGTGGTGTCGTCCACCGCCACCAAACCACTGCGTGCGCCGGCTTCAATCGCCATGTTGCACAGGGTCATGCGGCCTTCCATACTCAGGCTGCGGATGGCTTCGCCGCCGAACTCGATGGCATAGCCCGTGCCGCCTGCCGTGCCGATTTGGCCGATGATATACAGCGCGATGTCTTTGGCGGTTACGCCCGGTTTCAGACGGCCTGAAACTTCAATCAGCATGGATTTGGATTTTTTGGCGGTGATACACTGGGTGGCCATGGTGTGTTCCACTTCGCTGGTGCCGATGCCGTGCGCCAACGCACCGAACGCGCCGTGGGTGCTGGTGTGCGAGTCGCCGCAAACCACGGTCATGCCGGGCAGCGTCGCGCCCTGTTCGGGGCCCATCACATGCACGATGCCTTGGCCTTTGTCTTTAAACGGGAAATACGCCAGCGCGCCGAATTCTTTGATGTTTTTGTCCAAAGTGTCCACTTGCAGCTTGGAAATCGGGTCTTTGATACCTTCGTCCCAATGGTCGGTGGGGGTGTTGTGGTCGGCGGTGGAGACCACGCTGTCGATGCGCCACAGCTTGCGGCCGGCCATTTTCAGGCCTTCAAACGCCTGCGGGCTGGTCACTTCGTGCACCAGATGGCGGTCGATATACAGCAGCACCGTGCCGTCTTCTTCTTCGCGGACGATGTGGCTGTTCCAGAGTTTGTCGTAGAGGGTTTGCGGTTTCATGTTTTTATTTTGAATATCAAAAAAAGAAGGCGCGATAGTAGCTTCAACGCGGCGGCGGCGCAAGGATAATGTCTAAAAAATTTAAAAAGGGCGAATATTTTTAAGCTTGATATTAAAATTTTAGACTTTATGTCTAATAAAATGTAATGAACAGACTTGTGCAGGCCGTCTGAAACAGTTTATGATGCAGCCTTTCAAATGATTCATATGGATTGAATATTATGCCCCTACCCGTTATGAACGCATCCTACCTACCGCAATTGCAGGCATTCGAACGGCAAATCTTATCGAACCAAACCAAAATAGAGGCTTGGTTCCGCAGCAAATGGAAGGAGCACAAGCCTCCGTTTTACGGTTCGGTGGACATCCGCAACGCGGGCTACAAAATGGCTTCCATCGATATGAACCTGTTCCCGGGCGGTTTCAACAACCTGAATCCGAATTTCATCCAATTGGCCTCCCATGCCGCGCTCGACGCGGTGGAGCGTGCCTGCCCGCAGGCCAAATCGGTGTTGATCGTGCCGGAAAACCATACCCGCAACACCTTCTACCTGCAAAACGTTTATGCCCTGTCGAATATCTTGCGCAACGCGGGTTTCGAAGTACGGTTGGGCAGCATCAACCCCGAAATCACCGAACCGGTGGAACTGCAAACAGCCTTGGGCGACACGGTCACACTCGAACCGCTGCAACGCACCCGCGGGCGCGTGCATTTGGCCGACGGCTTCTCGCCCTGCCTGATACTGCTCAACAACGACTTGTCGGCAGGCGTACCCGATATTCTCAAAGACATCAACCAAACCGTGCTGCCGCCCCTGCACGGCGGCTGGACGACAAGGCGCAAAACCGCCCACTTTTCTGCCTACAACGACGTGGCCGCCGAATTTGCCGCTTTGGTCGGCATGGACGAGTGGCAGATCAATCCGTATTTCGAACAGATTTCCGGCCTGAATTTTCAAGAGCGCGAAGGTGAAGACGCTCTGGCCGACGCGGTGGAGCGGATGTTGGCGAAAATACAGGCCAAATATGATGAAAAAGGCATTACCGACCAGCCCTTTGTCATCGTCAAAGCCGACGCGGGTACTTACGGTATGGGCGTGATGAGCGTGAAATCGGCCGACGAGGTACGCGGTTTGAACCGCAAAAACCGCAACAAAATGGCGAAAATCAAAGAAGGCCTGGAAGTGAGCGAAGTCATCGTGCAGGAAGGTATCTACACTTACGAAACCCTGCACGGCGCGGTATCCGAGCCTGTGGTTTATATGATGGACCGCTTCGTCGTCGGCGGATTCTTCCGCGTGCACGAAGGGCGCGGCGCGGACGAAAACCTGAACGCCACCGGCATGTCGTTCGTGCCGCTCAACCATGCCATCCCCGTGGCCGAAAGCGACCAAAACGACGAATGCGGCCGCCGCGTATTCGAGCAATGGCAGGAATTGGGCGTGCCGCAAACCAAGTCAGCCGATCCTGATTGCGGTTGCAACCGCCTGTACGTTTACGGCGTGATGGCGCGCTTGTCGCTCTTGGCAGCGGCAGTAGAGTTGGAGCGCACAGTCTGATTTGGGCTTCAGCCCTTATTATGGAATCAGGCCGTCTGAAGGTGTAAACTGCCTTCAGACGGCCTTTTTGATATTGCCCAATCCATTCGATCTGCTTTGCCGCCAATAGAGTGGATGGATTTAGAGCCGGTGTAGCTTTGCTTTGCCTGTCGTTGTGTTTTGACGGTATGAGGCCGTCTGAAAACAAAGAAACCGTATGTTTGATTTGAAAGAAAGGATAATATGGATACCCAGTCCATACAAAATCAATTCAACGCCGTATCCGCACAATACGACGGCCAACGCCGCGCTCTGATACCCTGTTTCGACCTGTTTTACCAAACCGCCACCGACTTGGCCGCAGGTGTGCCGGATGTGCGCCGCGTACTTGATTTGGGTGCGGGTACGGGTTTGATGAGTGCATTTATACACGCACGTTGTCCTGACGCCGAATATACTTTGGTCGATATTTCCATGCAGATGCTTGCTCAAGCCCGGCAGCGTTTCCAAGGCCTGCCGAATTTCCGTTATATGGCGCAGGATTTGGCGCGGTTGGACGAAGCCGCAGGCCTGTCGGAGGGCGATTTCGACCTGATTGTGTCCGGCTTGGCCATCCATCATTTAGAAAACGGGCAGAAACAATCGCTGTTTCATCAAGTTGCCCGCCTGCTTGTGCCAAACGGCCGCTTTATCAACGCCGACCAAGTATTGGGCGAAACCGCAGCCGCCGAACGCACCTATACCGAAGCATGGCGGCAGCATGTTATGCATAACATCGCGCTGACCGAAGCCGAGAAAAATGCCGCATTCGAACGCATCAAACTCGACCGCATGGCTACGTTATCCGACCAGTTCCAATGGCTGCGCGAAGCCGGGCTTCAGGCCGATTTGTATTTCCAACATTATAATTTTGTTGTTTTCGCCGCTGTCAAACCGTCAGAATGCGGGAGATAATCCGATGAACGACGCCCTTATCCAAACTTTCGCCTTGACCTTCGGCTTCCCCTACACGCAAGAGCCGCAAGAATTGCCGCCGTTGGAAGGCGGGCGGCATCTGCATTTGGGCGCGTTGGACGGGTTTTACCGCCATATGGACGGCGCGTGGCAGGGAACAAATCCTAGTGCTGATTATTGGCTGGAAATGGAAACCCTGTTTTTGCAATGGCTGACTTATGCAAGGCTGCCGGATATTTGGAACGATTGGGCGTTTGGCTGGGACATCAAAGCCAAGCAATATCTGCCGATAGAAGGCTGGCGCGAAGAATGGGCGGTGTTTGGCGTAATGTTTGACGATTCGATTCTTTTTGCCGATACCGCCGAACCCGGCAGCCCTGTTTATTGGCTGATGACCGGTTACGGCACGGTGGAAAACCGCCGCCTTGTCGCGCTGTCCGTGGCTGCCCTGATACAAACTTTATTGACCATTTATGATTTTGAACAGAAATGGCAGGCAGAGGGCAGGGCGGTTTATGATGAAGAAGGCTGTTGTACGACTGCGGAATTGAGTGCGGCATTGCACGATTTGCTGTACCGAGAACTGCCACCCGAATGTGCGGCAGGGTTTGAAGAAGCGTTTTGGGGATGATGTCGGCTTGAGGCCGTCTGAAAACAGGTAGGACGGTTTTTCAGACGACCTTTTCGGGATAACCGACTACGCTTGAATTTTGTTTATCAACAATTGTATTTTGAAAATTTGGAGAAAATAATGAAATCAGTTTTACTTTTGGGTTCTGTTTTACTGTTGTCGGCGTGTGGCTCGATGCAGAGTCAGGTTGTGAAGAAAAACGTTTCTTTCGATCCGGGCATTCAGGCGCAAATCCGCTCGTATGGTTCATATGGTTCGGATTTGATTCGTATATATCCTGAAACGGACTGCGCAAAATGGGAGGGAACAAAACGGAACACGGTAAACCGTCGTTTTGTCAACGGATTGCCGCGTAAGGTTAGGAATATTTCGATCGGTATTCCGCCTACCGAGTTGAGTCGTAAAACGGAAAAAGACACCGGATTCGTTTTCCGTGATTCTTATCGCGAGATGGTCGTATCGGCGAATCAGCCTGTGGTTTTGGACGGCGCATTTTCGTCTCAAACGAGAAATCACCATTATAGTTGCCGAGTCGCCGCTTCTTTCACACCTAAGGCAGGTGAGGCTTATGAAGTCCGCTACCTGTCGGAGGAAGAGGGATGCGACATTGAGGTTTACCATATCGGTCATGAGGAAAAAGACGGTGTCCGCCCAACCAAAAAACTTACTGCAAACTATTGTGCAAAGCCGGGAACCAGCTTTTAAAGATGTGGTACGAGAAATTTGACTTTCTCAGCCGCGAAGCTCCCGCATCTGATGAGGATTTGGCGTGTTTTTTTCAGACGGCGGACAAGCATATTGGCGATGAAGGTATTTGTGCTTTAGCGCAGGCTTTTCCCGAAGCGGGCGTGGCAGAGAAATTTGCCGCCACTGGTCTGTGGCTGCCTGATTACTTTTATATTCCCGAAGAGATGGAGCAGCTTTGGCGTTATGCAGTAAGCGGTGAAATCGAAGGAAACGGGCGGGAATTCGGCTATTTTTCGCCAAAAGACGTGGTGGAATTTTATTTTAGTTACGAATTCTGGTTTTACGCCCCGCATTTCCTGCCGGTTGCCTTTGATGGCGGCGGTGTATTTTATGCTTATGATTTCCGCCAGCCCGACGATTTACAGATTGTGTTGGCAGATTCGGGCTTCTACGGAGAAAAAGAAGGCGAATACACGCCTGCGGGTAAAACGTTGGCAGAAGTTTTAAGTCGGAAGCCTGATTGATTCGTTGCTTGCGACCAAACAAAAACAAAACTAAGGAGATACAAAAAATGAAGATTACTTCGCTGGATCATTTGGTTTTAACCGTTGCCGATATTTCCCGCAGCATTGATTTTTATACCCGTATTTTGGGTATGGAAGAAATCACGTTTGGCGAGGGGCGTAAGGCTTTGTTGTTTGGCAGGCAGAAAATCAATCTGCACAGGCGCGGGGCGGAAATTGTCCCGCATACTGAAAATTCAGCCTGCGGTACGGCGGATTTTTGTTTGTTGACGGAGACTCCGTTGGAGCAGGTTTTGGAAGAATTGGCTTCGCATGGGGTGGACGCCATCAGCGGGATTGTTCCGCGCACGGGAGCGGTCGGCGCGATACGGTCGGTTTATTTGCGCGACCCTGACGGCAATCTTTTGGAAATCAGCCGTTACGAACAGGTCGTCTGAAATCCCGTTTTTTGCAAAAAAGGCTGCATCATGAACACCGTTTCCATCCAAAACCTTTCCCACCGCTACGGTAAGACCCTTGCGCTTGACGATGTGTCGCTGGACATCCCGAAAGGCGCGACGGTCGGTTTGATTGGGCCGGACGGTGTGGGCAAATCGACGCTGCTCTCACTGATGGCGGGGGTGAAGGTGATTCAGGACGGACGGGTGGAAGTGTTGGGCGGTGATATGGCGGACAAGGATGTGCGGCGGGATTTGTCGCACCGCATCGCCTTTATGCCGCAGGGTTTGGGGCGCAACCTGTATCCTACCTTGTCGGTGTATGAAAATATCGATTTCCATGCGCGGCTGTTTGGTTTGGACGGGCAGGAACGCACGCGGCAGATTGCGCGGCTGATGGAGGCGACCCGCCTTGCGCCGTTTTCCGGCAGGGCGGCGGGCAAGCTATCGGGCGGGATGAAGCAGAAACTGAGTTTGTGCTGCGCGCTGGTACATAGTCCGGATTTGCTGATTTTGGACGAACCGACCACGGGCGTGGACCCTTTGTCGCGTCGTCAGTTTTGGGCGTTGGTGGACGATTTGCGGCGGGAACACGCGGGTATGACCGTGATTGTGGCGACCGCCTATATTGAAGAGGCGCAGCGTTTCGAGCGGCTGCTGGCGATGGACGCGGGCAGGCTGCTGGAAAACAAGCCCACTGCCGATGTGCTGGCGGATTACGGCACCGACGTGTTGGAAGAGGCCTACGTCAAAATGCTGCCGCCGGAGAAACAGCAGGGTTCGGGCGGTTTGGACATTACGCCGTTTGTCCCCGACCCCGATGCGCCGCCCGCGATGGAAGCGCACGGGCTGACCAAGCGTTTCGGCGCTTTTACCGCTGTGGACCATGTCAGCTTCACCATTCAAAAAGGCGAGATTTTCGGCTTTCTCGGCAGCAACGGCTGCGGCAAGTCCACCACCATGAAAATGCTGACCGGCTTGCTGGAAGCGACCGAAGGCGCCGCCACGCTGTTGGGCAAGCCGATAGACGCGGGCGGCTTGGACACGAAAATGCGTGTCGGCTATATGTCGCAGGCATTTTCGCTGTATGAAGAACTGAGCGTGCGCCGCAATCTGGATTTGCACGCCAGACTCTACCAAATGGGCGCTAAAGGCGTGGCGGCGGTGGAAGAAGCCCTGCAACAGTTTGATTTGGCGGACGTTGCCGACACCGCGCCCGCATCGCTGCCGCTGGGCATCCGCCAACGCCTGCAACTGGCCGCCGCCTGCCTGCACCACCCCGAAGTATTGATTCTGGACGAACCGACTTCGGGGGTCGATCCCGCCGCGCGCGATATGTTCTGGCGGCATCTTCTGAAACTCTCCCGCGAAGACAAAATCACCATTTTCGTTTCCACCCACTTTATGAACGAAGCCGCCCGCTGCGACCGCATTTCCTTTATGCACAAAGGCCGCGTGCTGGCGGTGGGCACGCCCGCCGAACTGGCGGCAAGGCAGAATGCGCCGGATTTGGAAGAAGCATTTGTGCAGTATCTGATTGAAGCGGAAGGCGGGGACGGTGGGGAAAGGTCATCCCGCCAGGAGGCTGCGCACTCTGAAAGTGAACAGCGCGAGTTTCGCCAAAATACAGACGGCGTGCGTGAACCAAGTTCACACACCCTACCGGCGGAAACTCCGACCGTAGGGTGTGTGGCGCAAGCCACGCATGCGGAAGGGGAGTCGGACGACAGGCATTCTGAATTTTCAGACGACCTTCAAGGAAAAGATACAGGGTCGTCTGAAACCCAAAACAGCGTGCGTGAACCAAGTTCACACACCCTACCTGTGAACAATAAAGCGGAATTGTCCGAACCGACCGTAGGGTGTGTGGCGCAAGCCACGCACGCGGAAGGGGAATCGGATAACGGGCATTCTGCACTTTCAGACGACCTTCAAGGAAAAGATATAGGGTCGTCTGAAACCCAAAACGGCGTGCGTGAACAAAGTTCATACACCCTACGAGACAACCCAAACACCCAAACCTTCAAATACCGCTTCTCCATGATTTGGACCTTCGCCCGCCGCGAAGCTAAAGAACTCCTGCGCGACAAAATCCGCCTGTTTTTCGCCGTGTTCGGCCCGCTGATTATCATGGCGTCGGTATCGTGGGGGATTTCGTTTGACGTGCGGAATCTGAAATTCGCCGTTTACGACCGCGACCAAACCGCCGCCAGCCGCGAGCTGGTCGAATATTTCGACGGTTCGCGCTACTTCCTCCAACAGCCGCCGATACAGTCCGAAGCCGAAATCGACACCGTGCTCAAAAGCTCCGGCGCCATATTGGTCATCGATATTCCGAGCGGTTTCGGGCGCGATTTGGCGCGCGGACTTAAACCCGAAGTTGGGTTTTATGTGGACGGTTCCATGCCGTTTAACGCCACCAACATCCGCGGCTACATCGGCAGCCTGATTACCGCCTACACTAAAGACCGCATCGCCGAAAGCGGGCTGCCCGTTTCGCTCAAAGCCCCCGCCGGCATCGAACCGCGCTTTATGTACAATCAGGATTTCGACAGCATCAATGCCATCGCCCCGGGTGTGATGATGCTGGTGTTGATGATGATCCCCGCCATGATGTCGGCGGTCGGCGTGGTGCGCGAACGCGAAATCGGTTCCATCGCCAATTTCTACGCATCGCCCGCCGTCGTGGCGCAATATCTGATTGGCAAACAGCTTCCCTATATCGCCGTCGGCATGGTCAATTTCGCCGCCATGATGCTGATGATTATTTACCTGTTCGGCGTGCCGCTTAAAGGCTCGTTTACCGGACTCGCCGTCGGCACGCTCTTGATGGTGTCCGCAAGTACCGCGCTGGGGCTTTTGATTTCCTGCTTCGTGCGCTCCCAGCTTGCCGCCATCTTCGCCACCGCCATCATCACCATGATCCCCGCGCAAACCTATTCCGGTTTTCTCTACCCGCTGTCCACCATGGAAGGCGGCGCGCTGGTTATCGGCAAAACCTTCCCGTCGTCGTGGTACTACACCGTCAGCGTCGGCAGCTTTACCAAAGGGCTGCACACTGCCGACCTGCTGCACGAATACGCCGCCATCGCCGCCTTTGCCGCCACCAGCCTGATTCTGGCGTGCGTGTTGTTGAAGAAACAGGAGAAGTGAGAGGTCGTCTGAAAACTCAGCAGGCGGGTATGGATGTCCACCCCGAACCTTAGCCCACTATTAAAGAAAGAAACGCCATGAACCGAGCAACCCTGTTTGATGGACTGGCCGAACGCTACGGCGCGGCGGCAGAATATCCGTGGGCAAAATTCCCCGACTTTGCCGTGTTCCGCCACACGGGCAACCGCAAATGGTTCTGTTTGTATATGCCCGTGCCGTCTGAAAAACTGGGCATGGGCGAGGGCGGTCTGACGGAAATCGTCAACGTCAAATGCCGCCCCGAACACATCGGCGCATGGCGCGCGACGGCAGGCATCCTGCCCGCCTACCACATGAACAAAGAACACTGGTTGAGCATCGTATTGGCGCAAACGCCCGCAGAAAACGTGTGGCGGCTGGTAGATGACAGCTTCGTGCTGACGCGCTAGGATTGGTTAACTCCACACATCAAACGAAAGGAAAAACATGAAAACCATAGGTATCATCGGTGGCATGAGTCCCGAAAGCACCGTGCTCTACTACCAAATCATCAACCGCGAAACCAACCGCCGTTTGGGCGGCAACCGTAGCGCCAAAATCCTGCTCGACAGCGTGGATTTTGAAGAAATCGTCCGTTTGCAGAAAAGCGGCGATTGGGCGGCGGCGGGAAACGTGTTGGCGCAAAGCGCGCAGAAACTGGAAGCGGGCGGCGCGGATTTTTTGCTGCTCGCCACCAATACCATGCACAAAGTCGCCCCCGCCATCGAACAGGCGGCCGGCATCCCCTTGTTGCACGTCGTCGATGCCACCGCCGCCGCCATCAAACGGCAGGGCTTGTCCGCCGTCGGCCTGCTTGGCACGCGCTTTACCATGAGCGACGGCTTTTATACGGAGCGCATGGGTTCGCAGGGCGTACAAACCATAGCTCCGACCGCCGCCGAACAAGACGAAATCCACCGCATTATTTTTGACGAACTGTGTCTGAACCGCATCCGCCCCGAATCCGCACGCTACTTTTACGACGTGATAGGTCGTCTGAAAAACGAAGGCGCGCAGGGTGTGATACTCGGCTGTACCGAAATCTGCCTGCTTGTGAACGAAACCGACAGCCCGCTGCCCGTGTTCGACAGCACCGCCATCCATGCGCTCTCGGCAGTGGATGCGGCGCTGACGGATTAACGCAGCAAATGCCGTTTTGTTTATAAGGAACAGGCTGTAAAGCCGAAAAACAGCCGGACGGTTTTTCAGACGGCCTTTGAGAAAGCAAGCTATCAACAGGAATCCCCATGCGTACCCTGAAAAACATTCTGACCCTGATGCTCAAGGAGTTCCGCAGCGTGCTGACTGATCCGGTGCTGATGGTGCTGATTGTGTATATCTTCACCGCCACGATTTATCAGATGGCGCAGGTCGGCGCGGATTTGAAAAACGCAACTGTCGGCATCATCGACCAAGACCGTTCGGTTTTGTCCATGCGTATCCGCGATGCCGTGCAGCATCCGTTTTTCAAACCGGTAGAGGACGTGCGGCGCGAAGATTCGGACGAATTGATGGATAAGGGCGAGTTCACCTTTATTTTGGAAGTGCCGCCCAATTTTCAGCGCGACATGGTGGCAGGGCGCAATCCTGATTTGCAGCTTTTGGTTGATGCGACGTCGATGACGCAGGCGGGGGTAGGCGCGTCTTATCTTTCGCAGATTATCAACCGCGAAATTTACGAATTCACCGGCGTGACGCGGCCGGAGTTAATCAAACCTGTCGTCAACACTTTTTACAATCCCAATGGCGAGAGCGCGTGGTTCATGCCAACTTCGCAAATCGGCTCGATGTCGTGTATGTTGCTGATTTTATTGACGGGGGCGGCGGTTATCCGCGAACGCGAACGCGGCACAATCGAGCATTTGCTGGTAATGCCGGTCAATGCGTTCGAACTGATGATGGGCAAAGTGCTGGCAAATGCCGCCGTGATTTGGGTGGCGGCCTTGTCGTCGCTGTGGTTTATCGTGCATTTGAGCATAGGCGTGCCACTCATCGGCTCGGTGCCGCTTTATGCGGTAGGGCTGGCGTTGTTCCTGTTTTCGGTGGCGTCGCTGGGCATCATGATTGCCACGTTCGCATCGACGATGGGACAGTTCGGTATGCTGATGCTGCCGGTGTATATCGTGATGAACCTGTTTGCCGGCGGCGCATCCCCGCGCAGCAACATGCCGCACGCGGCGCAACTGATCAGCGAATATTGGCCGCTGACGCAGTTCGTCAAATTCTCGCAAGACATCCTGTTCCGCGGCGCGGGGATTGAAATCGTATGGGGACATATGCTGATTATGGGCTGTATCGGCGTAGGATTCTTGTGGCTGGCATTATTGCGGTTTCAAGGGATGCTGGAACGGCAGGGTTGATGAGGCCGTCTGAAAATGAGCAGCGAAGCGAGTTTCGCTAAAATTACAAAGCGAACTTCTTCACAACCTATTCTTGAAAGATTGAAAAGATGATTGAAAACGAATACGGCCAGCCGGTCGGCGAAATCGTGGAAAATTTGAGTGCGGGCAGCCTGCCGCAGGTGCAATTATTGCAGGGACGTTTCTGCCGTTTGGAAAAGCTGTCGGCAGAAAAACACGGCAGCAGTTTGCGGGAAGTATATGCTTCGCCGCCGGAAAATTGGACTTATCTTTCCATAGGCCCGATAACGGATGCAGACGGCTTGGCGGCTTATTTGGCCAAGCTGGAGCAATCTGCCGACCCGTATTGGTTTGCCATTGTCGAACAGGAAAGCGGACGGGCGGCCGGTACGGTCGCCCTGATGCGTACCGACACCGCCAACCGCACGATCGAAGTCGGCTGGGTGGTGTACGGGGAGAAACTCAAACGTACCCGCGCGGCTACCGAAGCGCAATTCCTGCTGATGCAGTATGTATTCGAAACCCTGCACTACCGCCGCTATGAATGGAAGTGTGACGCGCTGAACGCACCTTCCTGCCGTGCTGCCGAACGGCTGGGTTTCACTTACGAAGGCACTTTCCGCCAAGACCGCATCAACCGCGGCCGCAGCCGCGATACCGATTGGTATTCGGTAATCGACAGCGAATGGCCGGAACGCAAACGGCGTTTCCTTGACTGGCTGTCCGACGATAATTTCGATGCACAAGGCAGGCAGAAAAAACCGTTATAGCGGATAGGGTGGCCGGCATAATCAAAGGAGACCGAAAAATGAACCAGAAAACCAAAGGCAAACCCGCCAAAATCAGCCTGAAAAAATACCTGCGAGAATTGAAGTATCTGCATGGCGAACTGGTCGCCCTGCAACGCTGGGTACAACGCGAAGGCCTGAAAGTCTGCATTATCTTCGAAGGGCGGGACGGCGCGGGAAAGGGCGGCACAATCAAAGCGATTACCGAGCGCGTCAGCCCGCGCATCTTCCGCACCGTCGCCCTCCCCACACCCACCGAACGGGAAAAAAGCCAGATTTACCTGCAACGCTACATTCCGCACCTGCCGGCCGCCGGCGAAGTCGTCATCTTCGACCGAAGCTGGTACAACAGGGCCGGTGTGGAGCGCGTGATGGGTTTCTGCACCGAAGAAGACTGCTTCAAATTCCTGACCATCATGCCGTTTTTTGAAAAGGCACTCACCGACAGCGGCATCATCCTGCTCAAATATTGGCTGGAAATCGATATGGAAGAACAGGAACGCCGTCTGAAAAACCGAATCGCCGACCCGCGCAAAGTCTGGAAACTTTCGCCCATGGACACCGAGTCCTACCGCCGCTGGTACGACTATTCCCGCGCCCGCGACGAAATGATGGCCGCCACCGACACATCATGGGCACCGTGGTTCGTGGCCGATAGCAATGACAAACGCACCGCCCGCCTGAACATCATCCGCCATTTGTTGAGCCAAATTCCCTACGAACACCTGCCCGCGCCCGAAGTCGAATTTCCGCCGCGCCAAAAGGCAGACGGTTACCGCGAAACCGACCGCAGCCGCCGCATGGTGGAGGACTGGTACGGCAAACAGGCGCAAGCCGACAGAGAATATAAAGAACAACGCAAAAAACAAAAACGGCAGATAAAAGCCGACAATGCAGTCTCGGAAGAGTAGGGATGAATAAATCTAAAGGCCGTCTGAAAACGGCAAAACACCTTTCAGACGGCCTATCAGGCCGAACGTTTAACTAACGGCGGAATTTGCCGTGGTCGAAATCGTCGAATGCATCATAAGCTGCGCGGCATTGCTCAGCCTGATCGCGGTAAGGCAGCTCGCGGAACGCCCGTTTTGCCTTTCATTTTCCCGCAGCTCCGCTTTATCGCCCTTCAAGCGATACCACTTGGCGCGGCGGTCGAGATATTTTTTACAGGCCGGATGCAGCTTTTTCGGCTTCTCTGCCTTATGAGCCTTGCCCGCATGACGACCGTGCGGCGGTTCGGCGGGGGCAGGTACGGACACTCCCAAAGCCAGTACCAAGGCCACTGCGGAAAAAAGCGGCTTGCTTGCAAACATAATAAGCTCCTATTGAAAAACATACCGATAACGGTAAAGACATTATAAACTCAGACTAACTGAAAAAATTGCAGGTAAAAGTCAAAACCGATGACGGCGGCGTAAATCCGAATCACAACGGCGTTGCCCCGATTTGCTTCCGCCGTTATCAAAAGCAACAAACAAAGGAAACCCCATGTTCCGACCACAAAAAACAGCCTTGGCTTTGGCCGTCTGCGTCTTGACTGCCTGCCAAAGCACGCAAATTCCCCTAAAAAGCGAAATAGACCTGCCTGAAGGGTATGGTCAAAACCAAGCAGCGCGAGGCAGTGCCGAAACCGCCCGCTGGTGGCAAAACTGGCACGACCCCGTACTCGGCCGGCTCATAGAACAAGGCTTGGCGCAAAGTTACGATATCCGCATTGCCCGCAGCCGTCTGAACGAAGCCCGTGCACAGGCAAGGCTGGCCGCTGCCGATACCGGTATCAACAGCGGCATCAGTGCCGAATCCCGCCTGGGACACAGCGAAATAGCCAATCCGCTGAACAACGACCTTCGCAGCCGTTTGTCGGAGAACGAAAAAACCGCAGCACTCGGCCGCGACACTTTAAGCGGCAGCCAAAACCTGTTGACCACAGGTATACAGGCATCTTGGGAACCCGATATTTTCGGGCGTAAACGCAGCGACGCCGATGCCGCAAACTATGCCGCACTGGGGCAGCAGGAAGCCTTGTACGGCGCGCAACTCCTGCTGAGCGGCGAAATTGCCGCCAATTACCTGAACGCCCGCGCCGTGCAGGCGCGGCAGCAGACTGCCGCCGCCAACATCGCCGTCCTGCAGAAAATGCTGCAATATGCTGAAGGACGCTTCCGCGCCGGACACGTTGATGCCCATGCTGTCAAACAGGCGCAAAGCGCGTTGGCCGCGGCCCAAGCCGCACAAAGCACACTTGATGCCGAATATGGCGCATACGTCCGCAACATCGCCGTATTGACCGGCCAAGTGCCGCAACACTTCCGGCTGCACGACAGCCCCGCCGACATCCTGTCCACCCAACCTGAAGCGCCAAGCGGGCAGACACCGCAGGGATTGATCGAACGCCGTCCCGACCTTCGGGCCCGCGCCGCCGAAGTCCGTGCTTATGCCGCCAAACTCGCCGGCGCGAAAGCCGACCTGTTACCGCGTTTCACCATACAGTTTTTGGGGCAGGGCGGCCGTCTCGAACTTGAAGGCGACCGCAGCCTGCATGGTTGGAACAGCCTGTTTAAAATCGGCATCAGCGTCCCGCTGTTTACCAACGGCCGCATCAAGGCCAACATCGATGCCGCCGATGCCCGCCTAAAAACCGCCCTGCTGAATTACGACCGCACCCTGCTGACCGCTTTGGGCGAAGTCGATTCCGCCTACCAAAGCCAAACCGCCCTGACGCGGCAAAGCAAACTGCTGCAACAATCCCTGCAACAGGCGCAAAGCCGTGCCGACGGGGCGCAAAAATTATTCCGTTACGGCAGCCTGACGCTGGACGAGGCCCTGCGTGCCAGGCTGGACGAACAAGAAGCCCGCGAACGCCTGATACGTTCCCAACTGGCTAGGGCGCAGGCGGCGGTAGGCCTGTACAAGGCATTGGGCGGCGGCTGGGAAGAAACGGCTCAGGCGGATTAGCGGATGGTGTCAGAAGATGGTAACGCCGCAGCCGGGCAAATGAATCCGAAACGATTCGTCAATTTTTGCGGATGATGTCTTTCAGACGGCCTCCTGCCTGAAAATGCACGGCTGGCTGGTTTGTCCCGTCTTTCATCTATGGCCGATGGCATCATTGCCGCCATCATCCGTCCGCAGAACGAAAGGCCGTCTGAAAACCGATATTATGGTTTTCAGACGGCCTTTATCTGCATCGCCTGCTTGGCTTAATCCTTGCTCAGCGTGCTGTAATCGACCATCAGGAATTTGGCGGTCAGTTTTTTCGAGGCGTTGCCCTCGTCGCCCATCACAATCAGACGCGGCTTGCCGTTTACGGTAATGGAATCAATAGTTTCTACGGTTTTGATGTGCGGTGTTTGGTATTGCGTTTTTTGCGTTTGCTTTTTTGGGAGGGCTGCATTTTGGGAGCAGGTTCGGCTGCATGGGAATCCGCACCGTCGGGCTTATGTTCGGGTTTGTTGCCGAAAACACCGCCGATACCGTTTTCAGACGGCCTCACGCTATTTCTGCCGTGGGTAAAATCAGTTACAATGACGGCCTTTTTATTCTTTGATTTTACTTGGAAGCTATGTTTTCAGCCGTAGAGAAATACAACGGCCCGGCCAAAATTATGCTGGGTTTGATTGCACTGACTTTTATCGGTTTCGGCGCATCTACCGTCGCCGCGCCCGGTTCGGACTACATCGTCAAAGTGGGCGACGAAAAAATCAGCACGCAAAATGTGCAGACAACCGTTCGCGAAGAGGGCTTGGAGTCCAATCAGGACGCGCTGGCCGTGCTGACCGACCGTGCCTACCTTTATGAAGGTGCGCGCGCAATGGGTATCAACGTCTCGCTGGAGCAGTTGAAACAAGTCATTATGGCCGACAAAGGCTTTCAAGATGAAAACGGCCGTTTTAACGAGCAGAAATTCCGAAATTTTCTGGCGCAAAGCGGCCTGACTGAAGACCAGCTGATTGAAAATCTGCGCCGTCAGTTTGAATTGCAGAACGTGGCCAACCTTGCCGCCAACGGCAACATCGTCAGCAGCCAGCAGCTCGAACGTATCGCCAAACTGATGCAGGCCGAGCGCGAAATCCGCACTGCAGTGGTCGACCCGCGCAATTTTGCCGCCGGAGTCAAAGTGGACGATGCCGCGCTGAAGGCCTATTACGATAAAGACAAAAGCAAATACCTCATCCCGAAAGCGGTGAAATTCGAATATATCGAATTGTCGGCAAAAACTTTGGCTGACAGGCAGACCGTCAGCGAAGAAGAAGTGAAAAAAGCCTTCGCCGAACAGCAGTCGTCCGCACAGCCCAAGCAGGAAGTGTCGCACATTATGTTTGCCCTGACTCAGGGCGGCGACAAAGCCAAAATCAAAGCGGAAGCGGAAAAAGTGCTGGCAGAAGCAAAAGCTGCACCTGACAATTTTGCCTCCCTGGCGCAAAAATATTCGCAAGATACCGCCACGGCGCAATCCGGCGGCGCATTGGGCGTGGTGGATAAATCTTCCGCCCTGCCGGAAGAGTTTAAAGCGGCAATCGCCAAGCTGAACAAAGGCGACATCGCCTTGGTGGAAAGTACGGCCGGTTTCCATGTCGTCCGCATCACCAATACCCAGGGTCAGCAGACTTTTGACCAAGCCAAAGCCTCGCTGGAAGCGGAACTGAAGCAGAAAAAAGCGCAGCAGGCCTTGGCGCAGATGCGGCAAACCCTATCGCAAACCACGTTTGACTTCCCCGATAGCCTGAAGGCCGCAGCCGAGAAAACAGGGCTGCCCATCCAAAGCCACAACGAATGGTTGAGCCGTCAAAATGCCGTGCAGCAAAATATTCCTGCCGAATGGCTGGAGGTGTTGTTCAGCGACGAGGTGTTTAAGAAGAAACACAATTCCGACGTGATTACGGTTGGCGATACTTCTTGGGTGCTTCGTGCCACGGAAACGCGGGAAGAAAGCACGCCGGCTTTCGAGCAGGTAAAAGAACAGGTACGCACGGCCTATGTCAACAGCGAATCGGCCAAAGCGGCGATGGAGCAGGCGAAAAAACTGTTGGCCGAACTGCAAAAAGGCGGCAAGCCCGAACTGGCGTGGTCGGAAAAAGAAACCCTGAGCTCGTCGGACGCACGGTTACGCCTGTCTCCCCAGGCATTGGCCGCGCTGGCAAAAGCACACCCGACAGACGGAAAACCCGCTTACGCGCTGCTGGAAGGACAGCCTGCGCCGCTGTTGGTGGAAGTCTTGTCGTCAAAAGTGCAGAAAGCCGATGCGGATGAAAGTAAAAAACTGAAAAACGAATTGGCGCAGCGTACCGGGCTCGGCATGTATACCGGCCTGCTGACCTATCTGAAAACCAATATTCCCTTGAAGCAGGGCGCGCAAAAATTGGATTCAGACAAACATTAAGCATGGTGCCGAAATCATTTCAAAGGCCGTCTGAAAATACCTCATGCCGGATTTTTCAGACGGCCTTGATTTTCCCTCCCCCCGCCTAATATTAGGCCTTCGTCCACATCCGTCATCACAAAGGAAAACGATGAAAAAATCCCGCCTGACACTGCTTGTTTTCACCGCATTCGCCCTGGCTGCCTGCGGCAATGACAAACAGGCCGAACTCGAACAGCAGCTTAAAGCGCAACAGGAGCAAATCGCCCAATTGAAGGCGCAGGCCGCCTCGGCTGCCGACCAAACCGTTTACCAGCTCCTACCCGATGCCGTTAATGAAACCCTGTCGCCCGAAGCCCAGCAGCAGGGCAAAAACGGCGAAATCGTAACCGGCAAAGACGGCCAGCAATATATGTATGACTCCTCAACAGGAAGCTGGTTCCTGCAAAGCCTGGTCGGAGCGGCGGCCGGTGCCTTCATCGGCAACGCGCTGGCCAACAAATTCGCCCGCGCCCCGGCCAACAGCCCGGCCGCGCAACAAGTACGCAGCCGCTACGAGCAGCAATACAAAGGCAAACGCCCCACCGCGCCGACCAGCCTGCGCCCGCAAAATGCCGGACAACGCGGCCAACAGGCCGGCGGCTACCGGCCGACAGACCGCGCCCAATCCAACTATCAGCAGCCGCGCCGTCCCACCATGCCGCGCCGCAGCGGATTCGGCCGCCGCCGCTAACCGTTTTCAGACGGCCTCTTAACAGATGAGGCCGTCTGAAAAACATTGTACCGCATCCCTAGATACAGCAAGGAATAAACCATGAGCAGCAAGTACCACAAACTCATCATCCTCGGTTCCGGCCCCGCAGGTTACACCGCCGCCGTTTATGCCGCCCGCGCCAACCTCAATCCCGTCATCATCACCGGTTTGGAACAAGGCGGCCAACTCATGACCACCACAGAAGTGGACAACTGGCCTGCCGATGCCGACGGCGTGCAGGGCCCCGAACTGATGGCGCGCTTCCTCGCCCACGCCGAACGCTTCGGCACGGAAATCGTTTTCGACCACATCCACACCGCCCAATTGCAGCAACGCCCGTTCAAACTCATCGGTGATGCGGGCGAATACACCTGCGACGCACTCATCGTTGCTACCGGCGCATCGGCCAAATACCTCGGCCTGCCGAGCGAAGAAACCTTCGCCGGACGCGGCGTGTCCGCCTGCGCCACCTGCGACGGCTTCTTCTACAAAAAACAAGACGTAGCCGTAGTCGGCGGCGGCAACACCGCCGTGGAAGAAGCACTCTACCTGGCCAATATCGCCAACACCGTAACCCTGATACACCGCCGCGACAGCTTCCGTGCCGAAAAAATCATGGTGGACAAACTGATGCGCCGAGTGGAAGAGGGCAAAATCATCCTGAAAACCGAAGCCGTATTGGAAGAAGTATTGGGCGACGACAGCGGTGTAATCGGCGCGCGGTTGAAATTCAACGACGGCCGCAGCGAAGACATCGCCGTCAAAGGCGTATTCATCGCCATCGGCCACAAACCCAACACCGACATCTTCAAAGGCCAGCTCGATATGGACGACGCGGGCTACCTGAAAACCAAAGGCGGCAGCGGCGGCGACGTCGGCGCGACCAATATCGAAGGCATTTGGGCGGCGGGCGACGTGAAAGACCACACCTACCGCCAGGCCATCACCAGCGCGGCCTCCGGCTGCCAAGCCGCTCTCGATGCCGAACGCTGGCTCGACGGCCAACACTGATTTCCACGCCGTCTGAAAAAATCTTTACACAGAAAAGTTTTCAGACGGCCTTTACCTCAACCGAAAGGATTGCAAAATGATTAAACTGACCACCAACAAAGGCGTGATTACCCTCGAACTGGATCACGAAAAAGCCCCGATTACTGCCGCCAACTTCGAACAATACGTTAAAGACGGCTTTTACGATGGCGTGATTTTCCACCGCGTCATCAAAGGATTCATGATACAGGGCGGCGGCATGACCCCGGATATGGGCGAAAAAGCCACCCGCGACAGCATTCAGAATGAAGCGCAAAACGGCTTGAAAAACGACAAATACACCATCGCCATGGCGCGTACCCAAGCCCCGCATTCCGCATCCGCCCAGTTCTTTATCAACACCAAAGACAACGACTTCCTCAACCACACCTCGCCCAGCCTGCACGGTTGGGGTTATGCCGTATTCGGCAAAGTAACGGACGGTTTCGATGTGGTCGATGCGATTGAAAACGTCGCCACCAAACGCCACGGCTACCACGACGATGTGCCGGTCGAACCCGTTATCATCGAAAAGGCGGAAATCGTTTAATCCGCACATATAGGCCGTCTGAAAACTTGGGTTTCAGACGGCCTCCCCTTATGAGATAATCGCCCCATTTGACAAACCTCAACGAGAATACCCACCATGGCAGACGAGAAAAAAAGCAGCAAATCGGAAGACAAAAGCAAAGCACTGGCCGCAGCCTTGGCCCAAATCGAAAAACAGTTCGGCAAAGGTTCCATTATGAAAATGGACGGCAGCCATCAGGATGAAAACCTCGAAGTCATCTCTACCGGCTCGCTCGGCGTCGATTTGGCGCTCGGTGTCGGCGGTTTGCCGCGCGGCCGCATTGTTGAAATTTTCGGCCCGGAATCTTCCGGTAAAACCACCCTGTGTCTGGAAACCATCGCCCAATGCCAGAAAAACGGCGGTGTGTGCGCCTTTATCGATGCCGAAAACGCCTTCGACCCGATTTATGCGCGCAAGCTGGGCGTGAAAGTGGAAGAATTGATGGTTTCCCAGCCGGATACCGGCGAACAGGCATTGGAAATCTGCGATATGCTGGTACGTTCTGGCGGTGTAGACATGGTGGTTATCGACTCGGTTGCCGCACTTGTGCCGAAAGCGGAAATCGAAGGCGATATGGGCGACAGCCACGTCGGCCTGCAAGCCCGCCTGATGAGCCAGGCACTGCGCAAACTGACCGGCCACATCAAAAAAACCAATACCTTGGTGGTATTCATCAACCAAATCCGCATGAAGATCGGCGTGATGTTCGGTAGCCCGGAAACCACCACCGGCGGTAATGCCCTGAAGTTCTACGCATCCGTTCGCCTCGATATCCGCCGTACCGGTCAGATTAAAAAAGGCGACGACGTTATCGGCAACGAAACCAAAGTCAAAGTCATCAAAAACAAAGTTGCTCCGCCGTTCCGCCAGGCCGAATTCGATATCCTCTACGGCGAAGGCGTGAGCTGGGAAGGCGAATTGATAGACCTCGGCGTGAAATACGATATTGTTGAAAAATCAGGCGCATGGTACAGCTACAACGGTGCGAAAATCGGTCAAGGCAAAGATAATGTACGCGTTTGGCTGAAGGAAAATCCCGATGTTGCAAACGAAATCGACAGCAAAATCCGAACTGCCGCCGGTACCAATATCGAAATTACCGAAGGCGTGCGTGATGAAACCGACGGGGAAGAACCGGAAGAATAAACTTTGGGTTCGGTCTGAATAGAATCGGTACGGTAGTCTGTCTGATTCAAAACACCCTCTCCCTAATATAGAAGCGGTTGTTTTAAATTCAGACCGGCCGTCTGAAAAGCATGAATCAGAGTCCGGAAACGGCTGTTCAAACAAACAGGCAATTGCCTCTGCAATTGCCTGTTTTAACATAACTTGATAGAATTACGCCAAATATTATATTGTCAATTACTCACTTTATCTAAAATCATGTCTAAATTTTCTAATTCATTAACCAAGTCGCGCAATCCTTTTGATCAGCCAAAAAACAAAAAAAATGCCGCGCCGGGCAGTACGGCGGGTGCGTTGGGATTGTTGTTGTCCATTCTTGCCTTTGCCGTTTTGCCTCTGTTGAAAACGCTTGAGTTAGGCAGCGTTGTTACCGACTTGGGCGTGCCGCTGTATGTATTGCCGATCGCTTTGGCAGTCTTAGCGGTGGTGTGCGGATTCAAAGGACGGGGCGGAGTGGCCGCAATCGGATTGTTGCTGGGTATCGCGTGCCTGCTGTTGGCAGGTGTCTGTGTCGGCATTGATCGCATTGCACCGCAATTTAATACGACATTGAAGCCTGTTTACGAATTGTCCGGTTTGGAAATGCCGACGGCCGTTTCCCCGGTAACAGGAAGCCCCGTTCCCAATATCGAACAGAAAAGCAGCCCTAATCCTGATTCTGCTGCCGATGCCTTGATTTTTACGCAAAACCTAATTGCTTCCAAGCTATCGGAAGGTTTGGAGTTAAATCAGATTACAGAAGCATTGATGTTGAACGAAACGCAGTATAAGTATTGGCAAAGTATCAGCATCCTGCAGGGCACGATTACCGCCATTCCGGTTGGCAGCGATCAGGCTTTGGCCATGCTGCCGTTGCAGGAAGGCAATAAAATTACATGGGCATGCAGCGGCAATATTCCCGAGAGTGTGAAAGAGTTATGTGAATAACTTGCTCGCAAACTCGATTTAAATCAGGCTGATTCAATAAAAAGCCTGGGGCTCATAAACCAAACAGTGCTGGACAATCTACTTTGATTGTTCAGCATTTCGCATGAAGAAAATGATTTTCTTTGGATGCGTGCAAACGGCTGGATTTTCTGAATTTTAAAGTTAATGTATAGATTCACTGACTGCCATATTGTCGGTTTATCTTGCCTACATTCTTTGATATTGTCTAAGGTTCGAACTTTGTGTCAGTTGATTAAAATGGAGATAAACAAAAAGCAGACTGTATAAAACAGTCTGCTTTTTAAATTTGTGGCGGAAAGGAAGGGATTCGAACCCTCGATACGCTATTCACGTATACACGCTTTCCAGGCGTGCGACTTCAACCACTCATCCACCTTTCCTGAAAGAAGAGGCGCATTATAGGGAAATTTATTGTTGGAGGCAATACTTTTTTCAGACGGCCTTAAACAGGGAGTATCTAAATATGAAAATATTCAGGCCGTCTGAAAATCAGCTCAAATGATGCCTCTGGCTTTTTCACATAAATCATCAGGATTTTCCCAATATTGCCCGTCTAAATCCTTCAGGCAATATAAAAGGCCGTCTGAAAAAGTTTTCAGACGGCCTCTCTCATTACTCGAATCAAGCCAGCAATTCCCGCCAGCGTTTTACTTGAAAACGTACCTGCTCCGGCGCGGTTCCGCCCAAGTGGTTGCGCGCGTTCAGGCTGCCTTCGGGTGTCAGTACGCCGTATACGTCGTCTGAAATCAGGTTGCTGAAGCCTTGCAGGACTTCGAGCGGCAGTTCGCTCAAATCGACGCCCGCTTGATCGGCGTGGCGCACGGCTTGGGCGACGACTTCGTGGCTGTCGCGGAAAGGCATGCCTTTTTTCACCAAGTAATCCGCCAAATCGGTGGCGGTAGCGAAGCCCTGCATCACGGCGGCGCGCATATTGTCGGGTTTGACGGTCACGCCGCGCATCATATCGGCGTAAATCCGCAGGGTGTCGATGAGCGTGTCGGCGGTGTCAAACAGCGGTTCTTTGTCTTCCTGATTGTCTTTGTTGTACGCCAAGGGCTGAGATTTCATCAGGGTAATCAAGCCGATAAGGTGTCCGATGACACGGCCGGATTTACCTCGCACGAGTTCGGGCACATCGGGATTTTTCTTCTGCGGCATGATGGACGAGCCTGTGCAGAAACGGTCGGCGATGTCGATAAAGCCGAAACGCGGACTCATCCACAAAATCAATTCTTCAGACAGGCGGCTCAGGTGAACCATAATCAGCGAGGCGGCGGCGGTAAACTCGACGGCAAAATCGCGGTCGGATACGGCATCGAGCGAGTTTTGGCAGATTTGTTCGAAACCCAGCAATTCGGCGGTGATTTCGCGCTGAATCGGATAGGTCGTACCGGCAAGGGCGGCAGCGCCGAGCGGCATACGGTTGACGCGTTTGCGACAGTCGGTCATGCGCTCGAAATCGCGTCCGAGCATTTCGACGTAGGCGAGCATGTGGTGTCCGAAGCTGACGGGCTGGGCGACTTGCAGATGGGTGAAACCGGGCATGACGGTTTCGGCGTTTTGTTCCGCCAAATCGACCAAGGCCGTCTGAAGGCTCCGAATCAGGTCTTGAATGATGGTAATCTGGTCGCGCAGCCACAGGCGGATGTCGGTGGCAACTTGGTCGTTGCGGCTGCGGCCGGTATGCAGGCGTTTGCCGGCATCGCCGATTTTGTCGGTCAGGCGGCGTTCGATGTTCATGTGGACGTCTTCCAAATCCAGCGACCATTCGACTTTGCCGGCTTCGATTTCTGCCAAAATCTCGGCCATACCCTGTCGGATGGCATTCAAGTCGGATGCGGGCAACACGCCGGATTGGCATAACATCTCGGCATGAGCGAGTGAGCCTTGGATGTCCCATTGTGCCAAACGTTTGTCGAATTCGATGGAGCCGGTGTATTTTTTTACCAGTTCGGATACCGGCTCGTTGAATCTTCCCGACCATGTTTTGTTGCTATTCATATATAATCCGCAGTTTACGTTGGTTAATGATAATAAAGAAATGGGCATTATACGTCAAATGGGCAGCTGGTTTGCAGTTCCCGATATGCGCAATTTGGGTACGACGATTAGGATAGTCGCATTCGGTATCATTGCAGCATTGATGCTGCCTTTGGTGTCCGGCGACGGTGGTTCGTATTTCGATAAAGTTTTGAAGGAGCTTGAATGGATTGTCCCGGTTATTCTGATAAACGGGTTGGTCGGCTATTTTACAAACCGTTTTTTAGTTAGGTACAGTCATGGTGTGTTGATTAAAATCATTGCCTGCATGGCTCAGTTTTTCATTGTCGATTACATATTCCTGGGTACGCGGGGTGAGTTTGTCAGGCATTTGGTTCTGTATGGGACGGGATTGCTCTTCATGATGTATGTCGAGGCCAACCGTTTGCGCGCGTTGTCTCCTGCAGTATCGGAAGCCCGATTAACGGCCTTAACGGCGCGTATCCGGCCGCATTTTCTGTTTAACAGCCTCAATGCCGCCATCAGCCTGATACGTTTGCGGCCTTATGATGCCGAAACCCTGCTGGAAAACTTGGCCAACCTGTTCCGCGCCCAGTTGCGCGACGGCGGCCAGTACAGCACGTTGGGGCAGGAAATCGAATGGGCGCAGGAATATATCGCCATCGAGCAAATCCGTATGGGGCACCGCAGGGTTCAGGTGGAGTGGCATCACGATGCACCGGATGATGCGGAAACACCGCAGCTGCTGTTGCAGCCGTTGCTGGAAAATGCGGTTTTCCACGGCGTGGAAACCACCCACAGGCCGGGCAATATTGTGGTTCAAACCGCTTTGCAGGGGCATTGGCTGTATATCCGCATTGAAAACCCCTTTACACCGCATGAAAATATGGAGAATACTCAAAAAGTCCACCGCAGTAATTCTATGGCCTTAAAGAATCTGAAAGAACGTTTGGACATTATGTATGACAATGATGCCCAGCTGAAATTGGAAGCATTGGACGAATTGGGCATTTACCGCGTCGATATCCGGTTGCCTTACCGCAGCAAGGAAAAAGAAACGGAATACCAAACCTTGTTCGGCGGCGATTAAGCCGTTGATAAAGCGTATGGCTGCCATACGCGAAAACTATTGTTTAATCCCGGGGCTTGAAATCGGCGGTCTTTCCCCATATTCTGTGCGCCGTATCATTCACAACTGAAAAGAAAAGGATAAATCATGAGCAGCGAATTGATTGTGCATACCAGTGATGCCGATTTCGAACGCGATGTTTTACAGTCTGACGTTCCCGTATTGCTGGACTTTTGGGCACCTTGGTGCGGACCGTGCAAAATGATTGCACCGATTTTGGACGAAGTGGCTGCCGAATTTGAAGGCCGTCTGAAAGTGGTTAAAATCAATATTGACGAAAATGAGCAAACCCCCGCCAAATTCGGCGTTCGCGGTATTCCGACTTTGATGGTGTTCAAAAACGGCCAAAACGTGGCAACCAAAGTGGGCGCGCTGGCCAAAGGCCAATTGAGCGCTTTTGTTAATGCCTCCATCGCCTAAGCGGATTGTTATTCATTTGAAACAAAACGGTATGCCGAACGGCATACCGTTTTTCGTTGTGCGCCGTATTGACGGCGGCAAACCGGTCGGAAGTACCGTCATGTTTTTCAGACGGCCTATTTCAAAATATTGACACGGCGGATGATGACGGGTTTAACCGGGACATTTTGATGAATGGCCTGATCAGTAGTGGAAACTTTGCCGATATTGCGTACGACGTCCATACCGCCGATGACTTTGCCGAATACGGCATAGCCGTAGCCTTGCGGCGATTGGTCTTTATGATTTAAAAAATCGTTGTCGGCTAAATTGATGAAAAATTGGCTGGTGGCGGAATGCGGGTTGCCGGTGCGCGCCATGGCGATGGTGCCTGCCGTGTTTTTCAGGCCGTTCCCCGCTTCGTTGCTGATGGCTTTATTAGTACTTTTTGGTGCCAGATCGGCAGTAAAGCCGCCGCCCTGAATCATGAATCCGTCGATCACGCGGTGGAAGACGGTATTGTTATAAAAGCCTTTTTCGGCATAGCGGACAAAGTTGGCCACTGTTTTCGGTGCGCGCTGTTCATCCAGGCTGAGTTTGATGGTGCCGTAGTTGGTGTCTATCTCGGCCAAGGTTTCGGCTTGGGCGGTCAGGCCGGAAACGGCAAAAGCGGCAGCCAGCAGCAGTTTGGCGGTTTTATTCATAAAATGACTCCCGTGTGAAAAAGGTGCAATCATGCGCGATTTTTTTGTGAGGAAGGGTAAACGGCGGTTAAAACCTGTTTGAGGCCGTCTGAAAATAGGGAAACTGTAAAAAGCTGGGTTTCAGAAAAGCCAACGTGCCACAAAAGTCCGAAAGCAGCCTGAAAGTCGGCTATACTGCAAACCCTTATCCGTAAACAAGGAAACAAAACGTGGCGGTGAAGAATTACTGGCACATGCAGATGCATCCGACAGACGAACTGGCGGATTTCGGCTGCCATATCGATTGGATTTTGGAACACCGGAGCTTTATCGGCATGGGCGAATGGGAAGGTGGGCGCGATACGATTAACACATTTATTAATGAGATGGCGGTAAACGACATTGTCGCCATCAAGCGCGGAGGTAAACTGGTGGCTTTGGTTCAAGTAATCGGAGATGCCTATTTCGTCCCGCGTGAAAGCGATGCCGACCCGCGCACGCAATGGATGGAAAACCGCCGCCCTGTCCGCGTATTGGACTGGGCAATCAACGGCGAAACCCTGCCGCAACGGATGGGTACGTTAAACCGCTGTGCCAACCAACAGGCGGAAACCACAAAGATTATCCAAAACTGGCACGCGCGCGTGAACGAATCGTTGAAAAAACGCGGAATCCCGATCGAAGTCTGACCGGTCTTGATGTCGCAGCCTGTAGGGTGGGGAACCGAATTGCCGTTGGAGCGGGATTGTTATGGGCATACTGAGCACCTTCATTGCAGCACTTTTTTCCACATCAGAACCTAAAATTGCCGAAATCCGACACACGGCGGAGTATGGCGGTTTGCTGCAACTCCGGATAGCGGCAGATAATAATCGGCCATGCGGCAGCATACACATGACGCCGGAGAGGTTGGATTACATCATTACTTGCGGCCGATACGCAGGCAAAGCCCTGATGCCGCATCATGACATCATATTGAACCATACCGGACAGCAGCTTGTCGCTCGCTACCGTTCAAACGGAAAAATATTGTTCAAAATCAACTGTTCTTCCGGCGAATACAGAAAAATCTCGGCCTTTCTGCTCGAACCGGCAGAGGATGGGCGGATGGAGATTGGAAAGGAAAGCCCGCATCTGCCCCGCAGTCATCCGTCAGACAAATGACGGCCAACCAACTTATAATGCCCAATTTCCGGGTATGGCCGTTTCATGCAGCCTGCCGCTGTCCGACACACACCTGAAAGCCACAATATGCTTATCCTGCTTGATCAAGACAACGTACTTGCCGATTTTGAAAGCGGTTTCCGCCGGCATTGGCGCAACCGCTTTGGCGAAGACGCGCCGATAGAAGGCAAAGAACATCTCTTTTATATCCGCGACCGCCTGCCCGAACACCTGCAAGCATATGCGGCCGAACTTTACGGCACAGTCGGTTTTTTCGAGAGCCTGCCGCCCGTCTCAGGCGCGGTGGAAGCCGCCCGCGCGCTCTTGGCTGCCGGGCACGACGTGCGTATCTGTACCGCGCCGGTAAACCAATACCGTTACTGTGCCGGCGAAAAAATTGCTTGGGTGGAGCAGCATTTGGGCACGGAATGGACACGGCGCGTCATCATCGCCAAAGACAAAACCTGGGTGCGCGGCGACATCCTTATCGACGACAAACCCAATATCGAGGGCACATTGCCGCCCCTATGGCAGCACCGTCTTTACGATGCGCCGCACAACCGCCATCTTGATGTGCCCCGCATCGTATGGACACAGCCGGACACTTGGGCGGATTTGCTGGCCGGTTGATGCCGCTTTTGTGCGGATGGCCGATATGGCGGATTTGCCGGGGTTGGGTTGGTATTTGATTGATTTTGTTTCGATTGAAAGATTACCCATATGCCGAGAGGCCGTCTGAAAGGGTTTCAGACGGCCTCTTGCTGCATTCTGCCTATTTGTTTTTTCTGCGTTTCGATTTGGTGGACGGGTGGTGTTGTTCCAGCCATTCGAACGCCGTTTTTGCGGTTTGCTGTTCGGCGGCACGGCGGCTGTGTGCTTCTGCGGTGGTGATGAAGCCGAGTTCGCCCAAGTCACAGGAAACGGTAAAGCGGGCGGTGTAGCCTTCGCCTTCTTGGTGTTCGATGCGGTATTTGGGCAGGGCGAGGCGGCGTGCCTGCAGTGCTTCCTGCAACATGGTTTTGGCATCTTTGCCTTCGTTATCGAAGCTGATGCTGCCGACCCGGCGGGCAAACAGGTGGCGGACGACTTGTTCGGCGGCGTTGAAATCCGTGTCGAAGCTGACGGCGGCAAACATGGCTTCCATGGCGTCGGAGAGGATGGAAGGCCGTCTGAAACCGCCGCTTTTGAGTTCGCCGTTGCCCAACAGCAGGGCGTCGCCGACTTTGAGTTCCGTTGCGATTTCGGCCAGTGTGTCTTGATTGACGAGGTTGGCGCGCAGGCGGGACAGGCGGCCTTCGGGCAGGTCGGGGAAGGTGTCGTAGAGCATTTTGGCTATGGTGTAGTTCAAGATGGCGTCGCCGACAAATTCGAAGCGTTCGTTATGGCGGGAGGAGTAGCTGCGGTGCGTGAGGGCGCGGGTCAGCAGTTCGGGCTGTTTGAATCGGTATTGCAGTTTTTGTTGGATGTGCTGCAATGCGGCGGTATGCAGTTTCGGGTTCATTTCGGTATCCGTCGGTAGGCCCGAATGCTTTTCCATACTCGGCAGGAATACGGAAAAGGATTGGGACGGTTTGCGGCATCAGAGGCCGTCTGAAAAGGCGGTATTGTAACGGATTTGTATGCGGATGTGCCAAAGAGAGGCCGTTTGAAAAGCCTTAGTCGGTTTTCAGACGGCCTTTTGTGCGGCTGTGGTTTAGAAATTCAGCCGCAGTCCGGTGCGCAGGGAGCGTCCGGGAAGCGGGGCAAGATATTTGAGGGTGGAGTTGTGCGGCCGTGCTTCGACGTTGCCTAAGTTGCGTGCATCGGCAAACCATTCAAGTGTGAGGTCTTTCGGCAGTTTGCGGGTGTAGGAGAGGTAGGCGTCCCATATGTTGTAGCCGCCGAGGTTGGGCTCTTCATATATGGCGCGGCCGCGACGTTTTTGTGCGGTGTAGCGCGTCAGGCTGCTGCCGAGCAGCCAGTTGCCTTTGCTCCATTCCAGGCCGATGCCGTAGCGAGAGGTAGGCATCGCGGGCATGTATTTGCCTTGGTTGTGGGAGCGGACGCATTTCAGCCATTTTTCGCGGTTTCTCGAGTCTTCCGTGCTGCAAGAGCTGTGATTTTCAGCAGGGTAGTTTTTGACCAGGTCGGCAAAGAGGCGTGCTTCCAAATTACCCGCACGGTTGAGGTCGAAGAGGTGGGTGAATTCCAGTTCGAAGCCTCGGATTTTGGTGTCTCCCTGCTGCCAGTAGCGCAGCGGCATCCATTCTACTTCTGCGCCGCTGTCGTTGAGGTAAATGTAGTTGTCGAAGGCGGTGTGGTAGTAGGCGGCTTTCAGGGTGCTGTTTTTCCATTTGAATTCATTGGACAGCTCCCAGGTTTTCGCGGTTTCTTTTTTCAGGTCGGTATTACCGCTTTCGTTGGCAAAGACGGCAAAGTGGCGGTTGGCGGCAAACAGCTCGTTGATTTCGGGTGCGCGCTGCGAGCGGCTGTGGCGGATGCCGATGCGCCAGGCATCAAAGGGTTTCCAAGACAATGCGGCCTGATTGCTGTTGAGGCTGTAGCGGTATTGTTTGTTCTCAAGCGAACCGCCGTAGTTACGCATCGGTTTGAAGCCGTTGAAGTTTGGGGTATGGCTGACACGGCCTATCCGGCTGCCGATTTCGGCTTCCCAGTTGCGGTAGTTGAGTTTTTCCAAGGCGAAGATGCCGTAGGATTGTGATTGGGTGTCAGGCATGAGGCGGTCGATTCCTTCGCCACCGGTACGGCGTTTTTTCCAATCCAGTCCGGCACTACCCCGTACCAGGCTGCCGATTTTGTGGTTGAGTTCGACGCGCAACTGCGTACTGCGGCTGTCGATGCTGCTGACGAAGTGGTCGGCAAGCAGTTCGCGGTTTTCGGCATCGGTGTAAGCCAGTTGTGTTTTGACGTTATCCAGCCAGTTGTTGTTCGGCCGGTATTGGGCCTCGGCCGTCCAGCGGGTTTGGTCGGCGGAGATGTTGGTCGGCAATGAGCCATCCAGATGGCTGCGGGTGCGGAGGAAGGAATAGCCGGGCATGCCGTAGTCTGTCAGGTAACGGCTGACGCCGATGCCCGCATAACCTTGGCTGCCGATATAGCTGGCGCCGACGGAAAAGTTACGGGTGTGTTGGTGGCTGTTGGTAAGTTTGCCGTGTTCGTTGGGTGTGATGTGGGTGATGCTTTTGACGGTTTGACCCCTGCCGCTGGTGATGCTCGGATCATACAGCGGGTTTTCCGCCCAATTTCCCCACTGAGGCCGTTCTGTCCTGTAAATGTCGGCGTAATCCAGCCCCATCATGTCGCGCCATGCTTCGCCGCGGTCAAGGTAATTCTGCATGACATAACGGTAGTAGCCTTTATTGAAAAAAAAGTCGTACTGTACGTCGAATTGGCAGGCTTTCCCAAGAGGGAAGTAGTGCCTTTCGCCGACGGAATTGTAGCAGGCATCGGCTTTGCTGTTGCCGGGTATGCGATAGTGGGAAATTTTGCTGTTGATGCCGTCTACATGCCAGGCTATTTTGCCGATTTTGCCGTCTAGGGACAGCAGCTCGGTGTGGGGTGTGTTGTAACCGCCGCTTACTTCGGCTTTGCCCGTCCAGTTTTTTTCAGGCAGTTCGTCTGGGATTTGTCCGGTTTCTACGTTTACCGCGCCGCCGATGGCGTTGCCGCCGTAAAGTACGGCGGTAGACGATTTATGTACGGTGATTTTATCGGCCATAAAGGGATGGACGGCGGTGGGCAGGTTGCCGCCGAAGGCTGCCGTATCCGAAATGCCCAAGCCGTTTTCCATCAGTTTCACCCGTGTACCGCCAAGGCTGCGGATTTGCGGTGTGCCGTTGCCCGGACCGAAGCTGCTGTTTTGTACGCCACTGATTCTTTCTACTGTCTGTCCCAGCGAGGTGCTGCGGGCGGATTTCAATTTTTGTCCGTCCAAAATGTCCAGCGAATCTTTACTTCCGCTGTCCAAGCGGCTGCCGCTTTGCGCCGGCCGTTTGCCGGATACGGTTACTTCGGGAAGTTCCCCAGTTTGCACATCTTCGGCATATGAGAGTGTAGGAAAGGCGGCAATGGCAAGAAGTACGGATAATTTGATTTTATTCGAAGGATTCATATTTTCCTAATGCTATAATCTATCAATAAAAGTTATATTATATCATTTAAAAGAAAAAATGTTAATGAGAGAATAAAAAATATTTTGCTGCAGATGACAATAGAGGCCGTCTGAAAGTATGGTTGGATGCTTTCAGACGGCCTCTATCGTTAAGGTGGAGAATAACTTTACGGAGAATGATTATCTAATTATATGAATTACCGATTAAATAAATTTTTAATTGCGTGTATTTACGAGAAGCAGTTTGCCGTCTGACATGACAGGCGCACACATTTCCGATAAGTGGCTAGGCACTTTATCCTTATCGTTAATCTAGCAATAAAGAGTCGTCGGATATTTGTTCGCCACGCGTCCGTTCGAACAGGTCGAGCAGGTCGGGAACGTCCATGCCCGCGCGTTTTTCCCCGCCGACATCCAGGACGACGCGGCCTTGGTGCAGCATGACGGTGCGGCTGCCGTGGTCGAGTGCCTGACGCATGGAATGGGTAACCATCATGGCGGTCAGTTTGTTGTCGGCGACGATTTGTTCCGTCAGTTCCATCACGAAGGCTGCGGTTTTGGGGTCGAGGGCAGCGGTGTGTTCGTCCAGCAGCAGGATTTTGCTGGGTTGCAGGCTGGCCATCAGCAGGCTGACAGCTTGGCGTTGGCCGCCGGAGAGCAGGCCGATGCGGTCTGTGAGGCGGTTTTCGAGGCCGAGTTTGAGCAGGGCGAGTTTTTCGCGGAAGAGTTCGCGGTTTTGGCGGTTTAGGGCGAAACCCAGCCCGCGTTTGCGGCCGCGGGAGTAGGCCAGTGCCATGTTTTCTTCGATGCTGAGTGCTTCGCAGGTACCGGCAAGCGGGTCTTGGAAGACGCGGGCAACGAGGTGGGCGCGTTTGTGGGCGGGCAGGCGGGTAACGTCGCGGCCGTCGATGTGTATGCTGCCGCTGTCCACCATCAGGTCGCCGCTGACGGCGTTGAGGAAGGTGGATTTGCCCGCGCCGTTGCTGCCGATGACGGTAACGAATTCGCCGTCTCTGATGTGCAGGCTCATGCCGCGCATGGCGGGGTTTTCGATGGCTGTGCCGGGGTTGAAGGTTACTTTCAGGTTGTCGGCGCGCATCATGGTGTCGGTTTCCTTTTCAGACGGCGTTTGACGGCCGGCAGTTGCAGGGCGAATACGACCAGTACGGCGGTAATCAGGTTCAGGTCGGTGGGGCGCACGCCTATGCTTTGCAGTTGTTCGTTGCCGAGTGCGAAGGCAATCATCAGGCGATAGACGATAGAGCCGAGGACGGCGGACAGGGTGATGAGGAAGATGCGTTTTGCCGGCAGCAGGTTTTCGCCGATGATGACGGCGGCCAGGCCGATGACGATGGTGCCGATGCCGCTGCTCATGTCGGCGCTGCCGCTGGTTTGGGCGAACAGTGCGCCGCCCAGGGCGATGAGGGCGTTGGAGAGGGCCATGCCGAGGACGATCATTTTAGAGGTGGGCACGCCCTGGGCGCGCGCCATGCGGGCGTTAATGCCGGTGGCGCGTACGGCCAGGCCGGTTTTGGTGTTGAAGAACCAGTCGAGCAGGAGTTTTGCGGCGATGACGAACACCAGGATGATGAGCGGCTGTACCCAGAATTGGTTGGAAAAATCGGGTGTGGTAAAGGGGGAGAAGACGCTGGGTGTGTCGATAAGGGGTAGGTTGGGCGTGCCGCCGGTAATGCGCAGGTTGAGCGAATAGAGGGCGACCATGACCAGGATGCTGGCCAAAAGGGGCAGGATGTTCAGTGAGACGTGCAGCCAGGCGGTAACGGTGCCGGCGGCCGCTCCGGCCAATGCGCCAAGCAGGCAGGCCAGCCAGGGATTTACGCCTGCTCCGACGGAGACGGCGAAAACGACTGCGCCGAGCGGGAAGCTGCCGTCGGCGGTTAGGTCGGGGAAGTCGAGGATACGGAAGGAAATCAAAACGCCCAAGGCGACTAATGCGTAAATCAGGCCGGTTTCGATGCCGCCGAAAAAGGCGATCAAGGTCATTGCTGCGGTGTTTCTTTCTGGTTGTTTCCGATGTGCCGGTATGGCGGAACGGCTGTTGGCAGTGGCTGGATTGGGGGCGGGATGCGTTGTGCCGCCCCGCCCCGATTCAAGTTTTACCCGTTATGCGGATTCGGCCACTTACGTTTTCAGACGGCCTTTTTTCGGGAGGCCGTCTGAAAGCGGTGTGGCCGGATATTTTGCAGGAGGGTTTATTCTTTAACTTCTTTGGCTTCTTTCAGCAGCTCTTCCGGCAGGGTGATGCCCAGCGCGGCGGCGTGTTTTTTGCTGAGGTAGAGGTCGAGCTGGTCGAGTTTTTCAGACGGCATATCGCCCGGTTTGCCGCCTTTCAAAACGGCTGCGGCGAGCTTGCCTGCTTTTTGGCCCGTGCCGAAGGAGTCCATGCCCAGGGCGGCAACCGCGCCGCGCGTTACAGAGTCGGCATCGGAGGCAACCAGGGGGATTTTCAGTTCCATCGAGGCTTTATACATGGATTCGTAAGAGGAGACGACGTTGTTGTCGAGCGAGGTGAAAATCACGTCGGCTTTGCCGCCCAGGCTGCGTGCGGCGGTCAATACGTCGGCCGAACGCTGTGCGGGTGCGGCGATTACTTGGATGTTTTGTTCGGCAGCTTTGGCTTTCAGGCGTTCGAGCACGGTGGTGGAATTGACTTCGCCGGGGCTGTAGACGTAGCCGATGGTTTTCAGGTTGGGCACCAGTTTTTTCATCAGGTCGATTTGCGGGCCGACGGGCAGTTCGTCGGATACGCCGGTGATGTTGGTGTGCGAGGGTTCGAGCGAGGGCACGAGTTTGGCGCCGACGGGGTCGGTTACGGCGGTGTAGACGAGGGGGATGTTTTTAGTGGCGGCGGCGACTGCCTGCGCGCTCGGAGTGGTGATGGCGATGATGGCGTCGGGGTTGGCGCCGGCGAATTTTTTCGCGATTTGGGCGGCGTTGGCGGTGCTGCCTTGCGCGCTTTGGAAGTCTACGGTGAGGTTTTTGCCTTCTTCAAAGCCTTCGGCTTTCAGGCCGTCCAGAACGCCGGCGCGGATGGTGTCGAGCGCGGGGTGGTCGGCGATGGCGGTGATGGCGATTTTTTTCTGTTCCGCCGCGGAGGCCGCCGGTGCGGAAGCGGTTTGTCCGTTGTCGGCCTGTTTGTCGGCCGGCGTGCAGGCGGCGAGGATGGCGGCGGCAATGATGCCGAATATGGAGCTGGTGTATGCGGTGCGCGGGGTCATGGTCGGTTTTCTTTCGCTGAAAGGGTTAAATTATAGCGGGTTTTGTATGTTTTTGTAATGACGGCAGGCGTTTTGCCTGCCGTTTGCCGGATGAGTCTTTTCAGACGGCCTCTGTGCCGTTTTCGCTGCCGCCGGATGTTTCCTGCGGGTTTTCCAGTTTGGCCAGCCGGGCTTCGAGTTCGGCCAGTTTGGTACGGGTTTTGATGAGGACTTGCTGTTGGATGTCGAATTCTTCGCGGGTGACCAGGTCCATTTTGTTAAACGCGCTGCCGAGCATGGCTTTGACGTTTTTTTCCATATCTTTGGCCGGGCTGTTGGCGATGGTTTCGCCGATTTTGGCGGATACTTCTTCTAAGATTTTCGAACCGAACATGGCTGTTTCCTTCTTTAAACTGAACAGGGCGGATGACGCGCCATTGTATAGGCAAACAGGCCGTCTGAAAAGTTTGCGCTACAGCCATTCGGCCAGTGAGGCGGTGGGGATGTCCCACGACCAGATGCCGTTGCGGCCGCCGGAATCGAGTCCGCGCAGGAAGAGGTAGCGGATGCGGACGGTGCGGGGCATCTGTCCGCGCTGTTTGAGGTGGCGGGCGGCGGCAAGGGCGTAAATCCAGGCTTGGAGGTAGTAGTGGTGGTCGGCGACGGCTTGGTCGAGGGCGGATTGGGTGTAGTTGCCGGTGTCCATGCCCAGGTGGTTGGATTTGTAGTCGATGATGCAGGCCGTGCCGTCGGGCAGCAGGCAGGTCAGGTCGATGAAGCCGTTGAGGAAGCCTTGCAGGGTGGGGAAATCCAGCCGTTCTGCGGCGGCGGTGCAGGCTTCGGGCAGGCCTGCTGCGGCCAGATGGTTTTTCAGACGGCCTAATTCCAAACGGTCGAAGTGCATGACGAAGCCCATTTCCGCTTTGCGGCGGGCGGCGGGGAGGGCTGAGAGGGTGGTGCCGCCGTGCAGCGGTGCGGCGGCGGTTTGGTCTGCCATGAGGCAGACGGCATCCAGCCATTCGGTTTCGATGCCGTGTTTTTCCAATATGGCGGCGATGTTTTCGCGCTGTTGTCCGGCGGGGCGGGTGAAGTCGTGTTTTTCGAGGATTTCGTGCAGGCAGATGCCGGCGGCCGCGCCGCGGGGAAAGTGGAAGATGTCGCGCGGGGCGTTGTCCGTGTCGGAAAGCGGCAGAAGGCTATCGGCGGACAGTTCGGCCGGGTCGAGTGCGGGTTGCAGCCCGTCGTCGTCATCGGGCCGGGCCGGGCCGTGGCCGAGGTGGCGGGTGAGGCCGGTGAAGCTGGTGTGGCGGATGAAGCTGAAACGGCGCGGCGGGTAAATGGCGGCGCGGTATTCGGTACCGTTGCGGCGGCGGGTTTGCACGGCTGCCGAAAGGGGTGCGCCTTCCTGCCATTCGATGCCTTCGGGGGCGGCGTTTATCCAGCGCAGCCAGTTGCGGCGCAGCATTTCGGTTTGGTTTTCTTTCTCGGCTTCGTAGGCTTGGCGGGCTTTCAGACGGCCGTCTGAAGGCAGGCCTTCGAGCAGGTAGGCAAAGGTGTTGCGCGGGGTGCTGCTGCAGCGGGCGGCATAGATGACGAGTTGTTCTTCGGCGCGGGTGAGGGCGACGTAGAGCAGGCGCAGACGTTCTCCCAGGTCTTCGTCGTCGAGCTGTTCGCGGTCGGCTTCGTCGAGCTGGCTGTCGGCAAGCAGTTCGCTGCCGTTTTCGCGGTGGAGGATGTGCCATGCTTCGTTTTTCTTTTCGGCGGTATCCCAGGAGAACGGGCAGAACACGAAGGGATATTGCAGGCCTTTGGAGGCATGGATGGTTACGATTTTGACCAGTGCCTCGTCGCTTTCCAGCCGTAGGACGGCGTTTTCGTTTTGGGGCGGGTCTTGGATTTTGGCCAGCAGCCATTGATGCAGCGCGGCAGGGGTGTGGCTGTTTTCGTTTTCGTCGGCCAAAAGTTCGGCCAGCTGCCAGAAGTTGGTCAGGGTGCGTCCGCCGTCTGCGGCCAGCAGCCTGCCTTCGAGGCCGTAGCGGCGGGCGAAGGCGGTCAGGGCGGCATAGATGCCCTGCCGCTGCCAAATTTGCAGGAAGTCTTCGGCGGCGGAGATGTATCCGGACAGCAGGGCTTCTTCGCGGTTGAGGGCATGGAGTTGTTCGGCGGTTTGGCCGAACAGGATGCCGGCGAGGATGAAGCGCAGGGGTTCGGTGCGGCGGGGGTCGAGCCAGAAGCCGAGCAGGGCGGCCAGGGCTTTGGCTTCTTCGCCGGCAAATACGGATTCGCGCTCTATCGATACGCTGGGGATGCCGCGTGCGGCCAGGGTGCGCTTTATCATCGCGCCTTGGTTGTGGCTGTGAACCAAAACGGCGATTTGGCCGGCTTCCACGGGGGTGTTTTTGTAATTCAGACGGCCTTTCGCCGCTTGGTTGATCAGGGCGGCGATTTCGTCGGCGCAGTATTCGGCGGCACGGCTGCGGAGGGTTTCTTTGTTGGGGTCGGGTTCGCCGCCGTCGTTCAGCCAGCGGATTTTCAATGCCGCCTGCGGCGGGGTGAGGCGGCTTGTCCCGCGCGGGGCGGTAACGGCCGGGTAGCCGATGTGTTCGAGGACGAAGGGGCGTTCTTTCTGTTGGAACAGGCGGCCGATGTTGTCGATGAGCAGGCTGTGGCTGCGGTAGTTGTGCGCGAGGGTGTAGTGGACGGGGGTATCGGCGGCGGCTTGGAGGTAGGCGTAGATGTCCGCGCCGCGAAAGCCGTAAATCGCTTGTTTGGGGTCGCCGACGAGGAAGAGCGGGTTGCCGTGGGCGGCAAAGGTGCGGCGGAAGATTTCGTATTGCAGCGGGTCGGTGTCTTGGAATTCGTCTATCAGGGCGACGCGCCAGTTTTGCGAGACGGCTTCGGCGAGTTTGTCTCGGTGCGCGCCGGTGGTAAGGGCGTGGTAAACGTCGAGCAGCAGGTCGTCGGGACTGCGTTCCTGCCGCGTCGCCCGCTGTTCGGCGGCGGTGCGGCGGACGTATTGCAGGCAGTCGAGCTGCAGGGCGATAAGTGCCTGTTGTTCGGCATCGAGCAGGGCGGATGCTGCGGTTCGGACTTTATGGAGGAAGGACAGTGCGGCCAGGTCGGCTTCGGGGGCGGTTTGGCCTTTTTTGACGGCGGCGGTCAGGTAGTCGGCGGAAAAAACGCTTTCCCCGTTGGTGTTGCCCAAGTTTGTTTCCAGCCATTTTGCGGGCATCGCCGTTTGTTGCAGCAGTTTTTCCAGTTCGGCCAATTTGGTTTCGTAGGTGGTTTTGCGGAATTTATTGCCGTTCAACATGGGATGCACCCGCCAGAACAGGTCTTTCAGTTCGGGGAAACGCTGTTGCAGTTCCGTCCAAACCGCCTGCGCCCGCTCCGTTTCGGCGGCCAAATCGGTTTGAGGCCGTCTGAAAAGCAGGTCGGGGCGGCCGAGGTAGCGGGAAAACTGTTGCAATACCTGGTCGGGCGTGAGGTCGGCATGAAAGGCGAGGCGGGCGTTTTGCGCGTCGTGCGATACGTTTTGCCGCCAGAAATCCTGCGCGTAGGTGTTCAGATCGCGTTTGTCGTTGTCGTCGGCGGAGGAGGTTTCAAACGGCACTTGGCAGAGGAAGGCGTAGTCGCCCAGCAGGCGTTGGCAGAAGCCGTGGATGGTGTAGATGGCGGCGTTGTCGAACTGCGACAGCGCGGCTTTCAGGCGCAGTTCCAGCCGTTCGGGCGTTTCCTGCCGCGCCGCCTGTTCGAGCAGGCCGCGCATGAAATCGTCGGCTTCTTCGTCCATTTTGTCGCCGCGTATCCGGCGGAAGGCTTCGTCCAAACGGCCGCGCAGGCGGGTTTTCAGTTCGGCGGTGGCGGCTTTGGTGAAGGTAACCACCAGCACTTTGTCCACAGGCAGCTTTTCCAGCAGGATCAGGCGGGCGAAGAGGGCGGCGATGCCGTAGGTTTTGCCGGTGCCGGCGGAGGCTTCGATTAAGGCGGTGCCTTGTACGGGGACGGTCAGCGGGTCGAACGGGAGGATGCTGCGGGACATGGCGGCGGGTCGGAAGTGTGGAAAACGCGCATTATAGCAAGGCGGCCATCTGAAACGTTGCAGCGGGGGGTTGTACTTGTAGTTTTTCCGCCGCCTTTCGCGCTAAAATGCCGCTTTTTTTCAGACGGCCTTTGCTATGAGCGATACTCCGAACTACATCACGCCCGCAGGCTGGCGCAGCTTGAAAGACGAGTTGTACCAGTTGGTCAATAAAGAACGGCCCGAAATCGTGCAGATTGTGAACTGGGCGGCTTCCAACGGCGACCGCAGCGAAAACGGCGATTATCTTTACGGCAAACGGCGGATGCGCGAAATCGACCGCCGCATCCGCTTTCTCACCAAGCGTTTGGAGGCGGCGCAGGTCGTCGATCCGGAAACACGCGAGGCCACCGACCAAATCTTTTTCGGCGCAACCGTAACCCTACTGCGCGGCAACGGCAGCGAGCAGACGGTAAAAATCGTCGGCATAGACGAAATCGACACCGCGCAAAACAAAATTTCCTGGATTTCCCCGTTGGCGCGCTGCCTGATTAAGGCGCGGGAGGGCGACGAAGTGTCGCTGAACACGCCGGAGGGGCGCGAGGACATCGAAATCCTCGAAGTGGCCTATGTCAGAATCGATTGAGTCCGCCCGTGGCGGGATAAGCAAACAGAGCCGGAAAATATCCGGCTCTGTTTGCGTTTTTGCGTTTCGGTTGTCGGCTTTACTGTTTGACTTCGCGGCCTTTGAGGTCGATTGAAAAATCACGGCCGTTTTGCCGAACTCTGGCGGACGTGCCGTATTGTTCGATAAACGGCTCGGCCTCCTCATAGCGGAACGGGATGCGGGTTTTGCCCGACAAATCGATGTAGCCCCAAAGCTTGCCTTTTTTTACCGGTATCAGCAGTTCTCGGTTTCTCGGAAACCTTTCCGCCGGTTTGTCGGCGGCATCCTGATATTGCGGCGGGATAATAATTTTTCCGTCCAATTCGGCATAGCCGTAAAGGCCGTTTTTCTGAATCAGCATCACGACGTTGTCGTAGCAGCCGACCCCGTCGAAGCGGGCGGCGACATCGGGGTCGGGTTTGACGCAGATGGAGGGCATGGCGATGGCGGCGGCGGGCAGGGTGGCGGCTGCTAAAAAGGCGGCGGAAAACAGGGCGGCGGTTTTCTTGTTCATGTTGGATTTTTCCTATGTGGTTAGGGCAGAAATGGGGCGGAAAATGTTTTCAGACGGCCTCTCCGGGCAGGGAGGCCGTCTGAAAAACAGGTTCAGCGGGTCAGCAGGGTCAGGGCTTCGCGGTATTTTTCCACGGTTTTGGCGATGACGTCGGCGGGAACGCGCGGGGCAGGGGCCTGTTTGTTCCAGCCGCTTTGCTCCAGCCAGTCGCGGACGAACTGTTTGTCGAACGAGGGCGGGTTGGTGCCGACCCGGTATTGGTCTGCCGGCCAGAAGCGGCTGGAGTCGGGGGTCAGCACTTCGTCCATCAGGGTCAGCGTGCCGTTTTCGTCGAGGCCGAATTCGAATTTGGTGTCGCAGATGATGATGCCGCGCGATTTGGCGTATTCGGCCGCTTCGGTGTACAGGCGGACGGCTTTGTCGCGCACTTCTTCCGCCAGCTCTTTGCCGATGATGTTTCGGCATTCTTCGAAGCTGATGTTTTCGTCGTGGTCGCCGACGGCGGCCTTGGTGGACGGGGTGAAGATGACTTCGGGCAGCTGCTGGGCTTCCTGCAGGCCGGCGGGAAGGGGGATGCCGCATATCGCGCCGGTTTGCCGGTAGTCTTTCCAGCCGCTGCCGGCTAGGTAGCCGCGCACGATGGCTTCCACTTTGACGGGGGTCAGTTTTTTGGCGACGACGGCGCGTTTTTCCAGTGCCTGCGCCTGCTCGTGCGGCAATACGTCGTAAACGGTGTCGCCCGTGAAGTGGTTGGGCATGATGTGGGCGAGTTTGCCGAACCAGAAATTAGAGATGGCGGTGAGGATTTCGCCTTTGCCGGGAATGGGGTCGTCGAGGATGACGTCGAAGGCGGAGAGGCGGTCGGATGCGACCATCAGCATACGTTTATCGTCGATTTCGTATAAGTCGCGTACTTTGCCGGAATAGATTTTTTTCAAACCGATGTGGGTCATGGCCGGGTTTCCTGTGGGTTGAAAGGGTGTGGAAAGGGGCGCATTGTACTCCAAACGGCGTGTTTTGCAGCAGGAGGCCGTCTGAAAAAACGTCTGCGGCCGGAATTTTCCGCAACGGTTTTTTCAGACGGCCTACGATGGGGGGACGAAGGTGCAGCCTTGCGGCGGCGGAATGTTTTTCAGACGGCCTTTAAAGTTTGTTTTTAAAACAGCCATTGCGAGAGGCTGTAAATCAAGAGGCCGGCCAGGCCGCCGACGAGGGTGCCGTTGATGCGGATGTATTGCAGGTCGCGGCCGAGGCCGAGTTCCAGTTTGTCGGTGATTTCTTCGCCGTTCCAGCGTTTGACCTGTTCGGCGACGAAGGCGGCGGCACGGCCTTTGTTGCTGCCCAGCAGTTCGCGGGCAAGCAGGGCGAGGCGGATGTCGGCACGGCGCATGAGGCGGGGGTTGCGTTCGATTTGCGCCGGGATGCGGTCGAGCAGTTTTTCTATTTGCGCGCGTATGCGTGAGTTTTCCGCCGCCGTGTCGCGCCGCGTCCATTCGGTCAGGCTTTGCCACAGTTGCGCGAGGCTGCGCCGCAGGGCGGGGGAGGCGGCGAGTTGGGCCTTACCCGCTTCGAGGCGGCGGTGCCAGCTTGCGGAGTGACGCAACTCGCCGATCATGCGGGCGTATTGGCGGTCGAACATTTGCCGCAGGGCGTGGTCGGGCTGTGCGGCGGCATCGGCCAGGCAGCCGTCCGCCCAATCCAGCACTTTGGCCGCCACCCAGTCGTCCACGCGGCCGACGAGGGCGGATTTGAGGGAGGCTTTGAGTTTGTCCCAGCTGCCGGGCGAACCGCTGTCGATTTTGGCCGCCCATTCGCGCAGGTTTTGTTCCAGCAGCACGCGGGTGCTTTCGCTTTGCAGCCATGTCCGCGTGTGGCCGAGCAGGGCGAGGAACAGGCTTTCGTGCATGTCGCGGTTTTTCAGCAGTTCCATGCCGTCGGCCAGCGTGCCGCCGATTTTGCCGCCGTCGTATTGTTCGGCCAGCAGTTTGGCGGCAAAGCGGGCGGCCTGTTCGGGCGGCATGGTTTGCAGCAGGTCGGGCAGGCGGGCGCAGAGCGGGGGCAGCCAGATGCGGCGGACGGCGGGGTCGGCCAGGCGGCGCAGTAGTTTTTCCGTCGGTGCGGCGCGGTAAACGCGCAGGGCGACCGGCCGTTCGCGCAGGAAGTTGTATTCGATGAAGCGGCCGAGTTCGTCGGCGATGCGGTTTTGATTGCGCGGCAGGATGGCGGTGTGGGGGACGGGCAGTCCGAGGGGTCGTCTGAAAAGGGCGGTAACGGCAAACCAGTCGGCTAGCCCGCCTATCATGGCGGCTTCCGAGAAGGCTTTTAGGTAGGCCAGTTGGGGGTAACGGTGCAAATAGGCGGCGGAAAGGCAGAACAGTGCGGCGGCGGCCAGAAGCAGGGCGGTGGCGAGGCGGCGGCTTTTTTTCAGGCGCAGCCGTGTGGCTTGGGTGCGTGCGGCGGCGGAAAGGGTTTGCATGGCGGTTCCTTGTGCTTATTTTTTGTGCAGTTTGTTTTTTGCCTGTCTCCCGAAAGGCTTAGGGGGTTTATCCACATTTTCTATACAGGGCGGCAAACAGCGGCTGTGGGTTTTGTCGCCCGCACGGTTTGTTCAGGCCGTCTGAAAAAGGTGTTTGCCGCTGTGGTGCGGATGTTTTAAGTTTGCCTGTTTTTTAGGCATTTTGTTTTTCTGTCGGCGTTTTAAGGGGTTATCCCGCTTATCCACATTTGCTGCACAGGGCGGCAAACAGCGGCTGTGGGTTTTGTCGCCCGCACGGTTTGTTCAGGCCGTCTGAAAAAGGTGTTTGCCGCTGTGGTGCGGATGTTTTAAGTTTGCCTGTTTTTTAGGCATTTTGTTTTTCTGTCGGCGTTTTAAGGGGTTATCCCGCTTATCCACATTTGCTGCACAGGGCGGCAAACAGCGGCTGTGGGTTTTGTTGCCCGCACTGCTTGTTCAGGCCGTCTGAAAAAGGTGTTTGCCGTTGTGGTGCGGATGTTTCAAGTTTGCCTGTTTTTTAGGTATTTTATTTTTCCGACGGCGTTTGAAGGGTTTATCCTGCTTATCCACATTTTCTATACAGGGCGGTAAACAAGGCTTGTGGACGGCCTTTGCACGGCGGTTTTCAGACGGCCTCGCCAGCCGGTTTTTCCAGCCAAATCATGCTGACCATCCGGCCGGTTTGGCCGTCGCGGCGGTAGGAGAAAAAGGTGTCGCGTTCCAATACGGTGCAGTGCGTGCCGCCGTAAATCAGGTTTACGCCTTCACGGCGCAGGATTTGCCGTGCGAGGGTGTAGATGTCGGCCAGGTATTTGCCGCCGCCTATGCCTTCAAAGGCGTTTTCGGCGGCGGAATGCAGGCGGCAGAAGGCTTCGCGCACGTCTTCGCCGACCTCGAAAGCGTCCGGGCCGATGGCGGGGCCGAGGTAGGCCATGATTGCGCCGGGATCGGCCTGCATCGCGGCCACCGTGTTTTGCAGGATGCCGCCTGCCAGTCCGCGCCAGCCCGCATGGGCGGCGGCCACCACCGTGCCCGCGCGATCGCAAAGCAGAACGGGCAGGCAGTCTGCCGTCATCACCGCGCAAGCCGCCGTGCCCGTGCGGTCGAATGACGCATCGGCTTCGGGCGTGCTGCCGGGCACGTCTGCGGCGGGCAGCACGATGCTGCTGTGGGTCTGGTTCAGGTAGACGGGCGGCACGGGTACGGCGGCCTGCACGATTTCGCGGTTGCGCGTGACGTTTTCCGGCCGGTCGCCGACATGGCCGCCGACATTCAGGGAAGCATAGGGGGCTTGGCTCACCCCGCCGTTTCGGGTGCTGACCAATGTTTTCACGTTGGCGGGTGCCGGCCATTCCGCCTGAAAAAACGGCAGGCCGTCTGAAACGAGGTTGAGGGTTTGACTGATGGTTTTCACGGTGGTTCCTTCATTGTCCTTGAAAAGGCGGAGTGTGTTTTCAGACGGCCTATCATACCCGATTTCCCGCCGCGGCGAGATGTTGGCTATAATGCCGCCCTTTCACATCCGGATTCAGACAAATCACATGAACAGCAGCCGTTTTAATTCCACCGGTCCCAAAATCGGCCTGAGCGTACGCCTGGCCGAAACCCAAGCCGAAATCGAAGCCGCGCAACGCCTGCGCTACCGCGTGTTTGCCGAAGAATTGGGCGCGGACATCCCGAACACCGACGGGCGCGACATCGACCCCTACGACGAGCACTGCCACCACCTCCTCGCCTTCGACGACGCCACGGGCGAAGTCATCGGCTGCTACCGCCTGATTACCGAAGAAACCGCCAAAAAAGTCGGCGGCTGGTACAGCGAACACGAATTCGACCTCTCGCCGCTGAAAGGCATCCTGCCGCAAACCGTCGAACTCGGCCGCGCCTGCACCCATCCCGACTACCGCAACGGCGGCCTCGTCATGCTTCTGTGGACGGGGCTGGTCAAATTCATGAAAGACGAAAACCTGCGCTTCATGATAGGCTGCGGCAGCATCGAAATGCACGACGGCGGCAGCGACGCGGCCGCGCTTTACCACAGCCTGAAAGAAAAATATCTCGCGCCGGAACAATGGTGCGTCAAACCGCTCAACCCCCTTAAATGGAACGAAATCACGCCGTCTGAAAACCCGTCCGTGCCGCCTTTGATTAAAGGATATTTGAAAGCCGGCGCGTGGTTTTGCGGCGAACCCTGCGTAGACGAAGCCTTCAACTGCGCGGATGTCTTAATCATGATGGACATCACGCAACTGAGCGACCGCTACCTGCAAAAATTCGCCCCGAAAGTCTGAAACAGCCGACAAAAGGCCGTCTGAAAACCTTTCAGACGGCCTCCTGTCCGTATAATCATAAAAAAGCCCGATACATGGATCAAATACGCTTCATATTCCGCCTGTTCTGCATAGGCGGCTGCCTGCTTTACGGCATGGCCGAAATGTTCTTCCTCTTCCCGTTTTACAGCAAAAAACGCAAATTGCGCGCCATACAGATATGGTCGTTGCGCGTCCTCGCCTCGTGCGGCATGAAACTGAAAACCTACGGCAAGCTCCCCTCCGAAGAACACGGCCAAATGCTGATCTGCAACCACATCTCATGGCTGGACATCATGGCCGTAAACGCCGCCTTCCCCGGCCGCTTCGTTGCCAAAGACGACGTGGCCAAATGGCCGGTTATCGGCTACCTTGCCACACAGGCGCAGACTGTTTACGTCGCCCGCAACAAAGGCACCGAAGGCAACAGCGAAAAAATCCGCCGCGTTACCGAAGCCCTGCAAAACGGTGACACCGTAACCCTCTTTCCGGAAGGCACCAGCACCGAAGGCCGCAGCATCCTCCCGTTTAAAACCAGCTTTTTTCAGGCGGCCTACGAAGCAGGCGTCCCCCTGCTGCCCGTCCTCTGCCGCTATCCCAACTCCGACGGCAGCAGCCCGAATCCCCATGCTGCCTACTACGGCGACATCAGCCTGTGGCAGTCCATCCGCGCCATTATTTCCCAACCGCAAAGCACGGTAGAACTGCACTTCCTCGAGCCGGTCGCCGCCACCGAAACCAGACAGGAAACCGCCCGCGCCATCCATGCCTTGTTAAGTCAGAAACAGCAGGATTTAGGCTGATTGAATAGCGGATTCAAACATTCTCCCGTAATGGATAAAACGGCATGAGTTAAAGCTCATGCCGTTTTTTTTATCCCCAATTGTTGCAAAATATCAACAGAAAAAAGCAGATGTTTTTTTATTCCAAAAAAATATTTTTTAACACCGCCGAAGAAAAAGCAAAACGGCACAATACAATAGAGAATACATCACATTCTACAAGTGATGAAGAAGTGTGAAATTAAAGTGGAAAGGTGTAAAGAATAATTTGCATTAACAAATCCCATCGCCGATAATCCGCCTCCGATAAGAAAACCATTATCAATCCAATTATTACTTCGTGTCCCAACCATCCGGCAAACAATATGCCGGATGCACGTCATTCTCAAAGGAAACAAAATAATATGAAGCACAACAAAATGACGCCGATAGCCTTGTCCGTAGGGCTTCTGTTCTGCTGCGCCGCCCATGCGGCTGACAGCGTCGAACCGGTGGAAAAATCAGACGCGCTGAAACAGGTAACGGTAAAAGGCCGCCGCAACGCGCCTATGCCCGTGGAGCGTGCCAACACCGAATCCATCCAACAGCAGATGGTGCGCGACAACCGCGACTTGGTACGCTATTCGCCCGATGTCGGCGTGGCCGACCAAGGCCGCCATCAAAAAGGCTTTGCCATTCGCGGCGTGGAAGACAACCGCGTCGGTATCAGCATCGACGGCGTATCACTGCCCGATTCCGAAGAAAATTCGCTCTACAAACGCTACGGCAACCTGAACACTTCCCGCCAAAGTATCGATCCCGAGCTTGCCCGCTCGATTGAAATAGTCAAAGGCGCGGACTCTTTCAACCAAGGCAGCGGTAACTTGGGCGGCGGCGTTAATTACCGCACGCTCGAAGCCGCCGATATTGTTACCGACAACAAAGCCGGCGTTTTGCTGCGCAGCGGCTACGCCAGCAAAAACCGCGAATGGGTCAATACCGTCGGTACGGGTTATCAGGGAGAGAAAGCCGAAGCGGTATTGCTGTATTCCCACCGGCACGGCCATGAAATGGAAAGCCGGGGCGGCTACACCATTCCCGAAGACAGCCTGAAAACCCGCGATTACGGCAGCAGCCGCCAAATCCCCGATGCGGCCAAGCATAAAAACCACAGTTTCCTTGCCAAATGGGCATGGCGTTTCAACGACAGCCACCGTGCGGGCGTGTCGTTGAGCGGACAGCAGGGCAGCAATTACATCATCGAAGATTCAGCGGTTTCTTCTAATAGCAGATGGAGGGAATCGGATGACCGTTTCAAACGCCGTACGTGGAACGCTTTCTACGAATTTACTCCTGATTCCGAATGGCTGGCTTTGATTAAAGCAGACTTGGATTATCAGAAAGCGGTTTCATCTGCATATAACTACGAAGGTACGCGTGATCGTTATGATTGGCTGGGTCGATTCGAGCCAGGAGAGCCTAGCGATGACAATATCCGTATTTTTACTACTAGGTTGAAACGCCTGTCTCTGCGTGCCGACACCCAGCCGCTCAACCTTTTCAATACACAACACACGCTTTCGCTTAAAGCAGCAGCAGCGCGTAAAGAGTTTGATATTCTGCATATAGACAGATTATTTCTTAGCGGAGCATGGTTGCCGTATGAAAAATCGTCCATGATGTATCCGGTGAAAACTTCGCAATACAATTTTTCACTGCATGACCGTATCGTGTTTAACCATACTTTTTCAGGCTATGCCGGTATTCGTTATGACTACAGCAAAGTCCAGCCGCAGGATTTGAACGGTTTGAAATGCAGAAACTGCTTGGTTCCCAAACCCGCCAACAGCACCTTTAAAGGCTTCAGTTGGGTATTGGGTGCAGATGCGCAGTTAAACAAAGTTTGGAAGGTGGGCTACAGCATCGGCACCGGTTTCCGCGTACCCAATGCTTCGGAAATGTATTTCGACTACCGCGGAAATGCGGCAGGCGAATGGTTGTCCAATCCGAATCTGAAAGCCGAACGCAGCCTGACGCAAAATCTCAACTTAACCGGCAACGGATCGGCAGGTAATTTGGCCGTTAATCTGCACCATACCCGCTATAAAGATTTTCTCTACGAGCAGGAAACTTTGGTGAGTGAAGCCAATCCGTTCTATCCGTGGTGGTCGCCTAACCCATACCGCTACAAGCCTTTCCAGCAAATGCAGAATATGGACAAGGCCAAAATCTACGGCATCGAGATGACAGGCCGTCTAAATTTAAACAGCTTCACGCCGATTCCCGAGGGTTGGAAACTGTTCGGCACGCTTGGTTACAGCAGGGGAAATTTGTCCGGAGACGCGGATTTGCTGTCCATCCAGCCGTTTAAAACCGTTGTCGGCATCGATTACGAGCAGCCAGCAGGCAAATGGGGAGTGTTTACCCGTCTGACCCATCAGGGCGCAAAACATGCGGGCGACGCAAAATATAAAAACTGCAACAGCGAAAGGAGCGACGAAGGCGTATGCACTTATGACACATGGCCGCATCTGAGCAAATCCGCTTGGGTATTCGATATGTTCGGTTACTACAAACCGGGTAAAAACCTCACTTTCCGTGCCGGCGTATATAACCTGTTCAACCGCAAATACCATACATGGGACAGCCTGCGCGGCCTGAACATTACCGGTGGTCTGGTCAACTCGGTCGGTTCACGCCCCAACCGAACTTACGGCGGCTACCCCGGCCTTGAGCGTTTCTACGCCCCCGGCCGCAACTACTCCGTATCGCTTGAATGGAAGTTCTAACCCGAAACCAAACATTTCAGACGGCCTCTTGTCTGCAAGAAAAAGGCCGTCTGAAACGGCAGAAAGAGACGGCAACCCGCCGTCTCTTTTTTATCGGCTGCGCCCGCCTGTGCGGATTGACAGGAGCGGCTCACCCCACGCTGTTCTGATAATAAAAAAACGTGAAATTTGAATAAGTTGATGTAAAGAAAAATTTGCAGAGAACGCCGCAGTCGGGGATAATCCGCACCATATTCGCAGCGAAATATTCCTATTAGCCCGAATTTTTGCCGCAATACATCTTTTTCAAACCGTTTCAGACGGCCTCCGGAGTATCGGGAGGCCGTCTGAAAGCATACAACCCGAAAGGAAATATTGAATGAGCAACGAAACCACCTTTGCTAAAACACTCAAAGAAAAAACCACCACCGTGCACGACAGCGTGGACAATCTGGTGATGTCGGTCGAGCCCTTTGCCAATAATGAAAACTACATCAAGTTTTTGAAACTGCAATCCGTGTTCCACAAAGCGGTGGACCACATCTACAAAGACCCCGAATTGAACAAAGCCATCCCCGAGTTGGAATACATGGCGCGTTACGATGCCGTGGTGAAAGATTTGGCCGACTTGGGTGAACAGCCTTACGAATACGATAAACCGCTGCCGCACGAAACCGGCAACAAAGCCATCGGCTGGCTGTACTGCGCCGAAGGCTCGAACTTGGGCGCGGCTTTCTTGTTCAAACACGCCAAACAGCTCGAATTCAACGAAGAAAAAGGCGCGCGCCATTTGGCTCCCCATCCCGCCGGCCGCGGCAAACACTGGCGTGCCTTCGTCGAACTCTTAAACGCGCTGCCTTTGAGCGAAGAAGCTCAGACCGAGGCGATTGAGGGTGCGAAAGAAGCCTTTGCGTTCTACAAAGTCGTACTGCGCGAAACCTTCGGCCTGGCCGCAGATGCGGAAGCTCCGGCCGGTATGCAGGCGCACCGTCATTAAGCATTAAGCGGCAATAAACAGAGAGGCCGTCTGAAAACCGTATTTCGGTTTTTCAGACGGCCTCTGATTGTTGTATTGATGGGATATGTATATCAACGATTTACTGAGTTTCAGATGTCGAATCGAGTGTTAAACGTCATTCCCGCGCAGGCGGGAATCCAGCTCTATGCAAACAGGAATTTATCGGATAACAACAAGATTCCCCCCACTTACGCATTCTGGATTCCCGCCTGCGCGGGAATGACGGCATGGGTCTTCATTAAGCGGTAAACGGCAATAAACAGAGAGGCCGTCTGAAAACCGTGTTTCGGTTTTTCAGACGGCCTCTGATTGTACGGGTGGGATATATATCAACGATTCACTGAGTTTCAGATGTCGAATCGAGTGTTAAACGTCATTCCCGCGCAGGCGGAGAGTCCAGCTCTATGCAAACAGGAATTTATCGGATAACAACAAGATTCCCCCCACTTACGCATTCTGGATTCCCGCCTGCGCGGGAATGACGGCATGGGTCTTCATTAAGCGGTAAACGGCAATAAACAGAGAGGCCGTCTGAAAACCGTGTTTCGGTTTTTCAGACGGCCTCTGATTGTACGGGTGGGATATATATCAACGATTCACTGAGTTTCAGATGTCGAATCGAGTGTTAAACGTCATTCCCGCGCAGGCGGAGAGTCCGAGCCTTGGATTTTCGGGTGTAGCTAAAGTCTGCCGCAGAACAACCCTCTGGATTCCCGCCTACGCGGGAATGACGGCATGGGCATTTATAAGCTGCGCGGCTTGATTGCCATATTTGCCGCGTCGGGGCGGAAGCCTGCCTCGGCTTTGCCTTTGACGAGATGCGGTCTGTCGGGAAGCGCGGGTTTAGCGGAACAAATCCAATACCTTGAGCGCGACCATAATCACGCCGTAGGCCAGCGGGATGCCGACCGCGAGCCAGCGCAGTTTCACGCCCGTGCCGCTGTGGGCGATTTCTTCCGCCGCCTGCGCCGCTTCTTCAAACGCGCTTTCTTCCGGCACTTGGTGCGGGATGTGGAAGCTGCCGTCGGCATGGTGTTTTTCGTTTACCGGCCGCACCAGCAGGTTGCAGATCAGGCCGAGAATCAGAAGTCCGGCCATGATGTACATGGTGATGCTGTATGCCTGTGCCGCCGGCACGCCGCTGTCGATTTGTCCCTGCCGGATGTAGTTCACCAGCACGGGACCGAGCACGGCGGCGGTAGACCAGGCCAGGAGGACACGGCCGTGGATGGCGCCGACTTCCAGTGTGCCGAACAGGTCTTTGATGTATACCGGCATGGCGGCAAACCCTCCGCCGTACATGGAGATGATGACGCAGAAGCCGATGATGAACAGCGTTTTGCTGCCGCTTTCGCCCAACGAGGGGATGGCGAAATAGAGCAGCGCGCCGAGGATGAAGAAAAGGTTGTAGGTCGGTTTGCGCCCCAACCGGTCGGAGATGCTGGACCAGAAAAAGCGGCCGCCCATGTTGAACAGGCTCAACAGGCCGACAAAGCCGGCCGCCGCCGCCGCACCGACCGCCGCACCCGCGCCGACGGATTGTTCGGAAAACAGTTCCTGTATCATGACCGAAGCCTGTCCCAGCACGCCGATGCCGGCGGTAACGTTCAGGCACAGAATCCAAAACAGCAGGTAAAACTGCGGCGTTTTGACGGCCTGTGAGGCGGTAACGTGCTTGCTGCTGACCAGTTTCCCGCCCGCTTTCGGCACGAAGCCGGCAGGTTTCCAGCCTTCTGCGGGGATGCGGATGGTCAGCACGCCGAAAAGCATGAAGAAGAAATAGAGGATGCCGAGGACGACGAAGGTTTCCGCCACGCCGACCGAAGTCGCGCTTTTAAAGAAGTCCATCAGCACCACCGACAGCGGGGAGGCCAGCATCGCACCGCCGCCGAAGCCCATAATCGCCAGGCCCGTGGCCATGCCCGGTTTGTCGGGAAACCATTTCATCAGCGTGGAGACGGGGCCGATATAGCCCAATCCCAGCCCCACGCCGCCGAGTACGCCGTTGCCCAGATACAGCAGCCACAGGTTGTGCTGCCGCACGCCGAGCGCGGAGACGAGGAAGCCCAACCCGAAGCAGACGGCGGCAACGAACATCGCTTTGCGCGGGCCGACGCGCTCCATCCATCTGCCGAACATCGCGGCTGATGCGCCCAGCACCGCTAGTGCGATGCTGAATATCCAGCCCACGGTGGCCAGCGACCAGTCGCCGGGTGCGGATTCGGTGATGCCGAGGACTTTCGTCAGCGGGGCGTTGAAAACGGAATAGGCGTAAATCTGCCCGATGGAAAGGTGTACCGCCAGCGCGGCGGGCGGTACCAGCCAGCGGTTGAAGTCGGCCGGTGCTACGGTGTTTGCTTTATCTAAGAAGGACATGGGAACGGACGCATATGGGAAGTTAATAAAGAAGAGGCCGTCTGAAAAGCATGAAAAGCATTTTTCAGACGGCCTTATTCTAACCAAATTTAACGCAGGTCAAGATGAAATATCTTGACTTTCAAAATGACTGAATTTTGTTTGCCCGACAACAGCGGCGGATGGGCGGGAAGACGCTGTTTTTCCGCTTATCGGCCTTATCCGCCTATCACGACGGCCTGCGCGCCGGCGGCCAGCCATGCGCTGCGGAAGGCGGCAGCCGTTTCGGCGGGCGCGGCCACGGCCAGCGGTACGGCGCAGCCTTCGCCCAAGGCTTCGAGTACGGCCTGCGCGCCCGAACCGTCCGCCACGCGCCACAACAAAACGTCGGTTGCCGGATGTGCCGCCGCCGCGCGGTATTCGTTTGCGTCCGCCACCTCTACCCATACGCTTTCGGCCTGCGGCGGCCTGCCGGAGGTTTGCAGTGCGCCGACGGGCAATAAAATATTCGCCTCCTGCGGCAAGGCCGACGCGTACGGCACGACGCGGTATGCGCCCATGCCGTTTTTGCCGCAAAGCACGCCGTCGGCGGAAAGTGCCAGTTTGGTCGGCACGGACAGGGCTTTGAGCAGCGGGCCGTTGGCGGGCAGCATGGGGGAAACGGTGAAGTCGCCCGCTTTCTGCCACGACCATGTCTGGCCTTCGCGCGCCTGTATATCGCCCGACCATTGGTCTGCCGCCACGCGGTAAAAACGCAGGCGGACGCGGGCGTGTTCGTAGGAATGGACGCGGCACAGCCACGGCACGGCGGCATGGATGCGGATACCGAGTTCTTCTTCGAATTCGCGTTGCAGCGCGGCGGTTTCGCTTTCGCCGGCCTCGACCTTGCCGCCGGCAAATTCCCAATAGCCGGCATAAGGCTTGCCTGCCGGACGGGAAGACAGCAGGTATTCGCCCTTGCCGTTCAGGATGATGCCGGCGACGACGTGAAGCAACGGGCGGGAGTCAGTTGTGCTCATATCGCTCTGTTCCTTGTCAAATGGTTTTCAGACGGCCTCAAAGTATAAGGAGGCTGTCTGAAAAGCGGGTTGTGATGTTTGTCCGGCGTTTAATGCGCCCCTTTTTGCATCAGCAGGCCGATTTTACCGTTTTCGGATTGTCCGATGTCGGGCAGGATGTCGTCGCCGGTAAACGGTTCGCCGTCGTTTCCCACGCTGCGCAAGTAATAATGCGCGTCGCCGCTGCGTTCGTAATAAAACAATCGAAACGGCTCGGAACTCAAAGGCGTGCTACTTGTATCGTATATAAATATCGGCTTGTTTGGCTGGGATTTTTGGAGCTGCTCCAGTGATTCAGGATAAGCGCCGTGTTGCAGGCGGTAGAATTCGACTTCGGAAACCAAAGTAGACAAAGTATTGACCGCCAGTTGCCGCCTCATTTCGTCGTACACACCTCCGCGCTGGACAAAACCGAAATAAAACAACGCGCCGTATATTGCAACGGTGCATAACATTCCTGCGGAGGCAATGAGGGCAACGATTTTTGCGCCGCGTTTGCGCCGTTCCAAGATGCCCCAAATCAAAGCCGCCAAGCCGAAAGGCAGGCCGAGCAGGGGGATGAAGGAGACGGCGGCCAAAATGTAGGCGGCTATGTGGATTTTGGCCCGCGGTGCGGAAGGGGCGGTATTGTCGGTATTTTCTATCATGATGTTTCCGAATATGGGTTTTGAGGCCGTCTGAAAACGCTGCACTGCATCAGCGGGTGTTTTCAGACGGCCTTTTCTGTTTTATCTGCGCTGTTTGGCGATGTCGGGCGTATTAACGGCTACGTCGGCATTTTGCGCGCGATGGCGCAGGGCGTGGTCGATGAGGACTAACGCGAGCATGGCTTCGGCGATGGGGGCGGCGCGCAGGCCGACGCAAGGGTCGTGTCTGCCGTGTGTGGCGAGTTCGACGGGGTTGCCGTTTATGTCTATGCTGCGGCGCGGGGTGGCGATGGAGCTGGTGGGTTTGATGGCGATGTTGACGTGGATGTCTTGTCCGGTGCTGATGCCGCCGAGGATGCCTCCCGAGTGGTTGGACAGGAAGCCTTGCGGGGTGAGTTCGTCGCCGTGTTCGCTGCCGCACTGGATGACGCTGCCGAAGCCTGCGCCGATTTCCACGCCTTTGACGGCGTTGATGCCCATCATGGCGTAGGCGATTTCGGCATCGAGGCGGTCGAAAACGGGTTCGCCCAAGCCGACGGGAACGTTGGCGGCTTCGATATGCAGCTTCGCGCCGACAGAATCCAAGGATTTGCGTACGCTGTCCATATAGTTTTCCAGCTCGGCGATTTGGCTTTGGTTGGCAGCGAAGAAGGGATTTTGGGAAATGTGTTCGTAGCCTTCAAACTGAATTTCTTTTTCGCCGACTTGGGTGACGTAGGCGGTGATTTCCGTGCCGAATTTTTCTTTCAGCCATTTCTTGGCAACAGCTCCGGCGGCAACGCGGGCGGCGGTTTCCCGGGCGGAGCTCCTGCCGCCGCCGCGGTAGTCGCGCGTGCCGTATTTGTGCCAATAGGTATAGTCGGCATGGCCGGGACGGAAGCTGGTGGCGATGTTGCCGTAGTCTTTGCTGCGTTGGTTGGTATTGCGGATTAAGAGGGCAATGGGTGTGCCGGTGGTTTTGCCTTCGAAGACGCCGGAGAGGATTTCGACTTGGTCGGCTTCGCGGCGTTGGGTAACATGGCGGCTGGTGCCGGGTTTGCGCCGGTCGAGGTCGGCTTGGATGTCTGATTCGGTTAAGGCCAGTCCGGGCGGGCAGCCGTCGATGATGCAGCCCAAACCTGCGCCGTGGCTTTCGCCGAAGGTGGTAACGGTGAAGAGTTGTCCGAAAGTGTTGCCTGCCATTGTCCGTCCTTTATGTGGTTTTGATGTGGTTTGCGTGCCGTCAAACGGTGCGGATTTTAGCATAGGCAAACATCGGGAGGCCGTCTGAAAACATGTATTTCTTCGGATGCGGTGTTTTCAGACGGCCTCAAAATGTGCGCACTCAGGCGGATCGGGCGGAGTCGCAGGGCAGATCGGGCAGGCTGCCGACGGTGAGGTTGAGGTTGTGGAAGGCGGCCAGCGAGCCCCTGTGGCCGATGCTGATGATGATGCTGTCGGGCAGGCGGTTGCGGATTAAGGTGTAGAGCATGGCTTCGGTCGGTTCGTCCAGCGCGGAGGTGGCTTCGTCGAGCAGGATGAGCTGCGGGGCGGCCAGCAGGATGCGGGCGAAGGCGATGCGCTGGAGTTCGCCGGGCGAGAGGCGTTGCTGCCAGTTGTCGGCGGTATCGAGCAGCGGTTCGAGGTGTCCGAGACGGCATTCGCGCAGGGCGGCGGCGACGTTTTGCGGGTCGGTGGCGATGTCGGGGTAGCAGACGGATTGCAGCAGCGTGCCTTGCGGCATATAGGGTTTTTGCGGGACGAACAGGGTGCGGCTGCGCGGCGGGCGGCTGATTTTCCCGCTGCTGCCGAAAGGCCACAGTCCGGCCAGCGTGCGCAGCAGGGAGGTTTTGCCGCAGCCGCTGGGGCCTTGGATCAGCAGTGAGTCGCCGCATTCGGCGCGGAAGCTGATGCCGGAGAGCAGGGTGTCGCCGTTGTTGCGCTTCAAGCCGACGTTTTCCAGTATCAGGCCGTCTGAAATTTCTTCTTCCTGCGGCCGGTCGGCGGTTTGCGGCGCGTCGAGGTAGTCCATAAAGCCGCTCAAGCGGTCGAGCCGGGCGCGGTAGACGGTGAAGTCTTTGTAGAAATTGCGGAAGAAGGACATCGATTTTTGCAGGCGGGCAAAGGATTGGACGGTTTGTTGGACGTCGCCGATTTTGATTTGTCCGGCAAACAGGCGCGGGGCCTGCAGCATCAGCGGCAGAAGCTGCATGATTTGGCTGAAGACGTCGTTGAAGCCGCTGAGGCTGATGCTTTGCCGCGCGATGCGCCAGCGGTTGCGGACGATGGCGCGGAAGCGTTCTTTGAGCTGTTTTTCTTCCTGCCATTCGCCGTTGTAGAAGGCGATGCTTTCGGAATGGTCGCGGATGCGGACGAGAGAGTAGCGGTAGTCGCCGTTGAGGTGTTCGTTTTCATAATTGGAACGGATCAGCGGTTTGCCTATCCACATGGCCAGCGCGGTGGCGGCGAGGATGGCGATGTAGACGAGGAAGACGATGCCGTGCGGGATTTCAAAGCCGAACACCGGCAGGATGCCCGCCAGCCCCCACAAGACGATGGTGAATTCGATGGTGGAGACGATTGAATTGAGCATGCCGCGCAGGAAGGTGATGGTGGAAATGATGAAGTCCTGCGCGTCCATCTGGATACGCTGGTCGATGTTGTCGGGTGCGTCGCGCCGCATTTGGAGGCGGTAGTAGTTTTTCCGTGCCAGCCAGTTTTCGGTCAGCACGCGGTTGAGCTGCTCCGACCATTTGATGGCCAGGGCTTGGTCGAGGAAGTCGTTGATAATCAGGTTTACCGAGCGGATCATCATTAAGGCGGCGTTAATCAATACCGCCTTCCAAAATACGTCGGCCAGCCTGTCCTGCATCGCGCTGTACGCGCTGCTGTTCAAAAACGTATTGAGCACATACAGTCGGATTTCGGTCAGCAGCAGGACAATCATCAGCAGCGATACCGCCAACGTCTGCAGTGCGCCGCGCCTGCCCATGCACGGCTTCAATACCTGCCAAAACTCGCGGCCGAAACGGCTGCGGCCGATGAGGAACACCGCGCATACGGCTATCGAAACGACACCGAGCAGGGTTTGCAGCAGCCACAACGGTGTGGCACTCAATTCGGCCTGCCATTTCTGGATGGCGGCGACCGGTTGGATCAGGCCGCCGATAGCGGGCATTAGTTCGGCAAGACGGGCGGATTCTATGTTCATGGGGAAAAGGGAGGCCGTCTGAAAAGTCATCTGTCGATGCCAAACCTTTTTCAGACGGCCTGATGTGTGCTGAAAGGGGCGCAATGATAAATTATCTTATTTGGTGGCGACAAGTGTTCCATTAAAATTTTTTAGGATAAAAAAGAATTGCTTAGATGGCTTGAGAAACAAAATTACAACATATCCGGTTAATTTTTGTAAGTAATCGGATATTTTGTTTTAAGGTTTTCCGGGTTTGTCGGATAATGCACACCCTTATCATTTTCTTTTATTTTCCTTTGCAAACCTTGAGTTATAGGGTAACAATATGAATCAGAGATTAGCCATCCTCCCCTTGATGATTGCCGCCGCATTTGCCTGTGCCGATGATAATGTTTCCGAACAGTCGGGCCGGTTGCAGGACGTGGAAGTCCGCGCCGACGCCAAACGCGTCAAAGCCGCCCGCTCTTACTCCATCGCCAGCGACGGCGACTTGCGCGACCGCGTAAATTTGGGCGTATTGGGCAAAGCTAATGCCTTTACCGCGCCGATTACCGTCGTCAACTACGACGAACAAGCCCTCAACAACACCGAAGCGCGTACTTTGGTGGATGCCGTAGCGAAAAAAGACGCTTCCGTTTGGCAGTTCGGCGGCGAAAGCAACACATTGACCGGCCTGTATTTCCGCGGTTATCAGCTTGATGCGCGCCAATTCAGCGTCAACGGTTTGGCAGGTATGTACGGCACGCAAGGCACAGCCAGCGTGCAAGTCGGCTCCGCACAACTGATTAAAGGCGCGTCCACCGCCGTAAACGGCATGGACCCTGAAGGCGCGGTATCCGGTTCCGTCAATATCGAAACCAAAAAAGCCGCCGATGAAGGCAACCGCAAAATCGGTTTGGGCTGGTTCAGCAACAACCGCGCCCAAGGCACGTTTGACTTGGGTCAACGCTTCGGCGAAAACAAAGAATTCGGCGTACGCGCCAACGGCAAACTGCGCCACGGCGATACCCCGCGCCACGGTTACAACGAAGACAACAAAGAATTTGCCTTGAATGCCGACTACCGCGGCGAAAAACTGCGCGTGGCGTTCGATTCCATCTACGCGAAACGCAAAACCAACGGCGGCCGCGCGCGTATGCAGGATATTCAAAACGCCAGCGGCCGCTTGTTTGACGCGCCTGAAGGCAAAGTGAATCTGGCGCCGAGCTGGCAGGCTCAAAACACGCGCGGTCAGACCAATATGCTGACCTTCGAATGGGATGCGTTTGAAAATGCCCAAATTACAGGCGGTATCGGCTACAACAATGCGCGCTATTATGGTAATTTCGCCTCTCCGACCGTTACGAGCAGCGGTTTAACCTACAATTCAGGTCGCGCACGTTTGACCGACCAGCGTTTCAAAACGCTCAGTATGAATCTGACTGCACGTGGCGAATTTGAAACCGGTCCGGTAAGTCACAACTGGAGTGCCGCATTTGACCGTATCGACCGCAAACGCACCACTTATCAAGGTGCACGTCAAACACGAAGCAGCGTTATCGATCCGAGCCTTGATATTCCAACTCAATTGGCAAAATTGGATTCCAACTTAGGAACGGCATGGAGTGCAACGCCTTCAGTGGATACCGTGATCAAAGTAAATAGTTTGGCGGTATCTGACACGCTTGGTTTTGCCGACAACAAATACCGCCTCACTTTGGGCGGACGTTTCCAAGCCGTCGAACAGAAAAACAAATTAAACGGCCGCAAAGCGGATGCGAGCCGTTTTAGCCCGATGTTGATGGCGGCATGGGTTCCACAGCCTGATTTGGTGGTTTATGGAAACTATATGGAAGATTTGGAGCCGTCCGACATCCGTACCGATGATGACGGTCATGTAACAATGGCAGATCCGCGCGTCAGCCGCCAATTTGAAGTCGGCGTACGCAAAAACTGGGGCGATTTTGTAACGACGCTGAACGCATTCCAAATCAAACGCCCAGGGTACTGGTTCGGTAAAACGACTTCAGGTACTGATTTTGCAGCGCGCAAAAATGCAGGCTTGGCTTATAGCGGTTCCGAGCAAGGCATGGAACGCAGCCGCGGTATCGAATTCAATACCTATGCCAACTTGTTGAACAAAACCCTGCGTCCGAGCTTTGGCTTGATGTATCTGCAATCGACCGTAAAAAATTATCCGAATTATGCCGACAATCTTGTTAACGGCGTACAAGTCGCCAACCCGCGCGTAATTGCCAAAGCGGGCGTAGAGTGGGACACCCCGTTTGCCAAAGGCTTGACCTTGAACGGCAACGTTTCGTATTTCGGCAAGTCTTACCAAGACACTCAAAAACAATACGCTTTCCCGTCCTATACCTTGGTTGACGTAGGCGCGCGCTACAAAACCAAGCTGGGCAAAAATACCCTGACCGTCAGCAGCGCGGTGGAAAACCTGTTCAACAAAAACTATTGGCAGGTACAGCGCGGCCAATACGACCGCAGCTTCGCCGTCGTCGGTATGCCGCGCACTTACTGGTTGAAAGCGGAATTGGATTTCTAAACCGCCGGCAGTTTGTATTGAGGCCGTCTGAATATAAAGTTTCAGATGGCCTCTTTGTTTATTGCCGCTTATTGCTTAATGAAGGACTTCCATGCTGAGACCTTTGCAAAAATAGTCTGTTAACAAAATTTGACGCATAAAAATGTGCTAAAAATTTTTCAATTGACTAAAACCTTTCTGGTATTGAGAAAAAAGTAGAAGAAATCAAGGAGGTTCTTCATTTTGAAAATGGTATTGAGCATAAAATTTTAATAACTCATGTTATTGCAAAGGTCTCATGCTGTCATTCCCGCTGCTAGGGGATCGGCCTGCGGCAGCCTTCAGGTACTCCCGAAAACCCGAGGCACGGATTTCCCCGCCTGCGCAGGAATGACGTTCAACGGCAGATTCGGTATCAAAAATTCAGTGAATGGGCGATGTATATCCCGTCCGTACCACAACCGGCTGCAAGCAGAATCGGATTTTTCAACCGCCGGCAGTTTGTATTGAGGCCGTCTGAAAACATGCTTTCAGACGGCCTTTTTGCCGTTTTACCTGTTGTCGGACGGATTAGGGTTTACGCGCCAGCATGGTGACGAATTTGAGCCTGATGGGGTTGCCCGCTTCGTCGGTGGCGTGCATGTTGCCCGGCTCTTCGCGGTACTCGGCCAGTTCCCAGCCTTGGTAGTAGTCGCGCAGTTCGTTTTCCTTGAAGGTGAAGGAGAAGGGCATTGGGCAGGGGTAGTCGTCGGTATTCATGGCGGAGACGATCAGGTTGTAGCCGCCGCGCGCGGTGTTCTGTTGCATGTTGGCGATGATGTCGGGTACGCGGCCGGCTTGGAGGAACATGAAGACGACGGTGGCGACGATGAAGTCGTAGGGTTCGTCGAGGGCGGCGGCGTTGATGTCGTAGCCCGAGATTTGCAGCGGCAGGTTTTCTTGCGCGGCAAGGTCGGAGAGGGCGTAGAGCGGGTTGGGGTTTTGATCGACGGCGGTTACGTCGTAGCCTTTGAGGGCGAGGTAGAGCGCGTTGCGTCCTTGCCCGCAGCCGAGGTCCAGCGTTTTGCCGGGTGGGACAGCGGCGGTTGCGGCTTTGACGGCGGAGTGGGTGGCGGTCATGCCGTATTTTTTGTGGAAATAATCGGCTTTGTCACAGTGGAATTCGAGTTGCACGCGCAAGTCTTCGCCGAGCGGTTCGATTTTGTGCCACTGCTGCGGCTCGATGGTGTGGACGCCGCTATCGGGCGAAAGTTCTTGTTCGGACAGGATGTTGTCGTGTTCGTCCAAACCGTAAAATTTCAGACGGCCTTCCAAGACGTGCAGTTTGCCCCAGGTGCCTTCCTGCGTGTTGTGGCGGGAAAGGAAGGCGGCGGGGATGGTGTCGGCCGTCCAGACGGGCATTTGTTTGTAGCAGATTAAGTCGTTGTTCATGATGGGCCTTTCGTTTGCGGTGGTTGAAGGGGCGGCAGGGCGTTTTCAGACGGCCTGTTTATTTTTTCCAGTAGTCGGGTGTGAAGAGGATGAAGACGGTGAAGATTTCCAGCCGGCCGAGCAGCATGACGGCGGCGCACATCCATTTTTGCAGGTCGCTTAATGCGCCGTAGTTGTCGGCGGGGCCGACCGCGCCCAGTCCGGGGCCGGCGTTGGTGATGCAGGCGATGGTGGCGGAGAGGGCGGTGATGAAGTCCATGCCGCTGGCCAGCAGCCCCAGCGTGAAGATGACGACGGTCATGAAGTAGACGAAGATAAACGCCATCACGGCCATGGCGGTGCGGTCGGAGATGGAGCGGCGGTTGAGTTTTACCGTCCGCACGGCGTTGGGGTGCAGCAGCAGGGAGACTTCGCGCAGGCTGAATTTGGCCAGCACCAGCGCGCGGGCCATTTTGATGCCGCCGCCCATCGAACCGGTATTGGCCAATACGTTGGATAAAAAGAACATCCACAGGGTAACCAGCAGCGGCCAGGTGGCGAAATCGGCGTTGGCAAAACCGTTGGCCAGGCCGATGGAAACGAAGTTGAAGCCGACGTAGCGCAGGGCTTCCAAAGGGGTGTAGTAACCCTGTTGCCACATGTAGACACTGGCGGCGGCGATACTGGCGGCAAGGATGGTGAGCATGGCGCGGGCTTCTTCGTCTCGCCAGTAGGGTTTGGGCGATTTTTCCCGCGCCATGGCGAAGTGGCTGGCGAAATTGACCGCGCCCAACAGGGTGGCGGCGATCAGCACGGCTTCGATGGCGGGTGAGTCGAAGAAGGCGATGCTGGCATCGTGGGTGGAGAAGCCGCCGAGGGAAAAGGCGGACATGGCGTGGCATACCGCGTCAAACCAACCCATGCCCGCCCATTTCAAGCCCATGCAGGTGAGCAGGGTGAAGCTCAGGTATACCAGCCAGAGGCGTTTGGCGGTTTGCGAAATGCGCGGTGCCATTTTGCTGTCTTTGTCGATGCCGGGGATTTCGGCTTTGAACAGTTGCGTGCCGCCCACGCCCAGCATGGGCAGGATGGCGACGGCCAGGACGATGATGCCCATGCCGCCCAGCCAGTTCATCATGTGCCGCCAGAAATTGAGCGACGGGGCGAGCGTGTCGAGGCTGGACATGACGGTGGCGCCGGTGGTGGTCAGGCCGCTGACGGCTTCAAAGAAAGCGTCGGTGTAGCTGATGTTGGGGAAGTAAAGGTAAAAGGGCAGGGCGGAGATGGCGGCAAAACCCAGCCAAAGGAGGAATACCAGTGTGAAGCCGTCGCGCGGGCGCAGTTCGCGGTCGTGTTTGCGCGTGGCCGCCCAGACGGCGGTCGAACCGGCCAGCGTGGCCAGTGCGGTTCCGGCGAAGGCGTTGAAGGCGGAATCGTGGTAGAGGTAGGACACCAGCGTGGGGACGAGCAGCAGGACGGCGTAGAGCACGGCGAGCTTGGACAATACGTGGACGATCGGAGCGATTTTATACATGGCTGTGTTTTCGTTTGTGCGGGCGCGGGGCTGTTTTTCAGACGGCCTCAACCGAAAAAGCCCACTTTTACCTGAATCAGTTTTTCCAGTTCGCGTACCACGCGGCGGCGGGAAACGAAGAAAATCAGATGGTCGCCGTCTTGCAGTTTTTCGTCGCCCTTATGCCCCATCGTTACTTCTTCGCCGCGCACCAGTGCGGCAAAGTGGCAGCCCGACGGCCATTTGACTTCGGACACGCGGCGGCCGACCAGGGCGGAGGTTTCGGGCGTGCCGTGGACGATGACTTCCACCGCCTCGGCATGGCCGCGCCGCAACGGGTGAACCGCCGCGACATCGCCTAAGCGGATGTGGGTGAGGATGTTGCCGATGGTCATCATGTGCGGGGAAACCACGATGTCTATCTGGTTGCCCTCCAGCAAATCCACATAGCGCGAACGGTTGATGATGGTGATGACCCGTTTCGCACCCAAATCTTTGGCCAAGAGGCTGGCCATGATGTTGTTTTCGTCGTCGTTGGTTAAGGCGAGGAATACATCGATTTCGTCGATGTATTCGTGCGACAGCAGGTTTTCGTCGGTGGCGGAGCCTTGCAATACCAGGCTGGAATCGAGGTTTTCCGCCAGCCATTCGGCGCGGTTGGGATTGTGTTCGATGATTTTGATGTCGTAGAGGTTTTCCACCTGTTTGGCCAGGCGGTAGCCGATATTGCCGCCGCCGGCAATCATCACGCGGCGGGTGCGTTGTTCCAGCGGCCGCAGTTCGCGCATCACGGTTTTGACGTGGCGGCTGTCGGCGAGGAAGAATACTTCGTCGCCTTCGATAATCACCGTTTCCGCCGTCGGTACAATCAGGCGGTTGTTGCGGTAAATCGCGCAGATTTGGCAGTCCACGCCGTCGGGCAGGTGTTTGCCCACCAGAGAAATCGGCTGATTGACCAAAAGCCCGCCGTTGTGCGCCTGCACCACGGCCATCCGCGCCTTGTCGTCGGCAAAACGCAACACCTGCAATGCGCTGGTGTAGCTCAACAGCGAAGCCATGCGCTCGGTAACCAGCTGTTCCGGGTGGATGGAATCGGTAACGGCAAAGGCCTCCAATACGAGGCGTTCTTCCTCGTTGCCGAATTCCAGATAGTCGCTCAGGCGCACGCGGGCGATGCGGTTCGGAATGTTGAACAGGTCGGCGGCAATCCTGCAGGCGGCGAGGTTGGTTTCGTCGTGCCGCGTCAGGGCCAGCAGCATGTCGCAGTCGTCCGCGCCCGCCGATTGCAGGATGCTGGGCGATGCGCCGTTGCCGACGATGGTTTGCACGTCCAGCCGCGTGCCGATGTTGCGCAGCGCGTTTTCGTCGGTATCGATGATGGTTACGTCGTTGTTGGGCATGGCCGCCAGATTCTGCGCCACGGTGGAACCGACCTGGCCGCTGCCGAGAATGATGATTTTCACGTTGTCTGCTCTGCCGGAAAAAGGCGGCATTATAAACCGAAACGGCAGACAGGGCTGCAACGGCGGGCTGCCGTTTTTTAGACGGCCTTCGGGATATTGTGGAATATTGTGTAAAAAAGAAAAAGCCAAGTTTGAAAACTTGGCTTTTTGAATTTGGCTCCCCGACCTGGGCTCGAACCAGGGACCTGCGGATTAACAGTCCGTCGCTCTACCGACTGAGCTATCGGGGAAGAAAGGCGGCATTATTATCTCTAATTCCGATTTTGTCAATCCGTTGCGGCGGAAAATGTATCCGGCCCGTTTAAGTTCATCAATTTTCGGTAGATTTGGCCGGGCAGATGCGGGCAAAATAGCGCGGCAGCGGGCGGTTGCCGCCGCTTTGGTGGAAAAAGGCATCCAAAATGCGGCGGTATTGCCCGAGTTCTTCGGCCGAAGCGGGGCGGTATCCGGCGGAAACGGCAAAATAGCGCGCCAGTATTTCCGCCTGCTGTTCCATATTCAGTTCGGCAAAACTGACGATGCGGCCGAGGGCGGGGCACTGGTAGGCACGGCGGCCGATGTAGCCGCCCCGCGTCCACAAAAGCAGTCCGCCCAGCCAGGTTTGGAAGCCGTGCTGCCATTGCCAGACGTGGGACAGTTCGTGTATCAGCCAGATTTGGTAGGGCGTGCCGGCTTGGGAAAAATCGTCCAGATAATGCGGCGCAGGGTAGTATATTGACCCGTTTGGGGAAACGGCGGCCGTCAGCCATTTCGGTGCGCGGCAGATGCGGACGGCAGCATAGTCGAGGTGGTTGCCGAATACGCTTCGGGCAAGGCGGATTTCTCCGTCGGTCAGGCGGCGGGATTCGGGCATGGCGCGTTCCTTGTTTGCGGGCGGGCAGGGCGGTTTGGCCGGCGGTTGTGTGCAGGCCGTTGCCAAGAAGGGTTCTTTTTCCGACAATAGCGTCTGTTTTGCGGCAGGCCGTCTGAAAAACGGTTTCCGATTGTTTACGAATGTTTTCAGACGGCCTGACATTGTACCTTTTATTAAATCAAAATGACCGACAGCAAATCTCTTTCGTTGGCCGTAGTCGGCCACACCAATACAGGTAAAACTTCGCTGCTGCGCACATTGCTGCGCGACGGCGGTTTCGGCGAGGTGGCCGATGCGTCCGCCACCACGCGCCATGTCGAACGGGCGGCAGTGTGCGACGACGACGGCACGCTGCTTTATTTGTACGACACGCCCGGGCTGGAAGATGCGGGCGGCGTGTTGGACTGGCTGGAAGCGAACACGTCGCCGCGCGAAGACGGCGTAGACCGCCTGCAGGCCTTCCTCGCCTCGCCCGCGGCCGCGGGGGAATTCGGGCAGGAGGCGAAAGTGTTGCGCCAGCTGCTGCAAAGCGACTCCGCCCTTTACGTTATCGATGCGCGTGAGCCGGTGTTGAACAAATATAAAGACGAGCTGACCGTATTGTCGTGGTGCGCCAAACCGCTGATGCCGGTGTTTAATTTCACCTCCGGCGGCGGCCTTTCGGCTTGGACGGATATGTTGGCGCGGCGCGGTCTGCACGTTTGCAGCAGCTTCGACACGGTGGCTTTTGATTTCGACGGCGAAATCCGCCTGTGGCAAAACCTGGCCACCATGCTGCCCGACGACGGCATGCTCCGCCGCCTCATTAGCTGGCGGCAGGACGAATGGCGGCGTTTGGACGGTGCGGCGCGTGAGGCTGTCGCCTCCTTCCTGCTGGATGCGGCCGCCTGCCGTCGGGAGTGTGCCGAAGGCAGCGATACCGCGCCCGTGCTGGAGGAAATGCAGGCGGCGGTCAGACAGGCCGAACGCCGGCTGCAATCGCATTTGCTTGAGCTTTACCGTTTTTATTACAGCGAGATAGATAACGACGGCGGCTGGGCGTTGAGCGCGTTCAGCCAAGACCCGTTCGACGGCGATTTGCTGAAAGAATACGGCATCCGCACCGGAACGGGCGCGGCGGCGGGCGCGCTGATCGGCATGGGGATAGATTTGGCCACGCTCGGCGGTTCGCTCGGGCTGGGCGCCGCCCTAGGCGGCCTGATAGGCGGCGTGTTGCCGAATATGGGCGATTTGTCCGACAAAATCAGCGGCAGGCAAACACTGCATATCGATTCCGCCACGCTGACCCTGCTGGCCGCCCGCGCCCTCGACCTGCTGCACGCGTTGCAAACGCGCGGCCATGCGGCGCAGAGCCCTGTGGTGCTGCAAAGCGGGAAAACGCCGTGGCCGGCCGACAAACTGCCGGCCGAATTGAACCGCGCCCGCCGCCATCCCGATTGGTCGCCGCTCAACGGCGGCTCCGAAATGTCGGCCGAACGCCGCGAGTGCGCGCGCACACTGGCTGAACGCCTCAAAAACGCAAAAACGGCTTGAGGCCGTCTGAAAAGCCGCTTTATCGGTTTTCAGACGGCCTCAGGCCGTTTTCCGTATGTTCAGGCCGTCTGAAAACGGTATAATTCGCCGTTTTCCCCTTTGAGATTTTCTTTTTTAAAGCAGAACCATGATACAAGAACACTATCATCCGTCGCTCATTGAGCCTGCGGCGCAGAAAAAATGGGACGACGCCCGTATTTTCAACGTCTCCGAAGACGCTTCCAAACCCAAATACTACTGCCTCTCCA
>ERZ772979.94-NODE-94-length-75119-cov-14.609067_pt1 | contig 75119 bp, 89 predicted proteins | sample MGYA00511130_ERZ772979 | MGnify/ENA primary metagenome ERZ772979 (study PRJEB29015, sample SAMEA2738103) | human oral metagenome | biome: human oral; feature: human-associated habitat; material: saliva | place: China | collected 2186 ...
AAGTCGGAACAAAAGTTACCTGATAAGGTTATTATCGGCTTGGATGATAATTTCCCGCCCATGGGATTCAGGGATGAAAGCGGTAATCTCGTCGGGTCCGATATTGATTTGGCTAAAGAAGCCGCAAAACGTCTCGGTATTGAAGTAGAATTTAAACCTATCGATTGGGACAGTAAGGAAGCTGCCTTGAAGAGCAAGCAAGTAGATATGCTCTGGAACGGTTTGAGTATTACGGAAGATAGAAAAAAGGAAATCGCTTTTTCCGATGCGTATATGAAAAACGGTCAGATTATCGTGGTTCGTAGTGACTCACCCGTTACGGACCGTGCCGGTTTAGCCGGAAAGACCTTGGCAACACAAGACGGCAGCAGCTCGATTGATTGCCTTAATAAAGCGGCCGATTTTAAAGCGTCCTTAGGGAATGTTAAACTGTACGGAGATAATGTAGCGGCTTTGATGGATCTTGAATTGGGACGTGTCGATGCGGTATTGGTTGACAGCTCCGTAGGCAGATACTACATGCAGAAGAAACAGGGCGTATTCAAGGTCATCGATAAAAACATGGGTGAAGAAGAATTCGGCGTCGGTATGCGTCAAGAAGATACTCTGCTCAGAGATAAACTTAACAGCGTTCTCAAACAAATGAGTGAAGACGGCACGACGGCTAAAATTTCACAAAAGTGGTTCGGTGAAGATATTTCGATGAAGTTATAAAAACGGCAAGTATAATGAGGAATCGCACGATTCCTCATTTACTTTGTTTCAGAGGGAGTTCTTATGGATTATTTATCAACAATCGTTCCGGCTATTGCCGACGGGCTTCAAGTTACATTAAAAATATTTGTCATCACCATTGTTCTCAGCCTGCCCTTGGGGATTATTATGGCCATGGCGCGGCTAAGTCCTTTAGCCGTTTTGCGTAAGCTTTTGGAAGGTTATATTTACTTAATGCGCGGTACACCGCTCATGTTACAGATCTTATTTATTTATTACGGCCTTCCGTTCCTGATTCCCGGGTTACGCTTGGCCGATTATCCTGCGGCTATTATCGCCTTTGTTTTAAACTATGCCGCATATTTTGCCGAAATCTTTCGAGGCGGCATTCAGTCCATTGATCGAGGTCAATATGAAGGAGCTAAAGTTCTGGGCATGACATATGCGCAAACCATGCGTCGCATTGTATTACCGCAAGTGTTAAAGCGCGTCCTGCCGCCGGTAGCCAATGAAACCATCAACTTGCTGAAGGATACGTCCTTAGTTTACATCTTGGCTATGAATGACGTATTGCGCATTACCCGCTCTATTGTACAGCGAGACTTCGATACGACGGCCTTTATTGTAGCGGCTGTATTCTATCTGGTATTTACCTTTATTTTGACCCGTTTCTTTATGTATCTTGAAAAACGCTTCAATGTATATGAAGGATAGGAGGCGATAATATGAGTTTTATTGAGATGAATCATATAGGTAAAAGCTTCGGTAACCTGGAAGTTTTGAAAGATGTATCCTTGCACATGGAGTCAGGTGAAGTGGTTTCTATTATCGGTCCGTCGGGAAGCGGTAAGAGTACTTTTTTGCGATGCTTGTGCGAATTGGAAAAAATAGATAAAGGTGATATTTGCGTGGGTGGAGAAGTGATGGCTGAACAACCTGAGGGGGCAAGTAAGACTGTGTACTCATCTCCTGATAAGGTACGTCAAATTTGCCGTCGCATGGGTATGGTTTTTCAGTCATTTAACCTTTTTCCGCACATGACGGTTCTTGATAACATTCTGGAAGCGCCACGAGTTGTAAAAGGAATGAAGGATGCGGATATTTTACCGCTGGCGGAAGAACTTTTACGAAAGGTCGGCTTATGGGATAAGCGGGATGTTTACCCTTCCAGCTTATCGGGCGGTCAGAAACAGCGGGTGGCTATTGCCAGAGCCTTGGCAATGAAACCGGACATTATGTTGTTTGATGAACCGACATCGGCCTTGGATCCGGAACTGACCGGTGAGGTGTTGCGAACGATAAAGCAATTAGCCGATGAAGACATGACCATGGTTATTGTAACGCATGAAATGGCCTTTGCCAGAGAAGTGGCAGATCGCATTATTTTCATGGCCGACGGAGTTATTCAGGAAGAAGGTCGTCCTGAAGATGTATTTGAACATCCTCAAAATGAACGAACGAAGAATTTTCTCAGCTCAATGTTGCAGTTTTAATAAAAACGGCGAATCCGAAGGGATTCGCCGTTTTTGAGTATTGTATGTATGGACTAAAGGATTTTTAGGGCCGATTTTCGGCGATGAGATCCGCCAGGCAGGGTTCAACCTGGACGCCTTCCCGCGGATCCGCTCCGGAGGCGGCTGTGAACTCAATGGCCTTTGTAAGAAAGCGTGTGGCAGCTGCCGTTGCAGCATGCAGATCATCTTTTTTCAATAACAGCCCCGTAAGTGCGGACGTGAAGATATCGCCGGTACCGCAAGTGCTGAAATCTACCTTATAAGTGACTGCCTCATCGAAGGTGGCTGTGGTAGCATCGTAGCTGATATTTTTAATGCCGTCTCGTGACGGTACGCTGGTGATAACGATTCGCTGCGGACCGTCAGCTGATAGCGTTTTACACATTTCAAGGACTGATTTGGTTGTAGGTGTAGCGGAGAAATCAACTTCCGTATCAGAGAGAAGTGCGGCTTCCGTATAGTTGGGAGTGATTAAGTCGGCTACGGTAATCAGCGATTTCATAGCCTTTATCATGGACTCGTCAAAGACCGGGTACAATTTGCCGTTGTCGGCCATAGCCGGGTCAATAATGGACAAACCGCCCTTACCGAATTGTAACACGGCCTCTTTAACCGTTTCTGCCTGATCCGGTCCGGCCAGAAAACCGCTGTAGACTGCGTCATATGTAAGATTTAATTTCGACCAGGCTGCCATCATATCCGGCATGGTCGCGGATAAATCGGTGCTTTTAAAGGTACCGTATGTAAGATTATTGCTGAACAAGGCTGTCGGAAAGGGACAAACCTGACTTCCCAAGGCTGATATAACGGGGATTGCCGCCGTTAGAGAACAACGGCCGAAGGAACATAAATCATGAATTGCCAAGACTCTTTTTGTAGACATGAAACTGCCTCCTTTATTATCTGTCTATGTATATTATGAAGAATATACGGGATATGTAAATAGACAGTTTTACGTAAAGTACGCTTCCATCTGGCGTGCTCGACCTATCTATGGATAAAGACATATGATACAATATGTAATTAAAACTAACGATTGTCTCGGGGGAGGTAATTATGGGGCAAGACAGAGATGTTGCCATGGGGCTCAGCGTGAAGGCCATGATTTTTTTCGGAGCAAAACTTTTATTGTTGCGGAAAAATGACGGGAAGACCGTATCCCATTGGGAATTTCCCGGCGGCGGATTACGGCGCGGTGAAAATTTCCTGGACGGCCTGTACAGAGAGGTAAAAGAAGAAACGGGGCTGTCCGTTCATGTTGACGGACTTGCCGGGACCTGGCAGTATCGCAAGCGAAACGGTCAGTTTTTAAACGGCGTGATTTATACGGCTACGGCGACACAGAAAGAGGTTATGATTTCATCAGAACACACGGACTATGCGTGGGTCCGGCCCGATGAATTGAATCAATACCCCATTCATGCATCTTTACATACCGCTTTGCGACAAATGGAAAAGATACCCGCGTTTTCGTCAGAGCTTCTTAAAGAGTTTTTGACAGCTCCCCGGGAGGCGGCCCGTGAATAGAAAAAAACAAGGGCGAGCTCCCTTTACAGAGGCATTGGAAGCTTATTGCAGAGAAAGTTTTTATCCCTACCATACGCCCGGACATAAAGGCGGGAAAGGAAGTTCTACAGAGGAACGAAAGCTCTTCGGGGCAGCCTTGCGGCGGGATTTGGGGCTTATGTATGCCTTGGATGACCTATTTGATCCGGTCGGGCCCTTAGGCGAAGCCATGGATTTGGCTGCTGAATTATACGGGGCAGGTCGGACTTTTTTTTCCGTTAACGGAACGACAGCTTGTATTGAGGCCATGATTTTAGCAGTATGCGGTGACGGAGATGAATTGATTATTCCGCGTGAAGCTCATAAAAGTGTTATGAATGCACTTATTTTGAGCGGTGCCGTCCCTGTATATATGAAGAGCCGGTTTGCGTTGCAGGAGGAAATTTCTCTCGGCCCCGACACAAGGGAAATTGAAGAGTTGATGGAGACTCATCCGAAGGCGAAGGGGATAGTCATTACCTATCCGACTTATGACGGCCTTTGTATCGATTTGAAGTCGGTGTGCGAGGCAGCCCATAGACACAAGCTCTTTGTTCTTGTTGATGAAGCACACGGAGCTCATTTCGGATTACACGAAGACTTGCCGGCAACGGCGTTGTCGTGCGGCGCCGATATGGTGGCACAGAGCACTCATAAGTTGGGCGGTTCTTTGACCCAAACGTCCATGCTTCATTGTCGGAAGGGCTTTTTGCATGTAGACAAAGTGGCGGCGGCTATGCATCTGCTGCAGTCTACGAGCCCCCACTATTGGTTTTTAGCATCATTAGACAGTGCCAGACGGCGGGCCGCACTATACGGACATGATGATGAAGAAAAAGCTTTAAAAATGGCACGCCGTATTCGGCGAGAGTTGAATACTCTTGCGGGAATTCGCGTTTTCGGAAAAGAGATTTTAGACTATGACGGTGTACAGGATTTCGATGAAACGAAAATTACCATAGACTTTTCCGGATTGGGCCTTACTGGGGCTGAAGCGGAACGGTTATTGCGTCGTGAAAAGATAGAAGTCGAGTTGACGGCGGGGCACCATGTCTTATGTTTAATTACTCCCGGCGATGATAATGAAAGTGCGGAGGCCTTAATCAAAGCTTGTCGGCATATTTCCGAAGGTGGAGAAAAGACCGAAAGAGTCGAAATGAAGGAAGTTCCCTTGCCGGACCCGGTAGTGCGTTTGGCACCGCGGGCCGCGTGGCATATGCCGTCTGTTGCCAAACGATTGGATGAAGCAATCGGTTCGATTGCCGCGGAATCCGTAATTTTTTATCCTCCGGGTATTCCCGTTTTGGCACCGGGGGAAGAGATAACAGCTCAATGTGTACGCTATATTCAGAGCAAGATTGCTGAAGGATATAGACCACATGGGTGTGAAGATAAAACGGCGACCTTTATTAAAACGGTGAAAAGTGAAGAGGAGAAGTCATGAAGGGAAAATTGATTATTATAGAAGGCGGAGACGGAAGCGGTAAGGCGACACAGACCGAATTATTGCGACGGCACCTGGCGGACGACGGGCAATCTGTTAAAGCGGTATCGTACCCTGATTATGACAGCGAATCGAGTGCACTCGTAAAAATGTATTTGCGAGGCGACTTCGGAACTGATGCGGATACGATTAATCCCTATACGGCATCGGCCTTTTATGCCGTTGATCGTATTGCCTCTTATGAGTTGAAATGGAAGCGGTTTTTTAAGGCCGGCGGAATCGTTTTGGCTGATCGGTATACGACGAGTAATATGCTATACCAAATGATCAAAATACCCGGGAAAGCTGACCAGGATGCTTACTTGGACTGGCTATGGGATTTTGAGTTTAAAAAGTTGGGCTTGCCCGAACCCGATGCTGTTATACTGTTAGACGTGCCTTTAGAAGTGACGGAAAGATTGATGTCCGAACGTACCGGTAAGACGGGCGGTACGACGGGAGATATCCATGAAAAAGACCGGGACTTTTTGCACAAATGTCACGCCGCCTACGTCGGGTTGGCCGCCAAGTACGGGTGGCATAAGATTGACTGTACAAGAGAGGGAGTGCTTCGTTCTCCCCGGGCTATTCACGAAGACGTATATGCTTTGGTCAAAGGTTTGATTTAAATCTGTTGTCTTGACACTTATCCGCAGTTTCACGTATAATAAACAAGCATCCTGATTATGCTATTGGAAAAAAGATGCGGGCAGTATGGGTAAAAACTGTTGACAGACGTTAAGAGTCTATGGTAAGATACTTGTTGTCATGCGGAAGTAGCTCAGTGGTAGAGCACCACCTTGCCAAGGTGGGGGTCGCGAGTTCGAGCCTCGTTTTCCGCTCCATTTTTCTCTTAGGAGGAAAGAATATTCCTCAATAGCTCAGTTGGTAGAGCAATCGGCTGTTAACCGATTTGTCGTAGGTTCGAGTCCTACTTGAGGAGCCATGTAGGGGTATCGCCAAGCGGTAAGGCAACGGACTCTGACTCCGTCATCGTTGGTTCGAATCCAGCTACCCCTGCCATATTTCTTGATCCACTAGCTCAGTCGGTAGAGCACCTGACTTTTAATCAGGGTGTCCCGAGTTCGAATCTCGGGTGGATCACCACAATTTTATATGGCCCCTTGGTCAAGCGGTTAAGACACCGCCCTTTCACGGCGATAACATGGGTTCGAATCCCGTAGGGGTCACCACACTCGGGCGATTAGCTCAGCTGGGAGAGCGCTTGCCTTACAAGCAAGATGTCGGCAGTTCGATCCTGTCATCGCCCACCAAAAAAGAAATTGAACGGTATATTCATTGAATATACCGTTCAATTTCTTTTTATATACAAAACTATGTCCTGTTGATGCAACAAGCCTCTGCCATATTATAACAGAGGCTTGTTGGTTATTTTTCATAGCGTCGGGGCATACGCTTGTTGCCGACAACCATGGTCCGGCTGAGGGTTTGGTAGGCCATGTTCGTAAAGAAGAGAAAGCCGAATAAAAAGACAAGCCCGTAGTCCCAGGTAAGTTCCGTTGACCGGCTATATAAGTAAAGGCAGGTACCGGTGAAAAGGAGACTGATATATAAGGCTATGACCGCGCATTGGGTTCGTTGACCACGATCGCGATAGGTGTAGAAATCTTTGTATTTAACTTTAAAAAATAAGGATGAAATGATAAGGATGAAAGCCGTGGCGACCATACCGTAAAGCGGTAGTGAGAAGAAAAACTCACACAATAAGAGGAGAGCGAGAATTAAAGTCCAAAGAAAAATGCCGATTTGCAGATGCAAATCCTGTTTTGAATCGTGTATATGGTCACGGTGTCGTTGACTCATGAGGGTAACTCCTTTCGAAACAAGGTACATTGATGACATTATACCATAGGTTATCGTTGTTACGTCAGTTTTTCGGATTTTTACCGGACCATAGGCTATTCCTATGATTACATGCGAAAAATATATGATGTAAAAAGAAGGAGCAATCATTGTTTGGTGATAGAGACGCATTCCTATGAAATGAACTGCACGAACTGCGGGGATTGCTTGAATGTTTGCCATAAGAACGCTATTAAATTCGGGCGGAAAGGTAAACAGTAATAAAAATTATCAATACGCATCTATTTATTATTATCCATAATTAATGCCCTGTTAATTACGGATAATTTTTTATAAATGATATGAGAAAAAAGAAAGTAAAAGGTGATACAATAATATGGACCTTAATATTATTCTTTATTAAGAAGGAGTACAAAGTATGGAGTTTTTGAAAGACAAAATTTCGCGACGGCAGTTCTTAAAGGGCGCTGTAGCGACGGCTGCCGTAGCGGCGGCCGGGCCTAAGCTGATCTCCGCCGGGTATACACCTTTTAAATCCGATTCGCTAGAGGTGTGGACTTGCGGCGGCTTATCGGAAGCTTTTTTGCAAATCAACGATGCATATGAAGCCAAAACAGGCCATAACATTCAGTACACCGGTGCTTTTGCGGGGGCGTTGGGTAAATCTCTGTTAACCTTAAAAGGACAAACGGAGATGTTCGGAGCACGCGGTTTGGAACTGGCCCAAAATTTACGTAAAAAGGGAATCAGCCTTCGTTTTAAACCCCTTTGCTTTACGGACTATGTTCTTGTAGTTCCGAAGGGAAATCCGGCAGGTATTCGCGACTTGCAGGATTTAGCGGAACCGGGGGTTCGTGTCATGTTGCCGTTAGGGGCTTCACCTCCGGGCAGTGCTTCCGTCCAGGGGATTCTGAAGAAGTCGGGTCTTACGGATCCTGTCATGCAGAATATGACGGTTAACGAAACGTGTGTCATTAAGATGATGTGCGGCCTCGTAGAAGGAAAAGGCGATGCTTCCATTATTGAAAAACGTTTGACTACACACGACCGCTTTAAGGATAAAATTGAGTACATGCCTATTGATCCGAAGTTTATTCCGCCGGCACCTCTTACCTTTACGCTCAATGTAATGAAGTATGTAAAAGATGAAAAGTTGGCTGAAGACTATTCGGATTTCGTCCGTTCCGACGGTCAGGAAATACTGGAAAGAAACGGCTTCACATCCGTCCACTCGGCACGAGGCTTAGACTTAATAGAAAGGTTCGGCGTAAAAGATGTCCAATAATACAAGTGCACAGAAAAAAGAATTCTATTTACCGAAGTTACGGCATTTGGTACAACTTATATTCTTGGCCGTCATGGGTAAGTGGATATACTACGGAATTTTCCGATGTCCCTTCATCGTCCCCTTTGTCAACTGTGAACGATGTCCCGTAGTCACCTGTTGGGGGCGTATTACAGCCTACTTCTTCGGGTTCTGGTTATTCATTCCTCTGTTGGCTATCTTCCTGGGACGAGCTTTTTGCGGCTGGCTTTGCCCGAGCGGTTTTGTTAATCAAATGCTCGGTAAGGTAGCAATTACGAAGCTGAAGATACGCAACAAAAAGATGAGATGGGCTCAGTTGGGGATGGTTGTTACGATTTTAATCGGACTGGGTGTATATTTCATTTATGACAACCCGCGCGTTATGATACCTATTCGTACGAGTGATGAATACTTTAACTCGCTTATTATGTCCATTCGCTTTGCCGATTGGTATTGGGCTGTTCGTACGGTTATCGTCGTAGCACTTATTGCGGCATCGCTCATTATTTCGAATTTCTGGTGTCGGTTTATTTGTCCTGTCGGCGGGGCCATGGAATTGATACGCAAGATCTCCATATTCCGCATATTCAAGACCGATGCCTGTGACAACTGTGATGCTTGCCTGCGTAAGTGTGATATGGGTACGCGTCCTGACGAAATGAACTGTACGAACTGCGGGGATTGCTTGAATGTTTGCCATAAGAACGCTATTAAATTCGGGCGGAAAGGTAAACAGTAATGGATGTACATACACAAAGCTTTTTAAATAATCATCCCTGCTTCAACAAAGGGGCTTCGGCTAATTGGGGGCGGGTTCATTTACCGGTGGCTCCGAATTGCAATATTCAATGTAACTTCTGCAATCGTATGTACGACTGCGCTAATGAAAATCGTCCCGGCGTTACTCAGAAGGTGTACACTCCTGATGAAGCCGTGGCTTATTTGGAAAAACTTTTTAAGGACAGACAGGATATTTCGGTTATCGGCATTGCCGGACCGGGGGATCCCATGTGTGATGCCGATAAGACCTTGCCGACATTTGAAAAGTGCCGTGCTCGGTTCCCGCACCTCATGCTGTGTCTTTCTACCAACGGCTTGGCCTTACCCGAACATGTAGATGACATCGTGCGTATCGGAGTCAGTCATGTGACAGTAACGGTCAATGCCGTTACTCCCTCTGTGGGCGGTAAAGTTTACGCTTGGGTTCGTTACAACGGCAAAACTTATACGGGCGAAGAAGGAGCTGCCATTTTACTGGCTCGTCAAGATGAAGGGATTCGCAAGCTGAAGGAAGCAGGTATGATCGTCAAGATTAATACGGTCGTCATTCCCGGAATTAATATGGATCATGTACCGCAAATTGCCGCTAAGGCTAAAGAATGGAAGGCCGATATTATGAATTGTATGGCCATGATCCCTGTACATGACACTCCCTTTGCCGGCATTGAAACACCGTCTAAGGAAGATATACACCGAGTACGGCAATTTATCAGCGGTTCGATGAAACAAATGACGCATTGCAGTCGTTGTCGTGCCGATGCTTGCGGTAAATTGGGCTGTGAATAAAAAAAGACCTGCCTTATACAGCAGGTCTTAATGCGGCTTAGCCGCAGATTTCACGCAGGGCTTTCACGGCCGTGTCAACGTCATCTTCCGTATTGAAATATCCAAAGGAGAAACGGACTGTTCCGCCCGGAAAGGTTCCCAAGGTTTTATGAGCTGACGGGGCACAGTGGAGGCCGACGCGGGTGAGGATTCCATATTCGGACTCAAGCTTGAAGGCCACTGCCGAATTATCCATCTCTTTGGCGGCAACGGATACGACGGCCGTACGGTCTTGTAAATCCGTTTTGCCGGCAACGGACAGTCCCGACAGGTCGGAAATTCCGTCTAAGAAACGAGCCGTAAGAGCCATTTCTTTATGATGGATATTTTCCATGCCTTCCGCTTTGATAAAGTCAAGGGCTGCATGAAGGCCTATGATTCCGGGTAGGTTTAAAGTACCCGATTCGAAACGGTCGGGAAGAAAGTCAGGCATTTCTTCTGTATGTGAAAGGCTCCCCGTGCCGCCGGCAATGAGAGGGGTCATGATTGTTGCCAACGAGTCGGGAATAACCATGCCGCCTATACCTTGAGGCCCTAGAAGTCCCTTGTGTCCGGTGAAGCATAAGATGTCGATATTCATATCCTTCATATTGATAGGTATCGTACCGGCTGTTTGGGCCGAGTCGACGATGAAAAGCAGGCCGTGTTTGCGACAAAAGGCCCCAACTTCTTTTAACGGCATTACGGTCCCGCAGACATTGGATGCATGGGTCATGATAACGGCTTTCGTGTTTTCTTTGACGAAATCGTCAAGGCTTTCAAAAATGAGTGAACCGTCAGACCGACAGGGCAGACGATCAAAGGTCAGGCCTTCTTTTTCCATCTGGACAAGAGGCCGCATGACAGCATTATGTTCCATGGACGATACGAGAATGTGATCGCCTTTTTTGAGTAACCCCTTAATGGCCATGTTGAGGCTCATCGTGACATTTTGTGTGAAGATGACATTCTTCACATCGTCGCCGCCGAACATTTCTTTTAGCCAGAGTCGGGTCAGGTAGACTGTTTCTTCCGTGTCGTAAGCAGGAGCGTACGAACCTCGGTTAATGTTGACGCCGCTTTCACTGATGAAACGGCTCATGGCTGCGGGGACACTCAGCGGTTTGGGGAAGGTCGTAGCCCCGTTATCAAGATATATTCTTTGCATTTTCTGTCTCCTATGGATGAAATGACTTGCTCCGTTCAGTATAGTCGACATCCGGTCGTTTTACAAATGTTCGTTTTAAGTAAATCGATAAGGAGTTTTAATACAGAAATAATTTATTAATGCAGAACGGTGCATGGGTTCAGTTTGAGAGGAGGATTTATTTTGGGTTTAGCACATGAAAAACGCGCTATTATCATTGCCGGTTTAATCATCGGCGCCATTGCGGGATTTTTGGTCCTGGCAGGGAATCCCGCGAACATGGGTTTTTGTATTGCTTGCTTTATTCGTGATACTGTAGGCGGACTCGGGTTGCACCGGGCGGCACCGGTACAGTATATTCGTCCGGAAATCATCGGTCTTGTTTTAGGTGCGTTCTTATTATCTTTTATTCGCGGCGAACATCAGGCTAAGGGCGGCAGCGCTCCCATGACGCGTTTTATTCTCGGCTTTTTCGTTATGATAGGTTGCCTCATGTTCCTCGGTTGCCCCTTCCGCTTGATTCTGCGTCTTGCCGGCGGCGACTGGAATGCTATTTTAGGCTTTGTAGGCTTTGCAGTCGGCATCGGTGCGGGGACCTTCTTCTTGAAGAGAGGGTATTCGTTAAAGCGTACGTATAGCCTTCCCAAGTTTGATACGGCAGTTATGCCGGTTCTTATGGTAGGATTGTTGATTCTCGTCGTAGCGGCTCCGGCTTTTATTTTCTTCAGTGAAAAAGGGCCCGGTTCGGTACACGCTTTCTGGGCCGTATCTCTTATTGCCGGAATTGTCGTCGGCGGTTTGGCACAATACACACGCCTTTGCATGGTTGGCGGTATTCGTGATATAATCTTATTCCATGAAACGAAATTGTTGATGGGATTCGTTGCTGTTTTTGTAGCGGCATTCCTCGTTAACCTTGCTTTCGGTAACTTCCATCCCGGCTTTGCCAATCAGCCTATTGCCCATACGGACGGCTTGTGGAACTTCCTCGGCATGGCTTTGGCAGGTTTTTGCAGTATTTTGCTTGGCGGTTGCCCCATGCGTCAGCTTATCATGACGGGTGAAGGTAATACGGATTCGGCCATTACGGTTTTGGGTCTTGTTATCGGTGCGGCATTTGCTCATAATTTCGGTCTTGCCGCAAGCGGCAACGGACCTACGTTCAATGGTGAAGTAGCTGTTATTTTGGGCTTTGTCGTAGCTTTGATTATTGCCGTTGTCAATACGCGTAAACAGGGTGCATAAGGAGGAATCGTGATGATAGATGCTAGAGGATATTCTTGCCCCGAGCCGGTAATTATGGCTCAAAAGGCATTGGCTACACAGGAACAGGAATATGAAATGTTGGTAGACTCTCGGACGGCTATGGAAAACGTAACTCGATATGTATCCCATAACGGGTATACGGTTGTTTCGACAGCCGAAGGAGACGACTACAAACTTGTCTTCAAGAAAAAATAGTAAGTAAGGTCGGTGTAATCATGAAATTTATCGCTACTTTTTATTCGCATTTCGGTGCTATTCGTTTTAAAAATGAAGCCCATCCGTCGGTGACATCTATCGAATTGATGCCCGTGCCGCGAAACCTGAGCTCGTCTTGCGGCACCTGTGCCCGCTTTGAGGCACCTGACGACTACACCTATTCAGGCGATGAAAGTGGTGAAGTCGAACAAGTAGTCCGGGAAACGGAATCCGGATTTGAAAAGATTTACAGTTCGATGTAAAGGATGATTACAGTGAGTGATAAAGTAAAGTTAACGGAAATGGCGTCCTGCTCCGGGTGAGGCGCAAAAATCGGTGCCGGTGTACTGGCACAAATGCTGAACGGTATTCCCCGTCATCAAGATGATCGACTTATTGTAGGGTACGATAAGAGTGATGATGCATCTGTCTATGTTGTGCGGGATGATTTGGCCATTGTTCAGTCGGTGGATTTTTTCCCGCCTATTGTCGATGATCCGTATATGTTCGGACAAATTGCGGCGGCCAATTCATTGAGCGATATTTTTGCCATGGGAGCCGATCCCAAATTGGCAATGAATGTCATGGCCATTAACTCGGCTATGGGTCAAGATGCGGTTCGGGAAATCTTACAAGGCGGCTATAGCAAGGCTTATGAAGCGGGTGTATTGATTACGGGCGGTCATACGATTGAAGATAAGGAACCGAAGTACGGCTTATCCGTAACGGGGTTTATGCATCCGAAGGATTTGCTCAGCAACTCGTCGGCTCGTGAAGGGGATGTCCTCTTGTTGACAAAACCTTTGGGTGTCGGTATCTTAACGACGGCGGCTAAGGTAGGGCTCGTGGACGAACCCTTGGAACAGCAGCTTTATAAGGAAATGGCGGAACTGAACAAGTACGGCCGTGATATTATGATGAAGTATGATGTGCACAGCTGTACCGACATTACGGGCTTCGGTCTTATGGGACATGCCTATGAAATGGCATCGGGTAGCGGCATGACTATTCATCTTGATATGAACAACATGCCCTATCATAAAGAAGCGATTGAAATGGCAAAACAGGGATTTATTCCTGCAGGCGCTTATCGTAATCGTGATTATACGGACGGTCATGTACGTACTGACGGGCCGATTAGTGAAGCGGAACTGGATATTCTCTACGATCCGCAGACTTCGGGCGGTTTGATGATTGCCGTCAGTGAAAAGGATGCGCCGGCATTGGAAAAAGAACTGAGTGATAACTTGCCGTGCGGTAAAATCATCGGCTACGTAACGGCGAAAGAAGATACGGATTTAATAGTCCGAAAATAATTTATAAAAACAGACAGGCATGCATGAGCTGGCCTGTCTGTTTTTTTTAGAAAGCAAATCCTCGACAGGTAAATTCGTTGAGGATTCGCAAGGCGGCTGTTATAATAGAGAGGTATTATAAACTCATATACAGAAAAAGGAGAGGTTTGACGTGATTGAACGCTATACCAATGAATTAATGGGCAATATTTGGAGCGAACAAAATGAATGGGATACGCTGAAGCAGGTAGAGATTCTTGCCAGCGAAGCCCAAGCGGAACTGGGCAATATTCCCAAGGAAGCGGCTGCACAGATTCGGGAAAAAGCTGCTTTTTCCGTTGATCGTATTCATGAAATCGAAGCGGAAACTCACCATGATATTGCCGCCTTCGTCTCTAATCTTTCCGAGAACATAGGAGAAGCCGGTAAATATGTGCATCTGGGGTTGACTTCAACGGACGTAAAAGATACGGCTTTGGGATACATGTTGAAACAAGCTTCCGAAATTCTTTTGGCCGATTTGGAAGCCTTTCGTGATGTTTTGCGTCGTCGTGCTGTTGAATTTAAATATACACCGACTATCGGTCGTACCCACGGTATTCATGCCGAAGCTACGACTTTCGGTTTGAAACTGTGCATGTGGTTGGCCGAAACGGAACGCAATATTGAACGCATGAAAAGAGCTAAGGAAGTCGTATCTGTCGGTAAGATTTCCGGTGCTGTCGGTACTTATGCCGATGTAGATCCCTTTGTAGAAGAGTATGTGTGCAAGAAGTTGGGCATTACGCCGTCGCCCATTTCTACACAGACATTGCAACGTGATCGTCATGCCGAATTCGTTACCACCTTGGCTGTTATTGCCAGCTCCATCGATAAGTTTGCAACGGAAATTCGTCACTTACAGAGAACGGAAGTACGTGAAGCTGAAGAATACTTTAGCCCCAAACAAAAAGGCTCATCCATTATGCCCCATAAGCGGAATCCTATTACGTGTGAACGCATGTGTGGGTTGGCTCGCGTTATTCGCGGCAATGCACAGGCTGCCATGGAAGATGTAGCGTTGTGGCATGAGCGGGATATTTCCCACTCTTCCGTAGAACGCATTATCTTGCCGGACAGTACGATTGCACTTGACTATATGTTGACAACGTTTACTCGTGTTGTCGATAAGCTGATTGTCTATCCTGAAAAGATGATGGAAGATCTACAATTGACAGGCGGACTGATTTATAGCCCCATTCTTTTAAATACCCTTGTTGAAAAAGGTGCCGTTCGTGAACAGGCTTATCGCTGGGTGCAACGTAATGCTATGAAACGTTGGCTTGAAGGGGAAGACTTCTTGGAAAACCTGAAAAAAGATAAAGATATTGCGACCGTTATGACGCATGAAGAAATTGAAGCTTGCTTTGACGTAAAGAAGATGCTCAGTCACGTTGACACGATTTTTGCTCGATTCGGGTTATAAGTGATACGATAAATCCGGCGACTGAAGAAAAAGATCGGGGAGATTAACATGTATTTTGATAATGCCGCAACAACAGCTCATAAACCGGAAGAGGTAGCCAGAGCCGTATATGAAGCACTGGCAGAAAAGGAATACGGAAATCCGTCACGGGGAGCGCATGACTATGCTATACGAGCTTATAAGGTCGTATTGTCCGCTAAAGAGAGTGTAAAGCAACTGGTACACGCCGGCCCTGCATACGATGTAGCCTTTACGCATAACTCGACGACCGCCTTGAACATGGTAATCAAAGGGCTCTTACGTAAGGGCGATCATGTTATCTCCACTACATGGGAGCATAATGCAGTGCTACGCCCCTTATATGAAATGGGGCAAGAGGGAGTAACTCTCGACTTTGTAAGGTCTGACAGTAAGACGGGTGCTCTCTGCTATGAGGAATTTGAAAAACTACTTCGTCACGAAACGAAGGCCGTGGTCTGCAACCATGCTTCCAATGTGACGGGAAATATTATCGACTTGGATTTTATTAAGGCGTTTTGTAAGCGTCACGGGTTGATGCTTATTGTCGATATTTCGCAAACGGCAGGTGCCTATCCTATCGATCTGTCGGATGATATCGTTACGGCGGCTTGCTTTACAGGGCATAAGTCTTTATACGGACCGGGCGGCACGGGAGGTATGATTGTTAAAACCGATGTTGATGTAAAGCCCCTTATTACAGGGGGAGACGGAATTCATACCTTTGACAAAGAATTCCCTCATACAGTTCCCGGCGTCTTTGAAGCAGGTACGGAAAACATAGCCGGCATCGCCGGATTGGAAGCGGGCATTCAGTTGCTGTTGGAGCGGGGCGAAGAAGATATCGCTCGAACACAGCAAGAATTATCGGACCTTTTTATTAAAGGCCTGCAGGAAATTTCCAACCTTACTTTGTATGCCGATTTGACGCGGCCGCGCGTCAATGTTTTTGCCATTAATATCGGTGAGGCTGAAGCCGCTTTGGTAGGTGAAATTCTTTGGGAAGAATATGCAATGGCAACACGAGCGGGTTTCCACTGTGCCCCTTTGATTCATAAAGAATTACACACGGATAAGCGAGGTATTGTTCGTTTCTCCTTCAGCCTCTTTACGACGAAGCAAGAAGTAGAAGCGGCATTAGCAGCCTTACGTGATATTGCAAAGCGATAAAGAAAAACGATACAACCGCATACAGTCGGTATTTCCGGATATCGACTGTATGCGGTTGTGTTATTTAAAGTAGAAGACTATTGTAAAATGAGGAAGGAATAAGATAGAATGGGTGCAGTATAGAATATAAATGAGTCTTAGGAGGACTGTTATAGTGAAGCAATCTACAAAACGCCTTTTATCCGTTTTTATGTGTGTAACCGTATTGACATCGACCGCTTTTGTATCGGGATGCTCCCTTTCCAGAACTGTAGGTAAAATAAGCAGTGCGGCGGAAAAAGCAAGCGGTAGTCAAGTTGAAAATTTCAATAAGCTGATTGATGCGGAAAATAACTACATTGACTTCAGACTTTCATTCGGAGGCAAGGAAAAGCAGTTTAACGACGGCTTAAGAAACGGCGTATACGATCAGAGTTTTGTGGCTCCCGATTACAAGTCTCTGCAAGAAGCACTGAAAGCCGTAAAAGCCGGCGGTGCTACTTATAAGACCGTTGATACGGAACTTGATAAGGTTTTAAGTGCCTTAGATGAATTGGTTCCCGTAGCCACGGATCTTCAGACTTATTACGAATCTAAGACTTATTTAAATGATAATTATGCGAAAGTTAAAGAAGTAGCACCTAAGTATTTAGCAGCGGTAGATAAGTTTAATGCCGCTATGGATAAGTTAGACGATGCCATCGGACAGGTTAATCAAGAAAACAGTCAGAAAGAGATTGAACAGTATAAATCTGCCGGGAAGAAAAATATGGCTGCCGCTTTAGAAGCTACTGTGCGTTTCAAAGCGATTATGGATGAATTGGGAACGCATGATCAAAATCCCGACAAAGCTAAAATTGAACAAGAATTGGGAGCCGTTTCGACTCTTCTGGGAAGTATCAGCTCAAGCGAAGGGGATATACTGAAGACCGAAGGAAATGAATTAATCGGTGACGTTAGGGAATTTATGGCTAATCCCGATGAAGAAACCGGAGCGGGCATGTATGAACAGTACAATTCATATGTCAATGCGTATAACGGCTTGAATGCAGAGCGTTTAGACGGGTAAGTAGGATTCGCCGCTTCATAATAGGGTGTAAAATTTTATAAGTAAAGAGCCGCTCGATTTTGAGCGGCTCTTTACTTATATCGTTGATTCTAATTTTGTGAAGCTATTCGTATCGCAAAGCTTCGATAGGATCGAGGCGAGCAGCCTTTCGTGCCGGATAGATGCCGAAGAAGAGGCCGATGCCGACAGAAAAAGTAAAGGAAATAAGAATAGGGGCCAAGGTGATAACGGGAGGTACTTCGGCGAATTTTTTGAATACTTCGACGAGGGAGATACCTAAGGCGATTCCCAAAATTCCGCCGATGAGGCCGATAATAACGGCTTCAATTAAAAATTGCGTCATAATGGTTCGGTATGTGGCTCCCAGAGCTTTACGAATACCGATTTCTCTGGTTCGTTCCGTAACGGAGACAATCATAATATTCATAATGCCGATACCGCCGACAAGGAGTGAAATAGCTGCTACACTACCGAGAAAAAGGGTAAGCGTTGCCGTCGTGGAATTCATGGTTTCCATGAGGCTCGTCATATTGTTAATGGTAAAGTCATCTTCCTTGCCGATACCTAAGTGATGCCGCTGGCGCAGAAGGGTACCGACTTGGTCTTGGACTTCATCGATTTTGTCGGAAGAAGAGACTTGGATGTTAATAGAACGAATGTACGTAATCCCCATTAAGCGTTCCTGCGCCGTTGTCAAAGGGACGAGGACGACATCGTCCTGGTCACCGCCCATAGAGGCTTGCCCCTTTTTTTCCAGAACGCCGATGACTTTAAACGGCTGATTGTTTACGCGAATGTTTTTACCTACAGGGTTCTCAGAACCATAGAGGTTTCCGGCTACGGTAGAACCGATGACGGCGACACGATTGCGTGAATCCAAATCGGCTTGGCTGATGAAGGATCCGGATGTAACCGTAAGGGAACGGATTTGCAAGTATTCGGGAGTCACTCCGTAGACGCTCGTATTCCAGTTTTCATTTCCGTTAACGACTTGATAAGAAGCACTGACTGTCGGGGCTACATAATCAATGTTTTTGATTCGTTTTTTTATAGCTGTTGCATCGTCGAGTTTCAACTTCTTACCGGAGCCGGCAGCAGCACGCATACCGCGAGAGTTGGACGAGTTGGGGGTGACGATAAGCATGTTGCTGCCCAGACTGGCAATGGAGTCCGTAATATTTTTTCGCACTCCCATGCCGATGGAAATCATGACGATAACGGCGGCGATACCGATAATAATGCCGAGCATGGTCAAGATGGAGCGAAGTTTATTACTTAAAAGGGCCGTTAAAGCGATGGCGACGCTTTCTTTAAATAACATCCATAACCACCCCTTTTCCGGCATCTTTGGTAATCAACCCGTCACTGAGCAACAGCTGTCGACTTGCACGGGCAGCTATTTCCGGTTCGTGGGTAACGAGGATTACCGTCTTTTTCTGACTGTGAAGATCTTCAAAAATATCCATGATTTCCCGCGTTGATTTTGTATCCAAGTTACCCGTAGGTTCGTCGGCCATAATAATATGCGGATCGTTGACTAAAGCACGAGCGATGGCGACGCGTTGACGTTGCCCTCCGGATAATTCATTGGGCTTGTGGTGTGACCAGGTTTCCAGGCCGACAGCACGGAGCTTTTCCATGGCTCGTTCCGTTCGTTCTTTTTTGCCGACACCGGCATAGACAAGAGGTAAAGCCACATTGTCTAAGGCTGATATTTTGCCGAGAAGATTAAAATTTTGGAAAACGAAACCGATACTTTTATTACGGGTAACAGCCAATTCATCATCCGATAAATGGGCGACTTCTTTGCCACCTAATTTATAGGAACCCGAGGTAGGGCGATCGAAACATCCCAGAATGTTCATGAGTGTAGACTTACCGGATCCGGAAGGCCCCATAAGTGCTGCAAATTCGCCTTCTTTAATTTGTAGAGTAATGCCTGCCAGGGCAGCGAAATCTTGAGAACCGATGTGATAGATTTTGCGAATGTCCTGAAGGGCTATCATAATATTATCCATAGGAGATTCCTGCCTTATAACCGCGGCGGACCCTGTTGTTTATTGTTTTCCGATGACTTACCCGATGAAGTATAGGCGATAGAAACTTTATCGCCGACGGACAGGCCGTTTGTAATTTCAACATAGTCGTCGCTGTAAATGCCCGTTTGAACCATTACGTTTTCCGTTGAGCCGTCATCGTGAACAACGACGACATAAGAACCGGAATTATTCGTTTTCAAGGCGGCAATGGGAACGACCAGTGCATTTTCCTTTTGAGAAGTACTGATATCGACACGAGCTGTCATTCCGAGGCGAAGGTCGTCGTTCGGGTCATCTACGTCCAAGGTTACATAGTAATAAATAACACTGGCTGAAGAAGCAGATGCTGAAGAGGTCGTATTCGTCGTGTCCCATGAATAGGTGGTATCGGTTTGAGAAATTTTTGAAACATGAGCCGTAAAGGTCTTATTCGTATAAGAGTCTACCGTAAAAGTTGCATCTTGTCCGACTTTGATTTTTCCGATGTCAGTTTCGTCAACTTTAGCGATGATTTGTTTTGTTCCCGTGTCGGCGATTCTCATAATAACGGTGGGACTGGAGTTGCCTTGTACGGCCATCGTTCCGGGGGTCTTAGGCTCACCGACCACTACTCCGCTCATGGGCGCTGTAATGACCGTTTCGGCAACATCTGATTCGGCTTCACTCAGACTGCTGGCAGCCGTATCATATTCGAACTGGGCATTATCCAAGTCCTGTTTGCTGCCGGCACCGGCTTCGTATAGGGCTTTGGCTCGTTCGTATTTGAGCTGTGCATTGGTCAATTTGTATTGAGCTTGATCTTTCTTTGCAGCATAGTCTTTACCGTCCAAGGTGGCGACGACCTGTCCTTTCTCGACACGGTCATTTTCTTTTACGGCTACAGTACTGATTCGAGCTGTAATTTTAGGAGATACTTCAACGGAATTTACAGGGCTGATAACACCGGTAGCGGAAATGCTGGACTTAATATTCATGCGTGTGACTTCCGCCGTTTCCACGGCACCGGCTTTAGAGGCGGATACCGTATGCTCATAATAGGCATAGGCGCCTATTGAACAGATGACAACAAGTGCGACGGCGATTAAAAGTTTCGGTCGTTTTTTAAGATTTTGTACGTTCAGCTTCATAAGTTCACCTGATTCTATATAAAGAAAAATATTTTAATAATATGAGTACCAGTATATCATATATTTGATGTATCGCCTATAATTCATAAATTAAAAAATCTAAACATCTCTTTGACAGTAGGGAAATTGACAGGCTTAGTACCTATGGTATACTTAACATATGTAAGGGGAGCTTTAACCGGCTGAGAGGAAATTTTATTCGACCCGTAACCTGATGTGGATAATGCCAACGTAGGGACATATATACTTATGTGACGGTCGTCTTTCAGGCGGCCGTTTTTTGCACCCCTTGAAGAGAGGGGTTGTGTGTATGAAAACTTCAGTAGTAAGTAACGGGCTGTTATGGTTCGGGGCCGGTATTTCCATTGCCGAAATTTTGACAGGCATGCTCGTAGCACCCTTGGGTTTTATCGAAGGGGCGACGGCTATATTAATCGGCCATTTAATCGGCGGCGCCGTTATGTTTGCAGCCGGACTGATCGGAGCCAGGACCGGTGTGGGGTCCATGGAAACCGTAGGGATGGCTTTCGGCAGTAAGGGAAGGCTTTGGTTTGCCTTGCTGAATGTTATTCAGCTAATCGGCTGGACAGCTGTCATGATTGCGACTGCGGCTACTTCGGCCGATGCTTTAGTGCCTTGGGGCAATGCAGTGTGGAGCGTTATCGCCGGTGCAGGAATTGCTCTTTGGATTTTATTGGGTATTAAAAACTTGGATAAGGTTAACCGTGTTATTATGGCAGCCTTGCTTATTCTCACCCTGTTTTTAAGTCGTCTTGTTTTTGACGGTATTCCTCAACCTGTGAGCGGGAATATAACCTTCGGCGGAGCAGTAGAGTTGGCTGTAGCCATGCCCTTGTCGTGGTTGCCTCTTATTGCCGACTATACGCGTACGGCCGAATCTCCCGTGAAAGTGACGGTCAGTTCCTGCCTGTCTTATTTTATAGCCAGCTGTTGGATGTTCTTTATCGGTATGGGAGCCGTTATTTATTTGGGAAGTGATGACTTGGCGGCGGTTATGGCTGCTGCCGGTCTCGGCTGTATGGGTATCTTAATCGTTTTGTTGTCGACCGTTACGACGACTTTCTTAGATGCTCTGTCCGCCGGCATCAGCGCTTCTTCCATTTCTCCTCGATTAAAAGATACGCCTTGTGCCTTAGTGACCTGTGTTCTGGGCGTGATACTGGCTGTCTTTTTTGATACAGATGCTTTTCAGGATTTTCTTTATTTCATCGGTTCTGTCTTTGCCCCTATGACAGCTGTCTTAATAGCCGATTATTTTGTATTGCATGCTGACCGCAGAGACACGAGTGTGAATCTTACGAATTTACTTTTATGGGCTATGGGTTTTTGCCTTTATCGGCAACTTCTCGATTGGGATACCCCTTTAGGAATTACCTTCCCCGTAATTGTTGCAGTTGTCCTACTATCTGTCCTTGTTCATAAAGTGACGGATAAACGACAGGCTGCGTAAAAAAATAAAAAACGCTCCCGTTGACAAAACGGCACCGGAAAGTCGGGGTTAACTTTCCGGTGCCGTCGGCGGGAGCGTTTTTAGCGCTTAGATGATTTTCGCTTTTGCGGTTTGTCCGAAACGGATTGTTTTGAAGAGTCATCCTTTGAGGCGGACTCTTCTTTTTTGTCTTCTTTATCGTTCTTTTTATCAGACTTGACGTCTTCTTTAGGTTCTTCGTAGTAAGCTTTTCCCATACCGGCAGGGACATCGAAATCATCAGCCGATGTGCCGCTGACGGCAGAAGCCATGTAGTCATGCCAAATCTGTGCAGGTACAGTACCGCCGTAAATTTCTCCGAGACTTTGACTTCCCGTGTCATCGCCGACCCAAACGGCTGTTACAATATCAGGCGTATAGCCGATGAACCAGGCATCATGATTGTCGTCGGTCGTACCGGTCTTACCGGCCGCAGGTCTGCCGATGGAAGCGGCCGTACCCGTGCCTCTTGTAATAACCCCTTCGAGCATACTGGTCATTTCGTAGGCCGTCTTTTCGGACATAACTTGAGTCTTTTGCACATCTGAAGAGTTATCTTCCAAAACGTTGCCGTTGCGGTCAAGAATCTTTACGATAGCTGTCGGTTTTATATATACTCCCTTGTTGGCAAAGGCTCCGTAAGCTGCCGCCATTTCCAGCGGGGTAACGCCCTTAGTCAAACCGCCGAGAGCGGCTGAAGCCAAGTTATCATCGTTGGGACTGCCGTCTTCCACCAAGGTCGTAATACCCAACTTTTTGGCATTGGCAATGACATTGGAAGGGCCGACCTTGTCAGCCAATTGAACGGCGACCGTATTTACGGATAATGCCAGAGCCTTCCATAAAGGCATGCGGCCCTGGTAGCTGTTATCGTCATTATGCGGTGACCACCCTCCGTATTCAACCTTCTTATCTTCCATTATCGTATCGGGCGTCATGTCGTGTTCCATAGCCGTCATATAGACAAAGGGCTTAAATGCCGACCCGGTTTGGCGAACTGCCATGCTGGCACGATTAAAGCTGTCTTGGCCGCGGCCGCCGACCATGGCAAGGATATGGCCTGTTTTCGGGTCAATAGAGATAATGGCTCCTTGCGGTTGAGTAAGTCCCTGATCATCCGTATGTGTTTCCGGGAGATGGCGCATAGCTTGAACGGCTGCATGCTGTTTATCCGTATCAAGAGTCGTGTAAATCTTCAATCCATCTTTGTAAAGCGCGTCGTCACCGTACTTTTGTGCTATTTCCTGAGTAACATAGTCGATGAAGTATGCCGTTTCGTCCGTTGTATTGCTTGTCGATTTTTGCTTAATATCCAGACTTGATTTTTTAGCTTCTTCCGCTTGGGAAGGTGTAATGTATCCGTATTTTTCCATTTGGCCTACCACTACGTTTTTGCGGGCGGTGGCTTCATTAACACTGGAGGAATAGTAGTTGGGGCTCTTCGGTAGGCCTGCAATCATAGCGCATTCGGCCAGAGTAAGATCGCCTACATCTTTACCGAAGTATGTGTGGGCCGCCGTCTGAATGCCGTAAGCGCCGCGACCAAAATAAATCTGATTCATATACATTTCCAGAATTTCTTTTTTGCTGTACTTACGTTCCAATTCAAGAGCTAAGATGGCTTCCTGAATTTTACGTTTTAATGTCTGGTCTTGGGATAAAAAAGCATTCTTAGCTAACTGTTGAGTAATCGTACTGCCGCCTTGAGCAATACCGCGATTAGTCAAGTTGGTTACGACGGCACGTAAAATCCCGATGGGATCGACACCGATATGGTCGTAGAATCGATTATCTTCGGCGGCAATAAAGGCGTTCTGCAAGTTTTTCGGGACCTTGTTAATATCAATGGGCAGCCGGTTCTGATCGGAGTGCAGAGTCGTAATCAGCTTTCCCTGACTGTCAAAAACCTGTGATGAAACGGCAGGCCGCATGTTATTACCTACTTCAGGTAAGCTTTGGTATGCCGCGAATATATAGCCGAACATGAGGCCTGCAATAATGACGAGCACTAGAGCCGCCATGACGCGAATAGAACGAAAAGGCCCTTTCTTTTTCGTTCGAACTCTATGTCTGGGTGTATACATCATATCCTCCTATTGGGTGTTCGATTAAGGCGCAAGGCCGTTTAAGGCATATTACGTCGATATTATCGTTCCTATTATATATCATCTAATATAGGAAAGGGAAATTTATTTTGAAAAAATATGATAAAAGGCATAGATATCATATAAATCTCTATAATGGCAGTTTTCGGAAAGTCAGCAGATAAAATATAGAGTATACTAAATATCTAAAAACACACCTTTTGGCACAAAGTAGTTGACATTTAAATTTAAATAATATACCATAAAGAAGCAAAGTAATAAATTCAGTGTTTACGAATAATATATCCGATTATCGGGAGGTAGAGCCATGGACAGAAACAGTGCTTTTATTTTATGGTTTGACGAACTTCGTCGTGAAGATGTGGACTTAGTCGGAGGTAAATCGTCGTCTTTAGGTGAATTGACGTCGGCTACAAACGTGCCGGTACCGTACGGTTTTGCTACGACAGCGGCAGGATATAGATATTTCATGACCGAAACAGGTCTTGATAAACAGATTAAAGAAATGCTTGAAGAATTGACGGATGTCGAAGATCCCGTGCAACTTCGTATAGTAACAGCTAAGATTCGTGAAGCCGTCTGTGCCGCTCCGATGCCGCCGAAATTGGCCGAATCGATTCGAAAAGGGTATGAAGAGCTGGGTCAAAAAGTAGGCGAACAGGATCCTTTCGTGGCTGTTCGCTCCAGTGCTACCGCTGAAGACTTGCCTGACGCATCCTTTGCCGGCCAACAGGATACATATTTGAATGTACGCGGCGCCGATATGGTTATTCAGAAGGTAAAAGAATGTTATGCATCTACTTTTACGGACAGAGCTACATACTATCGCACGAAAAAAGGATTTGACCACTTGGAAGTAGCCTTGAGTGCAGCTATTCAAATGATGGTATTCTCTAAGAGCGCAGGTGTCATGTTTACTGTTGACCTTGTAACCGGCGACGATTCGACGATTACTATTGAAGGCGCTTGGGGCCTGGGCGAATATGTTGTGCAAGGTACTGTTACACCCGATAACTTCCGGGTTAAAAAGGATGATTTAAGCATCGTATCGACTATGGTAAATACGAAGCCCATTCAACTTGTTCGCAAAGCCGGTGGAGATTGCGAAGAATTGCCTGTTCCTGAAGATTTGCAAAAGGTGCAAGTCTTGACAGAAGAGCAAATTAAAGAATTGGCATCATATGCTAAAGCCATAGAAAAACACTACGGTTGTTACATGGATATGGAATGGGGCGTTGATGAACGGAACGATAAGATTTGGTTGCTCCAAGCTCGTCCCGAAACAGTTTGGTCGAAGAAAAATAAGGAAAAGAAACCCGCAACGGAAGGTGAAACCATGGAAGTTACGTCGGAACGTGTTGTCGTCGTTAAAGGCTTGCCTGCAAGCCCCGGAAAAGCAGCAGGTAAGGCTCACGTTATTTTGGATCCCTCGCGTATTGATGAATTTAAAGAAGGAGAAATTCTAGTTACGACCATGACGGCTCCCGACTGGGTGCCGGCGATGAAGAAGGCCAAGGCCATTGTAACGGATGCAGGGGGGATGACCTGCCATGCATCCATTGTCAGTCGTGAACTCGGCATCCCCTGCATTGTGGGCACAAAGAGTCGCAGCACGGAAGCTACGACGACGATTCATGACGGTGCCGACATTACGGTTGACGCAACGAACGGGGTTGTGTATGAAGGGTATGTGGAAGATCTGGTAAAACCGAAACAGGAACAGGCTCAAGGCGGGATGACTGTTGTTGAACCGGCCCCGATTACTGGCACGAAGATTTATATGAATCTCGGTAACCCCGACATGGCTGAAAAATACAGCGTATTACCTTGCGACGGTATCGGCTTGATGCGTGAAGAATTTATTTGGACGACCTTCATTCACGAACATCCGTTATATCTCATCGAAATCGGACATCCCGAACGCGTTGTCGATCAATTGGCTGAAGGTATTCGCAAGATGTGCCAGGCTATGGCACCCCGCCCGGTTACTTTGCGTTTCAGCGATTTTAAATCGAGTGAATATCGCGACCTTAAAGGCGGAGATAAGTTCGAGCCGAATGAAAGCAGTGCTCTTCTTGGATGGCGCGGTGCATCCAGATACTATGATCCGAAATACATTGAAGCTTTCAAATTGGAATTGAAAGCTGTACGTAAAGTGCGTGAAGAATTCGGTTTAAAGAACTTGAATGTTATGGTTCCTTTCTGCCGTCGCGTTGATGAAATGGAAAAAGTAGTAGCATTAATGGATGCTGAAGGACTCCATCGCGGACCGGACTTCAAGGTATGGCTTATGGCTGAAATTCCTTCGAATATTATTCTGGCCGATCAGTTCAATAAGTTTGTCGACGGGTATTCCATAGGTTCAAACGATTTGACTATGTTGGTCATGGGTTGCGACAGAGACAACGAAACGGTAGCGCCTCTCTTTGACGAACGCAACCTTGCTGTAAAACGTGCTATTCGTCACTTAATCGAAGTAGCACATAAAGAAGGCAAGACCGTATCAATTTGCGGGCAGGCACCGAGTGTATATCCGGACTTTACGGAATTCTTAATCAAGAGCGGTATAGATTCTATTTCCGTCAACCCTGATGTAGTAGCTTCGACGCGTAAGAGTGTAGCACAAATCGAACAGCGTATTCTCATGGATTCTCTCACAGGAAAGGGTAGGGCGGATACGGAAGATTACAGCTGGTAGGAATAAAGAATCCTCCCTTCTTGCAGACATACTAAAAGCCTTGCTGTTTTGGCAGCAAGGCTTTTTTTAAAAAAGAAAATATAGTATGATAAATAACAGTAGTGTACGCTGTTTTTTCACGTGTCGGAGGTGATGCACGTGTTGACGGAACGACAGGAAACAATTTTGAAAATTGTTCGGACAAATAGCCCCGTGACGGGTCAACATATTGCGGAGCAATTGCATGTTACCAGGGCGGCGTTGCGGTCGGATTTGGCCATTCTTACCATGTTGGGCCTTATTGATGCCAGACCCAAGTTAGGTTATTTCTATACGGGCAATAAGGAAGAAGATTTACTTTCGCGTGCTTTGACAGAAATTAACGTAACCGATTATCTTTCCCAACCCGTCGTAATCGATGAGAAAATGACGGCCTATGATGCGGTTATTGCTTTGTTTACGGAAGATGTGGGAACTGTATTCGTAACGGCCGCTGAAATTTTGGTCGGGCTCGTGTCGCGAAAGGATTTGTTGAAAGCCGCTATGGGCAACAATGATTTACGGACCTTACCGGTACGGATGGTTATGACACCTGTAAGTAAAATCATTTATGTTGAAGGCGATGAAAAGGCCTTAGTGGCAGCACAGCGTTTGCTGGAATTTGAAATTGACTGCTTGCCCGTTGTGCGTATTGAAGAAGACGAACAGTCGAAAAAGAAAGAGCTTCATATTTTAGGTCGTATATCAAAGACTAATATTACACGCTTATTTGCAGATTGTGCGGCAGGAAGGAGAGCCTAAATGGATAGACCTATTATTTACGCCTGCTCCGACTCCTTGGGGGAAACGGCGGAACGCGTTGCTCGAGCGGCGGCCAGCCAATATGATAAACAGGAATTTAATATAGTAAGACTTCCCTATATTCGTTCGGAACAGCAAATTGAAGAAATTGTACAAAAGGCAACGGATGAAAATGCCATGATTTGCTATACCATCATTTCTCCTGTTTTGCGTAAACGTTTGAGCACATTGGCGCAAAGTGCCCATATTCCCGTTATCGATATTATCGGACCTATGATGAACGGTATCGGCCATTTGACCGATACGGAACCGACCATTAAGGCCGGTATGATTCATCGTCTGGACGGTGAATATTTCAAGCGTGTCGATGCTATCGAATTTGCTGTTAAGTTTGACGACGGCAAAAATCCCTTAGGGTTTTTAAAGGCCGATATTGTCATCATCGGCGTTTCTCGAACGTCGAAGACCCCTTTATCCATGTATTTGGCACATAAGCGCGTAAAGGCGGCCAATCTGCCCTTGGTACCGGAAGTGCCTTTACCTCAGGAGCTATTTGAAGTACCGGCGCGGAAAATCGTAGGGCTTGTTATTGATCCGTATAAACTGAATTATATCCGGTCTGAACGGTTGCGGGCTATGGGTCTCGAACCGGATGCAAACTATGCCGATGTAGAACGAATCAATGAAGAACTGGAATATGCACAAAACGTCATGCGTCGTCTTCACTGTCCGGTTATAGACGTGTCGGCAAAGGCTATTGAAGAAACGGCTAACTTGATTTTGGATATTGTAAAACGGAATAAAGAGCTGTACGATGAGTAAAAAAACAGCCGTCTTGAAATGGAGAAGGTCACTTCAAGACGGATGTTTTTGTATAGTTAAGGGCAGGTCTGTTCTTTTTCGGTTCGTTCAAGGCACATAAAAAGAGATGACTCGTCACAGAATCATCTCTTTTTATATTCCTTTACGCATTGCGCTGTACTTTGCCGGAACGAAGGCAACGAGTGCAAACATTAACGCGTTTTGCTTCGCCGTCTACGATGGCACGTACTCTTTGGATATTCGGTTTCCACGTTCTTTTCGTTTTCAAGTGGGAATGGCTGACGTTCATACCGCTCATGGTACCCTTGCCGCAAATTTCACAATAATTTGCCATGACGCACACACCTCCTTGCAGTGTCACAGTACAACATACAAATAATAGCATAAAAAATAAGGCAAAGCAAGAATTATTTACCTTCAAATTCCTGATTCTATACGTAAATATGATACAATAAACAAAAGGAAATAACAAGGTGTACACCTTGGGTGTGCGAAGTGACGGTGTAAAGATGATAAAGTTTATAAAGGATATAAAAGGAATAGGACCGGCCAGGGCTAAGCTGTTTGCTCGTATGAAACTTGAAACGGCAAGTGATTTGGTGCAGTATTTTCCTCGTGCTTACGAAGATCGATCGAAAATACGGGCCATAAAAGATATAAGTAATAATGAGGAACAGCCCGTTCTTGTCAACGGAACCGTGAAGTCTGTCGTTGAACTACGACCGCGGCGCGGTATGATGATTCTCAAAGTGCTAATCAGTGACGGTACGGGCGGTTTAGAACTGGTGTGGTTTAATCAGCCCTTCAAAAAGCGCCTGTTTAAGGTCGGGGAAGACGTTCATGCTTTCGGGAAAACGGAACGGGCATACGGGCGCTTGCAAATGAATTCACCGGAGGCGGAGCCGGGCCCGGCTGTCCCCGGCGGCCTGGTCCCCGTGTATGCTTTGACAGAGGGTTTGCGTCAGGCCGATGTACGCAGGGCCGTCGCAGCCCTCTTTACCGATGAAGCGGCTGTAAAGAATTTGATTCCGCCATGCCTATCGTTGGATATTCAGGGTGCTGAAGTAAGCGTAGAGACGTATAAAACCTTGCATTTTCCCGCGTCCTTTGAAGCCCTGGAAAGGGCTCGTAAGAGGTTGGCCTTTGAAGAGCTCTTTGCTTTACAGGCCGGGTTGTTATTGAAGCGTCGTGCGGAACAGTCGGGGCAAGCTGTTAAATTCGGGCCGAACGGTAAGCTGATTAAGGGGCTGTTGAACAACCTGCCTTTTTCGTTGACAAAAGGGCAGACGGAAGCGTTTGCCGATATTGTTAACGATACGGAGACTCAAGTACCTATGCAACGACTCGTACAGGGAGATGTCGGATCGGGAAAGACTGTTGTTGCCGCGTTGGCCTTGGCTAAGGCCGTGGAAAACGGCTATCAGGGGGCACTGATGGCACCGACCGGAATTTTGGCGACACAACATTATGAAGAGCTGAATCGACTTTTTAACGATTTGCCAGTACGTATAGCCTTGCTTACAGGTAGGACGACAGGTAAAGAAAGAGAATTGATACTACAAAAGGCAGCTCATAGAGAAGTTGATATTTTAGTGGGTACACATGCTTTGATTCAAGACGATGTGATTTTTTCCGACTTGGCCTTGGTTGTTACAGATGAACAACATCGCTTCGGTGTGCGGCAACGGGCAGCTTTGAGGAATAAAGGGAAGGATGTGCATACACTGTTTTTAACGGCTACGCCTATTCCGAGAACTATGGCCCTTTCCGTATACGGGGATTTGGATGTGTCGACTATGCGAGAATTGCCGCCCGGTCGTAAACCGGTCAAAACTTATGCCGTAACGGAAGGAATGAGAAGTCGGATATATGCCTTTATGCGTAAAGAAATTGCGGCAGGACATCAATGTTATGTTGTATGCCCCTTGGTGGAAGAGTCGGCAAGTGCGGATTTGCAAGCCGCTACGGCACTGTATGAATCCCTTAAAAGTACTGATTTTGCCGATATTTCCTGTGGGTTGGTACATGGCCGTATGAGCGGCAAGGAAAAAGACGAGGTCATGGAACGCTTTCAAAAGGGCGATATAAAACTTCTGGTTGCCACGAGTGTTATAGAAGTGGGTGTGAATGTACCGAATGCGACAATTATGTATGTTGACGGGGCGGAACGATTCGGCTTGGCTCAGTTGCACCAGTTGCGCGGCCGTGTAGGGCGCGGAGCGGCGCAGGCCTACTGCATTTTACTGGCAAAGAGTGGCAATGAGGAAACGAGGCAGCGTCTTAAGTGGATGGAGACGATTCATGACGGCTTCTCCCTTTCCGAAAAGGACCTGCTTCTAAGAGGCGCCGGTCAACTTTTCGGCAGTATGCAGCACGGATTACCCGACTTAAAGGCGGCTCGTATTATTGAGGACGCTGACCTTCTCATTCCTGCAAGAGACGGGGCACAAGCATACCTGCGCTTACCGGGAACGGAGCAGGTAGTGAAGGATGCTTTGAAAAGACGCTTCGGCAATGACTTCTTACGTATTTTAGACAATTAACTCAATTGTATATACAGAAAGGTGTTTATCGGCTATAATTAGGGATAAAGCTGTTGAGGGTGAAATTCCCCTTTTATTATATTTTATTAATATAGAGGTGCGAATATGAGAACTGATAAATTCGGTATGCAAGGCTTGACATTCGATGACGTGCTGCTGGTACCGGCAAAATCCGATGTATTGCCGAAAGACGTCGATATTTCTACTAATTTAACACGAGATATTAAGCTGAACGTGCCTATTATGAGTTCCGGAATGGATACCGTAACGGAAGCCCCTATGGCGATTGCTATTGCTCGTGAAGGCGGTATCGGTGTTATTCATAAGAATATGTCTATTGCCGAACAGGCTCGTGAAGTGGATAAGGTTAAACGGTCGGAACACGGCATTATCATTGACCCCATTTTCCTTCATCCCGACAATATTTTGGCAGATGCCAATGAGTTGATGGGTAAATATCGCATTTCCGGTGTACCTGTTACAGTAGATGGGAAGCTTGTAGGGATCATTACGAACCGTGATATGCGCTTTGAAGAAGATATGTCTCGACGCATCGGGGATACCATGACTCAGGAAAACCTCGTTACCGCACCTGTGGGGACGTCTTTGGCAGAAGCACGAGAAATTTTGCGGCGTCACCGCATTGAAAAGTTACCCCTTGTCGACAAAGACAACAACTTGAAAGGCCTTATTACGATTAAGGATATTGAAAAGGCTACAAAGTATCCGAATTCGGCGAAAGATTCGGACGGACGACTTCTCGTTGCCGCCGCTGTAGGTGTAACGCATGATATGATTGATCGTATTGATGCTTTAGTAGCGGCTAAAGTGGATGTAGTTGTCATCGACACGGCTCATGGCCATTCTCAGGGCGTGCTGAATACATTGAAAGAAATTAAAAAGAATTATCCTCATCTTCCGGTTATTGCCGGCAACGTGGCTACGGCGGCAGCGACGGAAGCCCTGATTGAATGCGGTGTCGATGCGGTTAAAGTGGGGATCGGGCCGGGCTCTATTTGCACGACTCGTATTATTGCCGGCATCGGCGTACCGCAGATTACGGCCGTTTATGAATGTGCACAAGTGGCACAACGTTTCGGCATTCCTATCATTGCCGACGGCGGTATCAAGTATTCGGGCGATATGGCCAAGGCTATTGCAGCAGGCGGTAATGTGGTTATGATCGGTAACCTTTTAGCCGGAACGGAAGAAAGTCCGGGTGAAACGATTATTTACCAGGGCAGAAGCTATAAAGTATATCGTGGTATGGGTTCTATCGGCGCTATGGAAAAGGGCAGTAAAGATCGTTATTTCCAGGAAGATGCCAAAAAACTTGTTCCCGAAGGCATTGAAGGTCGCGTGCCTTATAAGGGACCGGCAGCCAGCACGATTTTCCAGATGGTAGGCGGGTTGCGAGCATCTATGGGGTATTGTGGTTGCCATACGATTAAAGAAATGATTGAAAACACACAATTTATTCAGATTACCAGTGCCGGATTGAGAGAAAGCCATCCGCACGATATCAGCATTACGAAAGAAGCACCCAATTACAGCGTAAACTAGAAAACGGAGGTCCTAATGGAAGAGACCATAGAAATATTGTCCGTTCCCGTTCGTAATGTATCGATGGACGAAGCGACGGATTTTGTCTTTTCCCGCATCGCCGAAGGTCGAGCGACGACTGTCGCTACAGCCAATGCGGAAATGATTATGAGGGCCAAAGAAGATCACGAGTTGGCCCGTATTTTGGCGGAAGCCGACTTGGTCGTGCCCGACGGAGCCGGAGTGCTTTGGGCAGCGGAACAACAAGGAAAACATTTCAAAGAACGAGTTGCCGGCGTAGATTTAGCTTGTCGGATTATGGCCCGTTGTGTTGAAAGACAGACAAAGGTATATTTCTTCGGCGGGGCTCCGGGAATTGCCGAAAAGGCGGCTCGAAATATGAAAGAGACGGTGGGCGAATTTCCCGTTGTCGGTATTCGGTCCGGCTTTTTTACGCCTGAAGAAGAGCCGGAAATCATTGAAGATATACGGAATTCGGGGACATCTGTTTTGTTCGTAGCTCTCGGCGTACCGAAGCAGGAAAAGTGGATACATCGTCATTTATATGAATTGGGACCTTGTGTGTGCATGGGTGTAGGCGGTACCTTCGATGTATTGGCCGGTCATGTATGTCGAGCCCCCAAGTGGATGCAGGAACATCGTCTTGAATGGCTTTACCGCCTGTACAAGGAACCGAGTCGAGCTATGCGTATGCTTGCTTTGCCGAAATTTGTGGTTGCCGTGAAATTCGGCAGTCGAGTTTGAGGCGAGGTGACTTATGAATAAACCGTTTATTATTGAAGACGGCTATCCGTTTATAGCCGTTCCCTTGGTGCTGGCCCTATTGGCGGCTTATTTTATTAATTTGTATGTTGCCGTTGTTCCCCTTGTTTTGGCAGCCTATTTTACGTACTTTTTCAGAAATCCGCATCGTACCATTCCTGATGATCCGTCTCTTCTCGTCTCACCGGCAGACGGAACGGTTGTCAGCGTGGAACCGGTGCATGAAGATTTGTTTTTAGGACAGGACTGTCGTAAGGTGGTCATCTTTTTGTCCATCTTTGACGCTCATGTTAATCGCACCCCCTTGTCGGGAGTTATTAAGTTCCAACAATATACGTGCGGACGGTTTCGACCTGCTTATCAAGATGGCGTAGGTTATGAAAATGAGCGCTATTCTATCGGCATTGATAACGGACGTACACAGTTGTTGGTAACGCTCATCGCCGGCGTTTTGGCACGCCGTGTCGTATCGTGGGTTACCTTGGGGGATGCACTGGAGCACGGTCAGTTATACGGCATGATCAAGTTCGGCTCCTGCATAGAAGTATATGTGCAGGATAATGTAGAGATTTCCGTCAAAAAAGGCGACCGGGTTCGCGGCGGAGAATCGATAATCGGGAGGATTGTTGGATGAAAAAGGTAATTCCCTGTTTATTTACATCTGGTAACTTGTGCTTCGGTGTTCTCAGCATGATTTTATCGTCGCAAGGGAACTTCTTTTGGGGTGCCCTATGTATTTTCTTTGCCATGCTTTGTGATGCTATGGACGGACGCTCGGCCCGAGCTTTGGGCGTAAGCGGTGAATTCGGAAAAGAGCTCGATTCCTTATCGGACTGCGTTTCTTTCGGTGCCGCATCGGCCTTCTTAATGTATAATTACACCTTGCATACTCTGGGTTGGATCGGAGTTATTCCCGTACTTATTTATTCCGCACTCGGCGGTATTCGCTTGGCACGTTTTAATATCAATACGGCGACCGTACACGGATATTTTGAAGGTATGCCGATTCCGAACGGCGGTTGTCTTTTTGCTACTTATGTCCTTTCAGGAGTTATGTTGCCGGCACCGCTTATTGCGGTTCTGGTCGTACTCGTGGGTTACGATTTGGTCAGCAAGGTACATCATCCCGACTTTAAAGGACAAAGTGCCGATGTACTTCATAAATCGGCGCTTATTATTACACTGCTTATCGGTGCAGCCGTTGTCATTTATGATTGGCATTTGGCACTGACCTTGCCTTTCGGCCTTTATATCGTATACGGCTTGATTAATACGGCTATGAACGGCAAGCTCGTATAGACCGGGAGTCTTCATTATGGAACATATAGCGGATTTGGTCATGATTCCCGTACAAGTAATTATAGTGTTTTATACCTTGTATTACTTTGTACTCGCCTTATTCGGCCTCATAAAAAAAGAAGATAAAGTTACGGTACAGCCGCAGCATACGTTTGCGGCTGTTATCTGTGCACATAATGAAGAAGCGGTTGTAGGGCAACTCATTGATAACCTGAAGTGTCTTAACTATCCGCGGGATATGTACGATATTTATGTGGTAGCGGATAATTGCACAGATCATACTGCAGATGTATGTAAAGAACACGGAGCTATAGTAGCCGTACGGACGAACAGGGAAGACGTGGGTAAAGGGTTTGCCATGGATTGGATGTTTGAACGGCTGTTACAACAAGAAAAGCAGTATGATGCCTTTGTCGTCTTTGATGCGGATAACCTGGTTCATCCCGAATTTTTACGGGAAATGAACAACCATCTCTGTAAAGGAGAACAAGTCATACAAGGATATATGGACTCTAAGAATCCGACGGATTCTTGGATTTCCGGTACCTTTTCGATTGCGTTTTGGCTGGTTAATCATATGTGGCATCGTGCCAAGTACAATATCGGTTTATCCACGGCATTGGGAGGCACGGGCATGTGTATTGCTACCGATGTGGTCCGTAAGTATGGGTGGGGCTGCGATTGCTTGACGGAAGATATGGAATTTTCTATGAAGGTCCTTCTCGAAGGCGTTCGTACCTGTTGGGCGCACGACGCCATTATTTATGATGAAAAAGTTGTCGATTTCATGGCTTCATGTCGTCAGCGTAAGCGCTGGGCACAAGGACAGACCGATTGCGGCGAACGCTTTATACCTAAACTTTTTGTCAAAGGCATTCGTACGGGAAATATTCGTATGCTCGACGGGATTATTACATTATCACAACCGTTTTTTATGATGATGTCGACGATTTACGCCGGGTTATCATATATTAATACGACGTGGTATGTTTTTTATACGAATATACTCAATCAACTTATGCCCATGGAAATTTGGACGGTTTTGTTTGTGGCTCAATATGCCATTCCCGTTATCGTACTTTTGAAAATCAAGGTACCCTTAAAGTCGTGGGTCTATTTAATTGTGTATCCGCTTTTTATGTATAGTTGGATACCTGTAAATTTTCTCGGGTTTAAGGATCGTCATGACATGAAATGGAGTCATACGGTTCATACGCGTGCCGTTTCATACGACAGTACGGCTCTCTTGCGTAAAGAAAATAAAAAATAATTAGGAGAACGTACATGCATATTTTACTTACCAACGATGACGGAATTACAGCTAAGGGCTTAAGTATTTTGGAAGAAGTTGTCGCAACCGTTGCAGATAAGGTGACCGTAGTAGCGCCTGAAGGACAACGTAGTGCGGCATCACATGCCATGTCGATTAATAAGGATTTGTATTTAAAGCGGATAGCGTCACCTTTACACAATGTAACTAAGTACTCTTTGGACGGCACTCCTGTGGATTGTGTTAAGACGGCCATGGAATTTATCCTGAAGAAAGATCGACCGGACTTGATTATTTCGGGAATTAATAACGGATATAATTTGGGAAGCGATGTCTTATATTCAGGGACCGTTTCGGCAGCCATGGAAGGTCCCTATTATTTGACTCCGGCTGTAGCCGTGTCCATCGGTAAGATGAATGAGGGGCGTGCCCGGCAAACGGCAAAGTTGGTGATGCAGTTAATCGAAAGAGTCATCTTTACCGGAAAGTTTCCGGGGATTTTGAATATTAACGTACCGGAAAAAAAAGGCGATATTTGTCTGGAAAACGTTGTTGTAGCACCGCAAACGGTACAGTTTTACAAAAATGTTATTGTAGAGAAAAAGGATGAAAACGGTGATTCCTGTATCCGCATTGTCGGTGATATTGATATGTCGACAGCCCCGACATTCAGCGACATAGCTAATATTAAAGCGGGGAAAATCACGGTTACGCCCTTGAGATGGCAACAAACGGCTACGGCGGCCATGGAAACGGTAGACCGACTTATTTTCCATAAATATTGATTAAAAATAAAAAAACACTTGCATAAATAACGTTTTTGGGTTTATAATGACGACAAAACCGAATATACATGGATGATGCATTCCGGGAGATGACATAAGTCAACCGAAGGAGTTAAACTCTCAGGTGTTCGAAAGAACGGGACCGGATGCGGACATATCTCTGGAGAGTCTCTTAATGAGCGCCGAAGGTGCACGAAGCGATAGCTTCTTATCTCTCAGGCAAAAGGACAGAGGGCAATGATGAATTTATAAGGCGATTTGTATTGTCTTTTCTTGTTCCTGTCTCCGGAGTTTTCGGAAGCAGGAATTTTTTATTGAGGAGAGATGATACGATGATAACGGATGTGTTGAACAGTATTGACAGCTTTGTATGGGGACCGCCCTTGTTGGTACTTCTGATCGGTACCGGCTTGATGCTAACGATTCGGTTACAGTTGATTCAGTTCTTTAAATTGCCGCAAGCTTTGAAACTTATCTTCACAGCTGAGAATAAGGGTGACGGTGATATTGACAGCTTTAAGGCTTTGTGTACGGCCTTGGCGGCCACTGTCGGGACCGGGAATATTGTCGGCGTAGCGACGGCTATTCATGCAGGTGGTCCCGGAGCGGTTTTTTGGATGTGGATTGCCGCTTTTGTGGGGATGGCGACGAAGTATGCCGAAGGCTGTTTGGCCGTTAAGTTTCGGACAACCGATGAAAACGGGGATATTGCAGGCGGGCCCATGTATTATATTGAACGAGGCTTAGGGGAAAAGTTTAAACCTTTGGCAAAACTCTTCGCTATATTCGGGGTTCTTGTAGCCTTCTTCGGTATCGGCACCTTTGCTCAAGTAAACTCTATCGTTGAAATCACAAAATTGGCAACGGATATTCCCGTTGAATATACGGCAGTCGTACTTACCGTATTGGTTGCCGCCGTTACTATCGGCGGATTGCAATCCATTTCACGGGCCGCTGCTAAAATTGTTCCGGTCATGGCAGTCTTATATATTGCCGTTACTGTCGTATTTTTAATTATTTTCCGTGAACAAGTACCGTCGGCAATTATGCAAATTATTACAGATGCTTTTACACCGACGGCGGCTGTCGGCGGTTTTGCCGGAGCCACTGTCATGTTGGCTATGCGCAACGGGGTAGCTCGCGGTGTATTTTCCAATGAATCGGGTCTTGGCTCGGCGCCCATAGTAGCGGCAGCGGCAAAGACGAAGTGGTCTGCTGAACAAGGTCTTGTTTCTATGACAGGAACCTTTATTGATACCATTATCATTTGCACATTAACCGGACTGGTTATTGTTATCAGCGGTGCCTGGACGGGTGATTGGAACGGCGCGGCCTTAACCAATGAAGCCTTTTGTCAGGCCTATCCTGTTGCCGGCAGTCTGCTTCTTTGTGTCGGGCTTACACTTTTTGCCTTTACGACTATTTTAGGCTGGAATTACTATGGCGAACGTTGCATTAATTACCTGGTAGGAGTTAAGGGAATCTTGCCCTATCGTATTGTGTTTATAATTCTCGTAGCTTGCGGAGCCTTTCTTAAACTTGATGTTATCTGGATTTTAGCGGATATCGTAAACGGACTGATGGCTATACCTAACTTAGTGGCACTCATAGGACTTAGCGGTGTAGTAGTAAGCGAAACGAAACTTTACTTTGAACATGTGAAGCAAATAGAAATAAAAAAAGAAACGGGAGAAACAGTGGCGGAGAACGGTTAGAGCTTGTGTAAGAAAAAAATTATAGACCTCGTCATTTTTACTTGACGACGACAGACTTTTTGCTTATAATAAAGGACGTGCTAACGCATAAGTCTGTTTGCCGGAGTGGCGGAATGGCAGACGCACTTGACTCAAAATCAAGCGATGAATAGTCGTGTGGGTTCAAGTCCCACCTCCGGCACCAAGGAAAATAGCGCTCTTCGGAGCGCTATTTTTATTTGACTACATAAAGTCAAGCGATATTTGACCACATTTTGACCACTTAAGATAAAATCCGCTCTATCTTCTCTATGGCATCGTATTCCATAATGGGCGTTAAATGGGAATATGTATTCATCGTTTCTGTGAATGACGAATGACCAAGACGAACTTGAATGACCTTAAAATTCACTCCCGCTTCGATTAAGAGCGTGGCATGAGTGTGACGGGTCCCGTGCATGGAAAATGAAGGCTTCCCTATTTTGCTTGCATATTTCTTACAAAGCTGAGACACTGAATCGGGAAAGATGGGGTTGCCGTCTTTGCCGGGGAAAACCAAATCATTGTGAATCCAATTGGGGGTTGAAAACTGTCTTATTTTTACTCGCTGGGCGTGTTTCTTGAGGCTTGCCATAGTTTCGTCGTCGAGTGTTATGGAACGTCTGGAAGCGGCGTTTTTCGTTGTCTTTGATATAACCGCTTCGTTATTTATTTTAATTACGGTCTGGTTAATGATAACAGTCTTTTTCTTAAAGTCTATATTTGACCATATTAACCCGATCAGTTCGGAGCGGCGTAGCCCTGAAGCGAAAGCAAGTTTAAATAACATGCGGTGTTCGGGGTTTGTTATTTTAGCCAGAAATAATTTAATTTCATCTGCCGTGAGGGTTATCATTTCTTTGGTCTTTACCAATTTAGGCTTGCAGACCTTAGCGGCTACATTGGTAGCAATAATTTCATCTAGTACGGCTTGTTTTAACATGGCACTTAAAACCGTATGAATATATCGAACCGTACGGCTAGACAGCGTTTCCAGTCGTGTATCGAGAAAACGGCGAACCGTAGGGGCTGTTAAGTCGGCAAGCTTAATAGATCCGATATCGGGGATGATGTAATGTTGAATGATATTGCGGTAACTGTCCATGGTGCCGGGGGTTATTGTGGAAGATTTGATACGTAGCCACTCTTCAGCCCATTCGGTAATGGTAATATCTCCGTTAAAGTTAGCAAGAGTTTCTGACTTTTTCAAAAATGCATCATATTTATCTTGGGCTTCGGAACGAGTTCGCCCGTAAAAATACTTACGCTTGCCGTTTGTGGTAGTGGTTAATACATATCGACCATCGGCACGCTTTTTGATTTTAGCCATAAAAAATACAGCTCCTTTCTGAAAAGGGGCTGATTATGATATACTGATAGCGTAATCAGCCCGTGAGAAGGTGGATTATATCGCCGTGGTATTGGTAGTACCCGGCACGCCCGTATTCTGTTGGTAGCAGAGTGCGGGCATTTTTTGTTTAATCATGGGTATTGCCTTTCTTTAGTGATTTATCAAAGTCAGATAGAAATTTCTGGTGTTTGTTAAATTTAGCGTACTCCTGCAACGCCTTCTTACTGGCAGTTCGCATTGAGATTTTACCCTTGTTTGTGAGAATTTTATATTCATTAAAACTTAGAAACTTATCAACGCTTGCGGCGAATGCCTGCATCGTAAAGGCTTCGTGGTTTTCAATAATTCTTTCTATGTAATCAAAGAAGGAAGATACTGCTCTTTCCAATTTTTGGATTTGGTCTTCGGTTAAATAGTTTTTTGCGATTAAGGCATCTTTTTTGTACACTCTACCGTCTGGTGCAGCGTCCCAGGTTGTTAACCCCATGTGTTCTTTTTGAGAGTCAGCCTTTCCATGAATAATTTCTGCTGCAGTATGACCTGTAATAGCGTAATGAAATTTATTTTGTACTGTAGCATAGAAGCTTCTAGTAACGGAGGAATTGGGATCGTAGTCTATTGAACATTCCGCAAAGATATCTGTGATTTGCTGATATATACGACGCTCACTTGCACGAATCGCCCGAACCCGCCGAAGCAATTCCTTGAAATAATCCTGACCGAAGGGACGTCCATTTTTTAACATGTCGTCGTTTAATACAAATCCTTTAATTATATATTCTCGCAGTGTATTGGTAGCCCATATACGGAATTGAGTAGCCTCTTTTGAGTTAACTCTATATCCAACGGCAATAATTGCATCTAGATTGTAGAAAGATACATTTCGTGAGACCTCTCTATTACCTTCTTTTTGAACTATTGGAATTTTTCCAATAGTTGAATTAGGGGATAACTCCTCTGACTTGTAGATTAATTTTAAATGATAGTTAATCGTTGATACGTCCACCCTAAAAAGGTTAGCTATATCTTTTTGTGTCATCCAAAACGTCTCGTCCTTATATACTACGGATGCTTGAATATTCTCTGATGAGCTTTGATATATAATAATAGATCCCGAAGTTGCGGCTATTATAGGGTTCAATATAATCGCTCCTTTCTACACCTCTCAGTAATAAAACTCTCTCATTTTAGAATATATAACCCTGTCATTTATACCACCCGGCAGTAAAACTCGACGTCTTCCGCGACACGAGGGCAGGGAGTTGCATTATGTAGTAACGACTCTACCATGTCAGCGTGTAAGTCGCTGCTAAAATCATCGTTCTTAATATGTGCCAGTTCGTGTAATACGCCCTGAATTTGCCGTTCAGGGCATTTATTTTTGTTGATTAATATGGTATAAGAGCCGTCTTCATTCTCACGGACTACGGCAGTCTGAGACGGTTTTAGTTCAGCGTACAATAACGTAACGTTCAAGTTTTTATTCCTTCCCTTCACGGGCTTTTAATTGTTCTATCATATTGACCACGAAATCTATATCTTCTTTGCTTAAATCCTTGCTAGCGTCGAACAGCAGCCGGTACTTAGGATTCGTCCTCAGCTCTTCGGCGTATTCAGCTACCTCTGGGTCGGTGTAGTAGCCTTGCTCTGATTCGTCTTCTAAAAAGTAGCTTTTACCAACATTAAAATAATCGGCCAACTTCTGAATTACGCCCATTCTAGGAATGGCCTTTAATAGTAACCATTTCCCCACAGTTGATTCGCTGACGCCAACAGCTTGGGCTATTTCCCTTTGGTTAATATTTCGTTCATTCATTAGTTTAGAAAGTCTAATACTAAATAATTTTTTAATATCATCTTCGGTAGGCATATAACCGCTCCTTTATTACAAATACCGTACTATCTATGCGATGATGATAGAATAATTTTCTTAAAAAGTCAATAATATTTCTGAACAATTAGAATTATTTTCTTGACACGGGAATTAAATTCTAGTATCATTTGTTACGTAAAGAGAATATTTGAACAAGGAGGTGATAGAATGCAGATATCCTTAAAAGCGGCTAGGGTTAATGCTGATTTAACAATACTGCAAGCCGCAAAGAAGATAGGCATTGGCAAGGACACTCTGATTAAATGGGAAAAACGGTCGGGGCTGGTTAATCCTATATATCAGGAAAAAATATCTGAAGCTTATCGAATGCCGATTAATTTTATTTTTTTTGGCGACAAAACTAGAATTTAATTCCCGAAACAGCAACCACAAACAAGGAGGGAAGTAGATGAACGAAAAAGAAGCCACCCGCAAATTGAGTAAACAGCGGATGGCAAAGCTTTTGCAGATTAACAACCAATTAGTAGACATATCTAGGATGGGGGCATCAACTCCTAAGGTCTTGATTGATGGTTATATCCGAGTAGGGGAGATGCTCGATCGATTGATTATCGAAGAAGCGAAGATTCAAGAAGCGACATTGTGATTTTACCGGCTATCGCTTTAACCGTATCTAGAGCTGCGGAAGAGCCTGTTGAGGTTAAGAAGTCTTTAGTCTTATCCCAAACAGAATTAGAGCGAACAGCGTCTAAGTAGTCACAACCTTCGTTTGTTAGCCATCGTACTTGATATTGAGGGTATTCATACCCTATGCAAGTGATGTCATAAGCCTCTATATAACCGGATTCATAAAGAAGATGAAGGTGATAGCAAATTTTATCGAAATCATCAGTTAATTGGAGAAATTCGTTTGGCGGAATATCGGCTGAATTTGATTCTTCAATGAATAACAACAGTTCACGAATAAAATCAAGGTCACGTTTCATATGGTCAACTCCTTAAAGGTATTTTTTACAGCATACCACGGATACAACAATTTAAATATGGGACCTTAACAAAAAGAAAGGGGAAATAGGAAATGAGTCCGGCGGAAATCATTTTACGAGAAGCTGAAAAGCTTCCCTGGGACGAATGGCAATGCATCGTTAAGGCTATGGAATTTGTCCATAGAAAAAGAGCCGACAAGCTGACACTTGACGACTCGGAGAAAACGCACGAGGAGCTAATGTTCCACGTTGAGCATTATTAAGAAAGGAGAATGGCAATGAAGTTATGTATGACAGTCGAAGAGGCTGCTGAGGCGGCTTCTGTAAGTGACGAACAGATTCGCCAATGGGCGAACAGCATTGACTTTCCGAGCTTTAAAATCGGACAGCGAGGTGGAAAGCGTCTTATCCATGCGGAGGCCTTTAATGACTGGCTACGAAAACAGGCCGAAATGAGACAGGGGGAACGATACCGATGATTGAACTTGAAATCGCAACGTGTGTAATTGTCATCGCCGTTGTGTTGGCGTGTGTATGGATTGAAATACGGAAAGGAGCATAGAGGATGAAGGCTACTACATTACAAAGTCCGCCCGAATGGGTCAACAGAAAATACTACGAGATACAGGCTACTGAATCGGGGCCGGTTGTTGAGGAAGAAGTGGATGACGTTTTCAAAGTCACGATTCGGGAAGGTTTAAAGATTGGCATCGGAGCCTTCGCGGTGTACATAATCATTGCGATGGCAATCATCATTTTATGAGTACGATACGAAATACAGCAAAGAAAAAAGCCGCTTCCTGCGGGAACAGAAAGAGGCTCAAAAGTAAAACAACATCAGCTACATTGTAGCAGAAAGCGAGCGGAAAAACAAATGGACGCTAAATTAATCATGACAGTAGAAGAAATGGAAGACCGAGACATCTGGATGAAATTACGCAATTCGGGAATCGGCGGCAGTGACGCGGGCGTCATCGCCGGGCTTAATCGTTGGAAGTCGCCGTATCAGCTATGGCTTGAAAAGACAGGACAAGTAGAACCGGAAGACCTTAGTGATAACGAATATGTATACTGGGGAACGGTGCTTGAACAAGTTGTTGCCGACCGCTTTTGCGAGCTTACGGGAAAGAAAGTCTATCGGAAAGGCATGATGCAGAACAACAACGATGAGTGGCTGCTCGCAAACGTCGATAGACTGGTTGTCGGCGAAAAAGCCGGCCTGGAATGCAAGACGGCCAACGGATTCAAGGCGAAGGAATGGGAAGGCGACAACGTCCCCGATAGCTATTACCTTCAATGCCAACATTACATGGCGGTTACCGGGTGCGAAAAGTGGTATATAGCGTGCCTCATCGGCGGTAATCACTTCGTGTGGAAGGAAATCCCTAGGAACGAAGAAGATATAGCGGCACTCATCGAGGCCGAGAAGGCGTTTTGGGAAGACAACGTCAAAGGCGGTATTATGCCGGACGTGGACGGCTCGAAGAGTTGTTCACAAGCCTTGGCCGAACGATTCCCGGGAGGCGTAACAGACAGCATTACGTTACCGAAAGAAGCGGACGAGTTACTCGCTGAAATTGATGAATTGAACGAGGCGGCCGATAGAATCAAGGACCAAATCGAAAGCAAAAAGAACGGCATCAAACTCATGCTCGGCGACCATGAAATCGCTTATGCAGGAGAACGTAAAGTCACCTGGAAGACGCAAGCCGGCCGGGTCACGGTAGACAGCAAGAAGCTGAAAGCCGAAATGCCCGACGTATACGAAAAGTACAGCAAGCAAGGCAATCCGATAAGAGTATTCAAAATTTAGGAGGTAATCAATTATGACAACAACAAAAGGCGGCATCATGACAACGAAAGCAAATAACAAACCGGACGGAGTAAAGAGCATGAAGGACCTCGTCGTCAGCATGGGCGACCAAATTCAGAAGGCGTTACCGACAGTCATCACGGGTGAGAGATTCACCCGCATGGTACTTACGGCGATGAGTAGCAACCCTCAATTACAACAATGCACTCCGAAATCGTTCCTGGGGGCGATGATGCAGGCAGCACAACTGGGCGTAGAGCCTAATACACCGCTTGGTCAGGCGTACCTCATCCCGTATAAGAACAAAGGCACGCTCGAATGCCAATTCCAATTGGGATACAAGGGATTAATCGACCTGGCGTACCGGAGTGGCGAGGTCCGGGATATACAGGCCCACGAGGTACACGAGAACGATGAGTTCGAGTACGAATTAGGACTCGAACCGAAGCTCCGACACGTACCGGCTACTAGTAACCGGGGGGCAGTCATTGCCTATTATGCCGTATTCCACACGAAGGATGGCGGTTACGGATTCGAGGTCATGAGTGCCGAGGACGTACGCAATCACGCTAAGAAGTACAGTCAGGCATACGGGAGCAATTACAGTCCTTGGGCCAAGAACTTCGATGAAATGGCCAAAAAGACTGTTCTCAAGAAGTGCTTAAAATATGCACCGCTTAAAACCGAATTCGTCCGTGAAATGAGTGCAGACGGAACAATCAAGAAGAACATAACACCGGACATGACAGCCGAACCGGACGAAACGGATTATATCGATGCAGAAGCGGAAACAGTACCGGACAATGTAGACCCGACGACAGGCGAAATCAAGACTGAACAAGAACAGAAGGACGATGCTATTTTGGCAGCATCAATGAACTAAGAAAGGAAGCGGAGGAAGGGCCGGAGCAATTACCGGCCCGGACCCGTTACAGGGCGAAAGAATGGCAGAAGGGCAGAAACGCTATTACTGGCTAAAACTTCAAAACGACTTCTTCTCGAGGAAGGAAATAAAGCGGCTCCGACGAATAGCCGGGGGCGATACCCTTACAATTATCTATCTCAAAATGTTGTGCCGGTCGCTAAAGGACAACGGCAAACTCTATTACGACGGACTCGATAATGACTTCGCTTCCGAGTTGGCTATGGATATTGACGAAGACACGGAGAACGTACAAATCACCGTCAACTACTTAATCAAGACAGGGTTACTCGAACAGATAGACGAAGTCGAATATACGCTTAAAGATGCAGAAAGTAACACAGGCACCGAAACCGCAGTCGCAGCAAGGGTTCGTAAGCATCGGGAACGGCAAAAAGCGTTACAATGTAACACCGATGTAACAGCGGTGAAACAACTCGGTAACGTAGAGATAGAGAAAGAGATAGAGAAAGAGATAGAGATAGATAAAGAGAAAGAAGAAGAGATAGAAGAAGAGATAGAAGAAGAAGAAGAACGCCCGGCATCTTCTAAAATCTTAAAAATGTACGGGGATAACATTCACCCGGTCAGTTCACCGGTAGAAGCCGAAAAGCTAAAGACACTCGTTGACACTCACGGCGAAACTTTCGTGGCTAAGGCTATTGAAAGGGCCGTTATGCGGAACAAAAGAAGCCTGGCGTATATCACCGGGATTCTGAACAACTGGGAAGCCAATGGGTACGACGAGGGAAGCGAAGGGAAGCGAACAGAAAAACAGTCAGATCCGGAACGTTCCGCAGACCTGGAACGGTTTATGCGAGAACGAGAGGAACACAAGAAAAAGCAAAGGAGGTTTTAAAGCATGTTCACGAATGGCAGTATGGACTTCATAGAGAATTTAATCGTCGGGTCATATCCGAACGGCCTAAGAGATAAAGACGAACGGCAACGGTACTTTGACAATTTCGTCCGAATGTTCAACCGATATGATGAGCAGGACGTTGCGGACGTAGTCGAAGAAGTGATAAGCCGAGAACGCTTTTTACCGTCCTTAGCGACCTTCAAAGAAGCGTTGGATAAGAAGGCACAGGCCAGGGCCGAAAGCGAGCGGACAGCGTTAAAAATCGCCGAATATAGAAAGCCTCGAGGACGGGTCAACGTTCAGGCACTCATGGAACAGGCCGAAAAAATGAAAAAAGGCGAGTTCGAGCGACCTATTCCGAACCGGTTACGAGAGTTTGCCAAACGGTTGTGGCCGGATATTAGCGATAGCGTCATTCGTCGAAACTTCCCGTTACTGATTCACTATCAGCAGAACGGGTTCACGATTGACGAGAAGGGAAATGCAGTGCAGCTTTACTTATCCAAGACCGGTGAGGTCGTAGAGCGGATTATATTAGTTCAGGAGGCGTAAGCAATGCGAATCATAAGATACGGAAAGGAACGGCCGGCAGACGTATTGTACAGACGGTCGCAAGTAGGAATTATCGGCCGGTACGGTTTAGAAGAGTTCATCGTTTACGACGGCGATTGTCAATGGAAGGACCGGGCCGTTATGAGGGCGATTATAGACGACGTCAGGTTCAGGGCAAGTGGTGAGTTTAACGAACACGGAGAATTACGAACGGATGCGGTTATCGATGTTGATAAAATCGTCGATGTGGTTTTAACAGGACGGTATAGGAGGCGGTTTATTTGAAAGAGTATGCGTTTAGTTTTGTTAACGACATGGGGTCGACCTGGGAAAAAGGTAACTGCTTAGTCACCGAAGCTTATGGTATTTATAACTCCGAGAAGGATGCTATTTCCGACGCTATGAAAATGTATGAATATTACGGATACGAATTTACTCACCTGTACGTAGGACAAGTGGAATATTTTGTTCCCCAAGTAGACGCAGACCTTATTTTAGATGATTTAGCGGCCCGTGCCTATGATAACGGGTACAAATACGACGATTACCTTAAAAACGTCAAAAGCGACCACATAAGGGAACTTGATGAGATACTCACCAAAGCATATCTAACATGGGAAAAGAAACACCCCGAATATCGCAACAACAGCTATTTAATGACCAATACTGTTAAATACTCTATCAGTGAATTAAAAGAAAAAACGAAAAACAAGCGAAAAGGAGAATAACCATGGAAAAGACAGAAAAGCGGTACATGACGATAAAAGAAGCGATGAAGTATACGGGCATGGGCGAATTGACGCTTCTGGAAATCCTGAAAGATATCGACGTATACCCGGTGCAGCCTTGTGGAAGCGGTACACGGCGATTTATCGACAAGACAGATATTGATGAAGCGTTCCGAATCTTAAAAGACAAAGAACGAGTTAAACGACACACACGAAGCGGACGGCACCCGTTCTAATGGAGTGCGTCGGATGCGGCAAGGAATACGAAGGGAATAGCAAGTTATGCCCTTCATGCCGGGCAAAGTACACGGAACAGATAAAACAGCAGCATGATTACTGGACATGTCCTATATGCGGAGGCTCCGTGCAGTTCAGCTACTGGAAGCGGCGAGAAGATATTAAAGCCAAAACGATATGTTGCAGTACACGATGTCGGAGAATATACAAAGCGTTAACGGAGGGGAATCATGGAACACGGAACGATTCACAGAAGCCCGGTCAACGGACAACCGGAATTCGGGCAAGATGAGATTAAGCAGCCGAATCACTACACGTGGAGAGGTAAGGAATGCGAGCAAATAATCGGAGATATAACCCAAGGCTCCGAGGGAAAGGAAGCGTATTACCTGGGGGCGGCCGTGTCAATCTTTACATGACTAAAACAGGCGAAATAGTGGAACGGGTAGTAATACCCGGATAAGGAGAAGAAGCATGAACGAACACGTTTTGGTTGGAAATTTAGGTAAAGGCCCGGAAGTACGATTTACACAGAGCGGTAAAGCCGTAACGACGCTTAGCGTCGGTTGTGATCGCTCATATGTAGACAAAAACGGAGAGCAGCAGCAGTTAACCGACTGGGTACGCGTTGTAGCTTTTGGCGTTCTTGCAGAGAGCGCCGGAGACAAGCTGCTAAAGGGCGATAAGGTCATTGTTACAGGTCGAGTTACTACGCGGTCATACGACGACAAAAACGGCGAAAAGAGATACATCACGGAGACCGTTGCTAACCACATCGGGAAGTTGTTGGCTGAACGCAAGCCGAAGAATGACACAAAAGATGGAACCGGATTTGACGGCATGGGTTCGGAAGTTAATGAGGAAATACCGTTCTAATATCTTGTTACTAAAAACGAAAGCTGGCACGAGGGGAATAAGCTAAATGGGCGTACTGTATATGAAAAAAGACGGAAAACCGAGTGTAAGTCTTACCGTACATGGTGAGCCGGTGGCACAGGGGCGCCCTCGGTTTGCCAATCGCGGTGGTTTCGCTACGGCATATGATCCGCCGAAGTCGGCAAAGTACAAAAACACGATACAAAAAGAGCTGCAGCCGCTAATCTTGAATAAGGCCTTTAAGCCGTTTGATGGGCCGTGTTCATTAAACTTACGTATATATCGGTCTATTCCGAAAAGTTTCAGCCGCAAAAAACAATTTGCGGCGGCAAACGGTGAGATTAGACCGACAACACGGCCTGACACGGATAATTACATCAAAGGGATATTGGACGCGTTAAACGGTATTGTTGTAAAGGACGACAGCCAGATCGTGGATGTCGTTGCCCAAAAGTTTTACAGTGATACGCCCAGAATTGAAGTCGTTGTTAGTGAACTTACGGAGTAGGAAAGGAGCCTAGCTTTGTTTACAATTTACTTGTCACACCCTTACACGGGCGATGAAGAGAAAAATCGGCTAATTGCAAGACGAATCGCGGCGCGAATTGTTCGTGAGTATCCGGGTATAGCCGTTGTCAATCCGCTGGATGCGCTGCACTATGCGAAAATGGCAGAACTTAGCTATGACAAGATTTTAAAGATTGACATCGAACTGCTGTCCCGGTGTGATGCGGTATTAGTGCGTGGCGACTGGGAACGCAGTATCGGTTGCCGCCGCGAAGTACAGGCGGCACATGAACGGAAAATTCCCGTATTTTGGGAGACTCTTGAGCCGTTACTAGAATTAATGGGAGAATCCGCGCAAAAGAATGCTAATTGAAAAAACATTATTCGGGGAAATAAATAAGGTGGATCAGGCTATCGCGAAAATACGGTTACATGAACCGGCTAACGGTTATTACGTAGCATTTAGTGGTGGTAAAGATAGTTGCGTCATCCTTGATTTAATACAGCGGGCGGGCGTTAAGTATGACGTGCATTACAACGTAACGACCGTCGAGCCTCCGGAGCTGTTAAAGTTTATACATGATTATCACAGTAACGTAATTGTCGAAAAGCCGGAAATGCCGATGTATAAGCTCATTGAAAAGAAAGGCATCTTGCCGACACGATTAGCTAGATACTGCTGTGCTGTATACAAAGAACGTGGCGGCATAGGGCGAAAAGTTGTTACGGGCGTACGTAAAGCAGAGAGCACCAGCCGCTCGAAGCTGTCAATGGTCGAGCCGTGTAACAAGCACAATAATAAGCAATTTTTGCATCCCATTATCGACTGGAGTACGGATGATGTGTGGGAGTATATTAAGACCTACAACGTTCCGTATTGCGAGTTGTACGATAAAGGCTGGAAACGTATAGGTTGCGTCGGATGCCCGTTTGCTAGCACTCAGCAACGTAAACGAGACCTTGAGCAGTACCCGCACATCGAAAAAATGTGGAAATATGGCTGCCAAAAAATAATCGACAAGCGTAAAGCAGAAGGCAAAGAAGCAATATTTTCGACTGTCGACGATATGTATGAATGGTGGTTGTCCGGCAAGGGCATGTCTACAGAAAATCCGGATGAAATAAATCTATTTGGGTTGTTAATGGATGAGGGGAGTACATAGAAGATATGATGATTGAAAAACTAAAGCGGGAGAAACACTTAAAGCCGCGTATGCGCCGCTAATTAAGTTAATGGGAGAATCCGGACAGGAAGAGATATAGGGTAAAGGATGGGATAGTGGAGATGGAACGAAGCGAAAAGATACGGACAGTCGAGCAACTGCTCAGAAAATATACGGTGACGAAGACGTACATCAACAATCTATACGCTGATATCGAGGACTACGAAGCTCGACTGCAGCTGCCGGCCGCACCGAAAGTTCCATCTCTATCTCCTGCACCTCGGGGAAGTAGCGAATCACTCAGCCAGGAAGAACGGGAGTATCTGGCGAGGGAAGAAATGACGGAAAACGTGCGAAAAATGCAGGCAGAACTGATGAAAATTGAACCTATGACAAAACGGTTGGAAAGGTCATTAGAGGCACTCACAGAGACAGATAGGCGTATTATTGAAGCACGATATATTAACGACTATTCGTGGACTATGGTAGCGCGAGCTGCTTATAGCTCTAAGGGGTACGTTCGCAAACGCTGCCCAGTGGTGATAGAGCTTATAACGGATATGATGTTTGGACCGGAGAAGATTATGGTGCAGAATGTATTATGAGATTTAAAGAAATGAACCATACAAGTATAATATTTTCCATCTTTTGGAAAATATTGTATTTGCATAAATCAAATGATATAATATTGGATATAAAGGAGAGTGTTAAAAATGATTATTTTAAGTGTGTATTGCGATAATTTATATATGTTTAGAGATTTTAAAGTTGATTTCACGTATAATAAAAAAATAAAGCATCCATTGGCTGAGAATGACGCGTTATTCGAAAACTCTAGAATTAAGGTAAGAAAGAATTTTGTCATATTAGGTGGAAATGCTTCCGGCAAGACCACATTTGGGAAATTACTTTGCATTATTTGTAATTATGTTTTAGGCAGGAGCATTGATGAAGAGCCATATCTCAGTATAGAAAAAGTGCGGTATGACAAATCTAAAAATGCCAAATTTATAGTAGAATTTGTAATTAAAGAAAATTTATATGTACTAGAAGCGAGCTTTAATGAAAAAGGATTGGTTACAGAATCAATTAAAAGGCAGAAGTTATATAAAAAATATAATATTATAAATATAAGGGAAAAAATAAACGAATTAAAACCGGAACTGGAATATGATGTCAGTAAAGATAAAATTGCTATGGGGTTTAAATCATTTGTTTTGGGCAATCAGAAATATGCTGAAATGATAGAACGTGAGTTAGGCTTTTTCTTTTTATTTTCTGAATTTGCCAAAAACTCTTATAACGGGATGGAAGAAGATATCGATGTAAAGAAATTAAATGAGTTGTTGCCAAAAATCGATAATTCCGTAGAAAAGGTAATCAGTTTACAGCCCATAGAGGGAAAAGAACGTTCTTTATCTTACATGATTGTGTTTAAAAACGGTGAAAAAGTGACTATTCCGGAGGGGAAATTAGAAGGTTGTGCTCCGCGTTTATCACATGGCACTTTTGAAGCGATTAATTTTATTGCCGTGTTAAGTGCATTGCCCAAGCGCAGCAAATGTATTGTTTATATTGACGAACAATTAGCGCATATGCATACAGAATTGGAAGCGTACTTTATTAAAAAAGCATTTCAGAACAAAACGAATGATACGCAGCTGTTCTTTTCAACGCATAATTTAGAGATTTTTAATTTAAATATTCCCAATAATAGTTTTGTATTCTTTAACAGAAACGATTCGGGTTATAATGAAATGCTTTATCCTAGCGAAAAAATGTGCAAAAACGATCGAAATTTACGCAACTATTACGAAAATGATTATTTCGGTGTATTGCCTGATTACAGCACATTAGATGAAACTTTTGAGAGCGAGAATGAAAATGGCTAGGATACTGTATGTTGTGGAGGGGGAAATTGAGAAGCGATTTATAAACCAATTAACACGCCAAGATTTAATAAAACCAGGTCGAGTTAAGAAATTCAATTTAATGCAAAAGGAATTGAAAAATAGCAATGATATTTTAACGAACAAGTATGATTACACCATTTGTGTTATTGACAGTGATTGTACTGAAAAATGTCATTGCACTTTCCTGAGAGAAAATATTAAACAATTAAAAACGGTAGGAAACGTTTTAGTTATGGTGCAAAATAAGAATTTTGAAGACGAATTAGAATATATATTACAAAAGCCACTGGAAGAATGTTTTAATTTAAGATACAGCTCACCAAGTGATATAAAAAAATTCTTGGCACAAAAAATAGAATATAAAAATTATCTTAACAAAAAACATGTTCAACGATACTGCATGAGGAATCAAGATTTTGTGCAAATTTACGAAAGCTATGGATATAAGCTTTTAAAAAACAGACTAATTACAGCTGAGAAGATTATATTATAAATTGTGGATAACTTTTCAGCCGTAGCAGGTTTGGACAGATTCGTAGCAGAAACGTAGCAGATTTGGGCAGATTTGTGTTGGATTTGTAGCAGGTTTGGACAGGAAACTTGTGCTATAATAAGAGCGTGAAAGACTCTCCTTGTAAAATATAATCGCTAGGCGAGAAAGCACTTACTGATGTGGGTGCTTTTTTCATGCCTGAAAGGACGTGACTACAGTGGCTAAAGGTAAATATAGACAGTGGCTTGAGTCTGATGGCCTTTTGCTATTGCAGGCATGGGCACGAGATGGCTTAACGGATGAGCAGATTGCCGGATTCATCGTGCGGCACTAGAGGAGTTTTCTCAGAAGATGGCATTAAATGTCAGTATCTTGACATGATATGATGTAGAAGTAAAAAGTACGGGAAATACCGTACGCACAATCATTCTAAGTAGTTTTATTTACAGCCGAGGCGGCGTCCATTAGGGCGTCGCCTTTGCGTTATGGACGCGAGCTATTATCTCGAATTTATGGTACTATGGATTCGAGGTGATGAATGTGGAATATGATGCTCTTTCAAAAAATATTGAACGGTTAAAAGCGGCCGGGGTACGTACATTGTCAATACAAGATATAGAAGACCTGATTGTTGAAGCAACAAAAGTTAATCGAAAAATAGATGACTTGGAACTTCGCAAAATGGAAATGGAACATCAAAGGCGCATGACTTCTATAGAAGCCGGGACAAAAGTTCAAGCTGAACACTTAAAAGCTATTATTTCTTTTGCAAACGCAACTCTTAAAAGTATCCTCCTAATTAATGGGGGCGCAATAGTTGCCTTCATTGCATTTCTTAGTAATAATTTGAGATTCGCAGAAACAGATCCCCTATTGGCAGGACTATATGTGCATCTTTGGAAGGCATTGGTCATGTTTGGTTTGGGTGCGGTGGCGGCTAGCCTTTGCTATGGGGCGTCTTACATAAGTCAGTCTGCATTTGCTCAAGAATATGAACAGGGGTTGGTTAGCCAAGGAGATGATTGTTCTAATGAACCCAAAGGCTGGATAACGGGAAATATGGCTAGAAATGTGGCGATAGTGATATGTGTTATTGCGTACGGGTTAACCTTTGGGGGAATTTATTTTTGCGCAGAGGGGCTCAACATTTTTAATTAAAATATAAGTTATATTTCAGGACGTCCTAATAGGGCGTCCTTTTTACGTGCCTGTATTTGGAGGCTTTATGACGTGTAAAACGGAAATTCAGTGCTGCCGTCGTTCCTGCCTGAACAACTCTAAAGGATTTTGCTCTGCTAACAAAATACATATAGGCGGAACCGGCACATGTAAATGTTTCGTTGCAGCCAAGCACGTTATGAATCGTTCCAAATACGGCACGCAAAGGAGGTGACGATAGCGGTTACATGTTGAATAAGAGACAAGAAAAATTCTGTATCGAGTATCTGGTGGATTTAAATGCGACTCAGGCCGCTATCCGAGCCGGATATAGTGAGTTAACCGCTTACTCGATTGGTTCACGACTGTTGAAAAAAGTTGAAATTAAAAACCGTGTTAAAGAACTACAAGACGAGTTCTTCAAAGACCGAATTATGAGCATCGCAGAAGTCGAGGGTCGACTGGCGGCATTGGCTCGGGGTGAGGTTAAAGAAGAGGTTGTCGTGGTTGAGGGTACGGGAGAAGGATGCAGTCGTGCACGAATTATTAAAAAGCATGTTGACGCCAGGGCGCAGCTAAAGGCTTTAGAGCTTATCGGTAAACGAAACAATTTATTTAGTGCCGATACAGCTATTGAAGTTAATCCGATTATGATTGTCGGTGGTGATGACGTTGCAGACTAATTACGACGTCGTGAATATTGCCGATATAGTGGGGAAGGGCTATGGAGAATTTTGGAGGTTCAAAGGCCGATACAAGGTAGTTAAAGGAAGTCGTGCCAGTAAGAAATCATCCACGCAGTCATTACGAGTTATATATGAGATTGTGAGCAATCCTGTTATTAATTGGCTTGTAGTGCGCAAGACGGAGCGAACGCTTCGGGATAGCTGTTTTGCACAGCTTAAATGGGCCATGCGAAGGCTGCACGTCGAAAAGTATTTTAGGTGCAGCGTATCGCCGTTAGAGATTACTTATATTCCTACGGGACAGAAAATCCTGTTCAGAGGCCTTGACGATCCATTAAAAGTTACGTCCATTACCGTCGATTCAGGTTGCTTGTGTAGACTCTGGATTGAGGAAGCGTATGAGATAACAAAAGAGGATGACTTTAACCGACTTGATGAAAGCATTCGCGGGCAATTGCCAGAAGGGATGTATCATCAGGTCGTTTTAACGTTCAACCCTTGGTCTGATAGGCACTGGTTGAAGAAACGGTTTTTCGATACGCCTAGTCCGAACGTACTGGCAATGACAACGAATTATCGATGCAACGAGTTCCTAAGTCAATCGGATTTACTCCTGTTTGAAGAAATGAAGAAGAACCCAAGGCGATATGCCGTTGCCGGAGAAGGAGATTGGGGTGTTGTGGATGGGCTTGTATATGAGAACTGGAAGGAACAAGTGTTTGACTGTGCTGAAATCAGGAATCAAGAAGGAGTAGAGTCCGCCTTTGGTTTGGACTTCGGGTATACAACGGATCCTGCTGCATTATTCTGTTCAGTGGTGAATCAGAAGAATAAAAAAATATATGTGTTCGATGAGTTGTATCAAACAGGGTTAACCAACCAACAATTAGCTAAGCGCATCGAAAGCATGGGGTATGCTAAAGAACGAATAAGAGCCGACGCAGCCGAGCCTAAGAGCATTGAAGAATTGTACCAGGCAGGGATATCCCGAATTGTAAAATCCCGAAAGGGTAAGGACAGTGTATTAAACGGGATCCAAAAAATACAAAACTACGAGCTAATAATTCACCCTAGGTGTGTAAACTTCTTACAAGAAATAAGTGTGTATCAATGGGCGAAAGACCGTTTTGACAGATATACGGGGAAGCCGGAAGACAATAACAACCACTTAATGGATGCTATGCGGTATGCCTGTGAAGATATAGGAGTAGAACGGTTCTCGTTTGATTTGGGGGTATAGAATGTTTTGGACTGATATAATAAATCGAGCGTTGCGTGATAACGCACCGATGAGTAAGCGACAGTTTTTGAGTCGTGAGTTACAAAAGTGGATAAGCAGCAAGGAACGCAAGGCTATGATAACAGGCCGCCAATATTACCAAGGCGAGCAAGATATATTGCGTAAAACTCGAGCCGTAACTGACACAGGCGGCAAAACAGTGGTGCTGGCCAATTTGCCTAACAATAAGATTGTGGACAATCGTTTCGATGACCTTGTTGATCAGAAAGTGAATTACTTACTGGCAAAACCGTTCGTCGTAGAAACAGACGACGAGGACATAAAAGACGTCTTTACACCGAGTGTACGGCGTAAGCTCAAGAGTGTAGGGAAAGACATGTTGACCGGTGGCGTTGGGTATCTGCATCCGTATATCGACGAATCAGGGGCATTGCAGTTTAAGCGTATGAAGCCTGAGCAGGTGTTACCGTTCTGGAGCGATGAAGAACGAGAACGCCTTGATGCCTTTGCTTATGTATACGAGATTGACGTGTATGAGGGAATTATGGACCGCAGAATGACCAAGGTTGAATTTTACGACCGTACGGGCGTTCAGTATTACGTGTATGAAAACGGCAGTCTTGCCGATGACCGAGACCGTGAAAGCACGGCGAATTTCGCCATTAATGATAAGCCGTACAACTGGGATAACGTACCGCTCATCGCCTTTCGCATGAATGAAGAAGAGCAGCCGTTAATTGCCAAAGTGAAGAGCTTGCAGGACGCACTTAATACGATGCTGTCGAATTATGCGGACAATATGCAAGAAGACATCCGCAGTACTATACTCATCATCAAGAACTACGACGGTACCGAGCTTGACAGTTTTCGGGCTAACCTAGCACAATACGGAGCAATTAAGGTCCGGACAGTCGACGGGGTAGAAGGTGGCGTGGAAGCTCTTCATATTGAGGTAAACGCAAGCAATTACGAGGTCATTATTAAGTTGCTCAAGAAGGCAATCATCGAGAATGGGCGAGGGTTCGATAGCAGAGATGATCGCATGAGTAACAACCCGAATCAGATGAACATAACGTCGATGTACTCAGACATTGACCTCGACGCAACCGAAATGGAAATGGGCATTCGTGAAGGACTCGACCGGATGTTGTGGTTTATCAATACCTATAGGGGCTTAAGCGGCAAAAAGGCTGTTGAGGATGTCGATTTTACGTTTAATCGTGATTTGCCGATGAACGAGGGTGATATTATTACGAATTGCCGCAACTCCGTAGGCGTTATCAGCAATGAAACTATTCTCACTAATCACCCGTGGGTTAAAGATGTAGCCGAAGAAATGAAGCAGTTAGAGGCCGAAAAGGCGACAAACGAACCCGATTATATAGGTGATGACCATGCCGAGTAATTACTGGGCGAAGCGGTACGAAGACGAATCCGAACGAGCCTTTTGGCTTGGTAAGATGACAAGTAAAAATCTACGTGAACAGGCCGATGTAATCATCAGGCGTATGGAAAAGAACGTAAACGACTGGTATCAGCGGTATGCCGATGAGAACGGCATAAGCCTTGCCGACGCTCGTAAGGAGTTAAATGCGAGGGAGTTAAAGGCCTTCAAGATGACGCTTGAAGAATATCGCCGACAGGCCGAGCAAGAGGAATTATCGGAAGAGCATCAAAAAATGCTAAAGCAGGCGTCTATACGTAAGCGGCTCGATCGTGAGCAGGAGTTATATATCAATACGGTTCACGAGCTTGAACGGTGGGCAAAGACTCAAGACACTGATATATCGGATCTACTGAATAAGGTATATGAAAGCTCGAATTATCGTACTGCACATCTTACGCAGACAATGAAGGGCGAATACAGTTCTTACGGACAAGTTGACCCGAATACGGTACAACGCATTATTCATTCTCCGTGGGCACCTGACGGCAAAGACTTCTCTGAACGCATATGGGACAACCGCAAGAAGTTGGCCAAGACAATGCAAAACGAATTTACACAGGCGATGATAATAGGCCAAGGCACGGCCGATATATCGAAGGCCATTGCGAAAAATATGAACGCGTCGTATAGCAATGCCAACAGACTGGTCGAAACGGAACTCGCACGGGTACATTCACAAGCGTTTATGGACTGCATGGCCGAACTTGACGTTGACGCTGTGGAGATATTGGCCACACTCGACAGCAAGACAAGCCCTATCTGTCGTCGTATGGACGGTAAAATCGTACAACGTAAGGATGCAAAACCCGGGATTACAATACCGCCGTTTCACTGTCATTGTAGAAGCACGACGGTTCCGTATTTAGGCGATGATCTTGCCGATATTGCCGGAAACGGAACAAGGGCCGCAAGGGATCCGAAGACGGGTAAAACGGTATTCGTTGAGGGTGAACTTGATTATGGTGAGTGGGAAAAGCGGTATATAAGCGAAGGTCGCATAGATGATAGGGGAAAAGACACGCCACCCAACGAGGGTAAAACCTCACAGGCGTATGTAAAGCAAATGGGAAGTTATGAGGCGGGGATTGAAAACGCATACCAAAAGGCCTTATCTCATGGTAAGAGAACCGGAACCGAGGGGTTATTTTGGAGAGATAAAAAAGGAGACGTGGCGTATCCTGATTTAAGCGGAGATAGTAGTTCGGTTGTGTTTCCTCCTGAATTGGTGCGATTTTTAGAGAAGCTCCCCGCAAAATCAGTGGATTGCGTTCATAATCATCCACGCAGCTCGTCCTTTTCGCCCGATGACTTGATCGTTATGTGTGATTTCGAGAGTATTGACAAGATGCTTGTGATTGGGCATAATGGAATCAAATACAAAGTATCCATAGGTGCTGGAGACCGCCCCTACCCAGCCGAAATTAAGGCGATATACGAACAAGTAAAATGGGAGTATAAAGGGTTCTACGAACGGATGACTGCGGCAGGGTTTAGCGAGCAAGCGATATGGCAAGCTATTAGTCATAAAATCACTACAAGGATGGCTGAAAAATACGGGTGGGAATATGAAAGAACAAAACCAAAAAAATAAAAAACAAGTAAAAGTAGCGATGTGGCCTGGAGAAATGCCTTGTCCCTACGGTAATACGAAAGAGTACCGTGAATGGGAAGAACGAAGCAAGACGTTTGAAAAGTATATTAATGAGATTCGCAAAGCTTAAAGCACCTATTTATGTAGGTGCTTTTTTGGTACACGGGAGGTGAATATAATGGAAAAAACGACCAAAAGCATATTCATCGATAACGGCACTTTATATGTCGTGCGCGGCGAGTCACGGTACAAGCTGGCCGATTGCAAGGCTCGTATCGAAGTGTGCAAGAGTGTATCCAAATTGCCGATGATTGGCGGCACAAAGGTCGACAGGCGGTATTTGACTGTGTTGGTCACGTTCGATAATCTGGCAAACACTATTGATGAACGGGTATCGTTGGTGCAGTTTAAGGGCGAGGCCTTGCGGCAAGACGGGTTTATCGAAGAACTGTTTTTCAATCGCTGCCTGTTGATGTCGGAATGGGATCCCGAAATGAAGGGTGAATGTAAATTCGAGGTGCAATGCACAACCGAGGAAGCCCGAAAGTTAATAAACGAGTTTTAATTCAATATTTATTTCAGCACTCACAATCGTGGGTGCTTTTTTCATGCCTTTTTAGTATTGCAGGCGAAAAAGAACAAGACCGTAACGAGTGGTGTAGCACTCGAAAATAAAGCGTAACAGGAAGGAGTCATAATGATGACAAAAGAAGAATTAAAGGCGTTAGGCGTAACGGACGAAGCTGCGGATAAGATTGTGGAAGATTACGGGAAGAATTACGTATCGAAAGCACAATTCAACGCAACGAACGAAGAGAAGAAGGCAGCCAAAACGGAATTGGCACAAATCAAAACGGAACTGGACGGCTTAAAAGAGAAAGCCAAAGGCAACGAGGATTTGAGTCAGCAAATTGAGGACCTCAAAAAGCAAAGCGAAGCCCGTGAAAAAGAGTATGCACAAAAAGTCAAGAACATGGAAATCGACGGGATTGTCGACCGTGCTTTATTAACGGCCAAGGCCAAGAGCGTAAAAGCCGTGCGTGCCTTGCTCGACCTTAATGGTGCCGAGGTCGAAGACGGGAAAATTAAGGGCCTCGATAAGCAGATTGAGAAGCTCGTAACGGAGGCCGGGTATCTCTTCGGCGACGATAAGCCGAACGTCAAAGGGGCAACGCCTGGAAACCCTGGCGGTAACAAGCCGAACGGAGGCGTAACGCAAGAACAATTCAACAAAATGTCGTATGGTGAACGAGTCAAGTTATATAACGAGGACAAGGAACTGTACGACCAGTTAACGAACGGAGGAGAATAACAACATGCCTACAAGTGCAAACGCAACAAAATTAGCAAACCTTGTCAATCCCGAGGTTATGGGGGATATGATTGCGGCAGGTTTACCGAAAGCAATCAAATTTACGCAAATTTGTAAAATCGACAACACTCTTGAAGGTCGTCCCGGTAGCACTATCACGATTCCGGCGTTTAAGTACATCGGCGACGCACAGGACGTTGCCGAAGGTGCTGCAATCGACGTATCTAAGCTCGAAGCAAGCACGGCACAGGTATCTGTAAAGAAAGTCGGTAAAGCGGCAGAAATTACAGACGAAGCGGCTTTGTCCGGATACGGCGACCCGGTCGGCGAAACACAGCGTCAGCTGTTGATGTCAATCGCAAGCAAGGTCGACGAAGATATTGTAACGGCGTTGGGAACGACAACGCTTACAGTTACGGATACGAACGAAATCTCGTATGACGGAATCGTAAACGGGGTAGATAAATTCGCAGAAGAAAGCGACGTATCCAAGGTGCTGTTCATTCATCCCGAACAGCTGTCGAAAATCCGCAAGGACCCGGCTTTCATTGACAAGACAAAATACGGCGGTGATTTGATGATGACCGGAGCAATCGGATCTATTTGCGGTTGCGAAGTGGTTGTATCTCGTCGTGTACCGAAAGCCGGCGGCAACTTCACCAATTTTATGGTTCAGATGAGTGCGGCAGCAACAGACGGACAGCCCGTAATGCCGGCCGTAACGATTTACGTTAAAAAAGCCGCAGACGTTGAAACGGACCGTGATATTTTAGCAAAAACAACGGTTATTTCGGCGGCAGAACATTACGCAGTAGGCTTAACGAATCCGGCTAAAGTCTTAAAGATGACGTTCAAAGCCGTATAACAAGGAGGGTTATCAATGGGTATGCTTATTAGGCGGCACCGAGAAGCGGCCGCAGATATAGACATGGAGCAGTCGGAAGTGATGAACACCGAGAGCGTGGACGTTCAGGCGGAAGAGCCTTTGACGGAAGAAGTGCAGGCCGATGAAGATGCACAAGCCACTCAAGTGAAGACGACAAAAAAAGCAAACCAAAAGAAGGCCCAGGCCGATGAATAAGTACACGGAAAAGGTTATCACGCTTGCCGAAGACTTGACCGGATGCCCGGATGTCGCCGCCTTTGAAACCTCGATTGATTTTATTTCCGAGGTTGTCGAACGGAGCATACTCAACGATATAAATCAGGCAGAGGTTCCCGTCGGGCTTGAGCGAGTCGTCATATATCGAACACTTGGAGAGCTGATCAAAATACAGGGGAAAAATATTCTTGGGGATGTCGATGATATGGCGAAATCAATCGAAATTGGCGATACGAAAATCGAGTTTAACGGCGAGCCTTTGTCCGTGCGTCTGACTACATTAGCAGATGCATTAATGAATTACGGCAAGGGGGAATTGGCGTGTTACCGACGGCTGAAATGGTAAGACGAGCAAGGCAACAGCTTGAAAAAATGTACGAGATGAGTGCGTTCGTGTATGCCGACGTGAGCAAGCAAGATGAAGACACGGGCATCGTTACGTCTAAGCCGAAGAACACGGGTATATACCCTTGCCGTATATCGTACAAGACAAGCACGACCGGAACGGGTGAAGGGGTAGCATCCTTCACTCAGTCTATCGTGCTGTTCACATATCCGGATGCGAAGATTCCGAAGGGGTCACGCATCGCTGTATCGCACAACGAAGGGGTGACCTGGTACAAGGCGGCATCTACTCCGGCACAATACGATACGCATCAGGAAATTCAACTCGAACTACTGGAGAAACGATAATGGCGAACGTCGAGTTTGATATTCGAGAATTTGAATCTTTTTGCAATAAGGTTCTGGAACTGGACGGCAAGGCCGATACGACACGAGTATTAGAAGCCGGCACGAATCAGTTAGCGGCCTTATATGTAAGGGAAGCAAAAAAACGAACGCCTGTCGGCAAGCGAGGGTCCGTCAAAGCCTTTATGGGTAGAGATAAAAACGGCAAGGCGATATATCTAACGTACCACTACAATACACAACAAACACGGAATGCGTGGCGTGTGAACTCAGCGAAAGTCGTAGGAACGACGGCATTTGCAAGGGTGTATAACTTATCTAAATATGCATCGTTTTTGAATGACGGACATCGTCAAGAAGTGGGCCGGTATGTTCCGATGTTAGGCACTCCGATTGGCGGCGTGGTACACGGGGCAAGACTCAAAAAGCCCTGGGTCGAGGGGCTACACATGACCGATGCGGCCGAAAGTGTCGTGGATAGGAACGCCGGGAGGATTCTCGATAGGGTTGTCAGGGGGTATTTGCGTGAACTCAATAAGTAGTATTATTACGGGCATTGCGACGGCCGTACACAAAGAAACAGGACGACCGGTATACCTCGAATTCAAGGAGAACGGGGCAGAATTCCCGTGCTTTTATATCAGCCTGGTGAATTCTACCGAAAATTTGCATGTTTCCGGCCTGTACGAACGGACGAACGACTTCGAGATACTCTACTTTCTTAACGAAGAGGACCTACCCGAGGACGTGCGAGGAGAACTTCACGACGTGGGCGAACGACTGTATTCAGCCTTAGAGTACATAACGGTCGACGGCCAACTGATGAGAAGCAAAAAGCGTTCGTATAAGGTAACGGACGGCGTGATGCATTTCTCATTAACCATGGAAGAGATACGACGTAAATCATGGAACCGACAAGAAGCGATGCATCAAATCGGAATCACGGAAGGAGTAAAGAATGGAAACAGCGACCAATAAAAACACAGAAGTCGCCGTAAAGGAAGAGCCGAAGAGCATCGTCGAACGGTTCGATAAGGTGACTATATTACAATCTGACCGATTTAAGCGGTATCGAGATATTCTTGATACTGTATTGAATTCCGGTCAGTTATACGGAGCGGACGAAGTGGACAAGGTGTTAAGCGATGCACTTACACACCGGGTGCAAAAGTCCGTAAATGAATAAGGAGGGAACAGCGTAATGGCATTAGGCGGCGGAACGTTCTTGTTCCATAATAAAGTTTTACCGGGCACATATATTAATTTCGTATCGAAAGTACGAGCATCGGCAGAAGTATCCGACCGAGGGTTCGGGGCAATGATGCTTGAATTAGATTACGGCCCGTCGGGTACTGTATTCAGAGTCGATGCGGATGAATTCCAAAAGAACTGCATGCAGTATTTCGGATATGATTACACGCATCCGAAGATGAAAGGACTTAGAGACCTGTTTACAGGCCTCAAAACGGGGTATTTCTATCGTCTTAATAGTGACGGTGCTGTCGCATCTTGCACGCTTGCCAAGGCGAAATATGCGGGTATTAGAGGCAATGCACTGGGGGTTTCGGTACAGTCAGATCCGGACAATTCCGGAGCTTTTATCGTCACAACGTACATGACGACCGATAATAATCGTCAGGCAGTGGCGAAACAGTCGGGCGTAAAGACGGCTGCGGACCTCGTCGACAATGAGTATTTGAAATTCGAGAAGGCGGCTACATTGGCGGCTACTGCGTACACGGCCCTTACAGGCGGTACGAACGGGGCAGCCGTTACGACACAGAACTATCAGGACGGCCTGGAAATGCTTGAACCGTATTATTTCAATGTGCTTGGGTATGCCGGTTCGGATGACGCTATCAAGGGCCTTTTAATCAACTTCACTCATCGTTGCAGAGTACAGACGGGTGCGAAATTTCAGTTGGTTATCCACGGCAAACAGGGCGTTAATGACGAAGGCGTTATATCGGTACTCAATGACGTTACAGACAGCGGAGCGGAAAAAGGCAGTGCCGTATACTGGGTAACCGGTCAAGAAGCGTCGTGTGCAATTAATGAAACGGTCGGCAACCGTAAGTATACAGGCGAGTACACGATTAACACGAAGTACAAGCAGTTTGAGTTGGAACAGGCGATTAAGAACGGCATGTTTATGTTCCATTCCGTAACGGATTCTGTAGGCGGTAACGTCACGGGTGAAGTCCGAGTATTAAAGGACATTAACACGTTTACGGAATTTACGAAAGAAAAGAGCCGTGATTTTTCACTTAACCAGGTTATCCGTGTACTTGATAACTGGGCTATCGATGCGGCACGCTTATTCAATAAGACGTATCTCGACAAGGTACAGAACGATGAAGACGGCCGCAAAGCGTTGTGGGCTGACTTGGTTTATTTAGCCGAAGAATATCAGCGTGTGCGTGCGATTCAGAATTTCGACGATAAAGATATTCCCATTCCGTCGCAAGGCGATAACAAGGAAGATGTTTTAGTCGACGTTCAATTACAGCCGACGGTTTCCATGGAAAAACTGTACATGACCGTCGTCGTAGCGTAAAGGAGGGAACACAATGCCGGATGCAATCAGAACAATGGAAGCGGCCGACGTAATCAGTGCCAAATTGGCCAACTGCTATATAATCGTTGGCAGCACTCGTAAATTGTTATTCCAGGCCAAAGATTTAAAAGCCACTGTAAAAAAGAACAAAAAGCAAGTGGCAATCCTGGGCCGGATGATGAAGGGCAACAAATCTACGTCGCTTGAAGGAAGCGGCAAGCTGACGATTTACAAGAACACGTCGATTTTCGACGATATGATTGAAAACATGATGAAGAGCGGCACGGATACGTATTTCGATATGCAAGTAACGAACGAAGACCCGACCAGTCACGCCGGGTCACAAACGGTTATCTTGAAGGGATGCAATATCGACGAAGGTACCGTCGCTAACTTCAACGCAGACGGAGAATGGCTCGAAGATGAAATCAATTTCACGTTCGAGGACGTAAAATGGGCCACGAAGTTTAAAGAATTAGACGGAATGAAGGCGTAGGGCCTTCATTCCTTTTCTTTTTATATGTAAGTGAAAGGAGCAAAAAGAATGGCAGAAAATTTCAGTGCGTTTTTGAAAGAAAACGTAAAAATCGAAAGCGAAGTCGGGTATGTAGCATCCGACCGATTCAAGGACGAAAACGGCAAGCCGATTGAGTGGAAAATCAAAGTGCTGACGACTAAAGAACTCGATAGAATCCGTGACCGTCACACTAAAAAGGTACTTGTACCGGGTACCCGTGAATATAAAGAACGATTCGATAACGAAGGGTTTAATTCGGATCTGATTACCGAAACTATCGTATATCCGACTCTCGACGAAGTAGAATTACAAAATTCATGGGGAGCTAATGACCCGGGCGAACTGTTGAAAGTCATGTTATTACCCGGCGAATATGCAGATTTGGCCAGTGCCGTATCCGAGGCACAAGGATTTAAAGTCGGCCTCGACGACAAAATCAAAGAAGTAAAAAACTGATAAAGACGGACGACCCGGAAACCTCGTTTGCCTACTTGGCCTTTGTGAAGTACGGCATCAGGCCGAGGGCGTTCGTCAGCATGGATGAAAACGAAAAAGCCGCCGTAATCGCCTTTATGAATTATCACGTACAGGCTGAGAAAGCGGAAATGGCTAAAATCGGGAAGGGGTAGCACATGGCAACCATTAACAACTATATAAAGCTGTCGACGAACATTCCCGACGCAATGGACAGGGCGGCACAGGCTACCCGGAAAGCATCAAACGGTATGAACAATCTAAGCGACCGTATGAAGAAGGTTGCGAGCGGTTCAACGGCTATGAGTGAACGCATGGGCGGTGCGTTTCAAATGATGGTTGGTAGTTTAGCAGCCAGTGCGGTAACGACTGCATTATCCACCATACAGAACGGCATTTCGTCGCTCATGGGAACGGCCGAAGAATACGCCGGGATACAGGCCCGTATGAATTTGGTTACGGGTAGTCAGCAGAACGCTATCATTTTGAATGAACGCATTTATCAGTCGGCACAAAAAGCTAGGGGCGGTTATTTGGATATGGCTAACGCCGTATCACAATTAGCTATGTCGGCCCATGATGCCTTTCCCGACCCGAGAGAAGCGGTCGACTTTATGGAAGGCGTTCAAAAGCTGTTTGTTATCGGCGGCAGTAGCAAGGAGGCCCAAAAGAACGCCATGTTACAGTTAACGCAAGGCATGGCATCCGGGCAGTTGCAGGGCGATGAATTCCGAAGCATTGCCGAAAACGCACCACTTATCGAGAACATAATCGCCAAAACCATGGGTGTATCTCGTGGAGAGCTTAAACAGTTAGCCGCCGAGGGTAAAGTTACCGCCGAGGTTATTAAGAAGGCTATCGGCGAGAATATGGAAGAAATCAACGCACAATTCGAAACGATGCCGAAGCGTTGGGGCGACCACTTTACAATGATACAGAACAGGGCGTTAAAAGCGTTCACGCCTGTATTTGAAGGCATTTCACAATTAGCGAATAGTGATGCTGTTCGGCAAGCCGTGGAAGGAATAGCCGAGGCATTAGAGGCGTTAGCACCCGTATTTTGGATTATCGTTCGTGGCGTTGATGCGGCTATCAATACGATTGTATGGGCCTTTAGTGGCATGGCCAACTTCGTGCGTAATCATATGGTTGCGTTGAAGATTGCGGCCGTGGTACTAGCCGGAGCGATTACGGCGTTAGTGATTCCGCTTGCATCGAGTGCGTTCGCCATGGGGGCGGCGGCTGCGGCAACAATAGCTAAGACAATTGCGGACTTTGCGGAAACGGCGGCAATCCGTGCGTTGACTGTCGCCCAAGACGGGTTGAACGTGGCCCTTGCAGAGTGCCCGATAACCTGGATTATTGCCGGTATCGTGGCCATTGTAGCGTTGGTGTTCTTGGCCGTTGACGTATTCAATTATTTTGCGGATACGTCCATATCCGTTACGGGCCTTGTTGGAGGCTTGTTCGGAATTTTGGGCGGCGTGATATACAACACGGTTGTATTCGTGTGGAATATTTTTGCGGCCTTGGCGAATTTCTTCGCGAACGTATTTCGTGACCCGTTGGCGGCTGTTGCCAATTTGTTCATTGATATATGGAACGGCATCGTCGGCTACGTAAAGGCAGCCGTAAACGCCATTATTGACCTTATCGGGAATATTCCCGGTATAAAGTCCGTTATTGGCGGTGCGATTGACCATATCGGCGAAAACGTGTTACAGGCCGAACATTTCGCTGTTTCCGGCGGCGAGGTAACCGTCGCACAGAAAATGGAATACGGGAACATTTCGGAATTCGCTCAAACCGGGTACGAAATTGGCGACGGGATTGGCGACCGCATCGGAGATATGCTAAAAACACCCGACATTTCTAATCCTGGCGAATATGATGCGTCGAAGATTGAAAGCGGTGCCGGTAAGGACGGAGCGGCCGGAGGAAGTGGCGGTAAAGAAGCGGCGAAAAACGCTAAACAAACGGCTGATAACACGAAGCGAATCGCCGATAAAGTCGACATGACGGAAACGGAAATTAAAGAGCTGCGAGATGCAGCCGTCCGTTCCGCATTAAGCAAGTTTACGAAACAAAACACGGTCGTAAATATCAGCAACGACGTAACGATTAATAACGATACCGATATGGACGGATTCGTATCGGATCTTCGGAAGGGTATCGAACAGGCCGTGAACGGACAAAGACAGGGGGTCGGTATCTAGTGTATTACATGTACCTTGACAGAATGGAGATACCGATACCGCCGGCCGAAATGACGACGACTATCGCCGGCAAGAACGAAACGATAGACCTTATCGGCAAGGGCGAAGTCAATATCATTAAGCCGCCTGGACTTACGGAAGTCAGCTTTAAATTCATGTTGCCTAATAGTAAGTACCCGTTCAATCAGTCGATGCTGTTTAAGGGCCGTAAGGCGAAATACTACCTTGATGAATTGGAAAAGTTGAAGAAGAAAGGCGTTATACAGTTCATTGTGGTTCGTATGAGCCCGAAAGGCTCGATGCTCGGCATGAACAACATGAAATGTACCCTCGAGGACTGGACACTCGAAGATTCGGCTGACGAAGGGTTCGACATGTATGCAAATATAAAATTAAAGAAATGGAAGGACTGGGGAGCGAAACGAATCGAGGTCACGACGGACGAAAACGGAAAGGTTACGGGAACGGTACAAGGCGATAGGCCGACAACGGGCAAGGAAGTACCGAAGTCCGTAAAGAGTGGGTTCGGGGCAACACTTCAACAGGTTGTACGGACTCAACTCGGCAATCCGGATAACCTATTCGCCATTGCAGCTTTGAATAAAATCGCTGTTCCGGCCCTTCTAACTTACGGACAGTTGGTTAAATTGAAAGACGAATCACTCGCCGAGAAGGTACAGAATGGGGGTCGGATGACGTAATGGCAGACGAACAGAAAAAGGAAGAGCCGAAAAAGTCGGGCCGGGTACTCACCAAGTACCCGATGCCCGTACCCTTAGAGTATCAATGCGTCATTACGAATAAAGACAAGACGTTTTTATGTGACGTACTGGACGATGTTCAACTGACCAGGGGCATTGATTGCGAGCCGTCGAAACTCACGCTGAAAATCCCGAAAGATAACATACTGGACTTCACGGAAGGTAATCATATCGAGTTCAAAGTAAACGGCGAATTGGTGTTCGTGGGAACGGTATTCGAGAAGAGCCGAGACAAGTCGGCGATTATCTCCGTTACGGCCTACGACCAATTACGGTACTTAAAGAACAAGGATTGTTACGTATATGGCGATATTACCGCTACGGACCTCATCAAGAACATTGCCGAGGACTTCGGATTAAAGGTCGGGGAAATCGACAACACGGTTTATAAATTCCCGGCCAAACCGCAACGCATCGAAAAGGACAAGACCCTCGCCGATATTATCCAACGGGCCTTGGACCTCACGACCATACAGACCCAAAAATATTACCAACTGTACGACGACGGCGGTCAGCTGATGCTGAAATCGGTCACGGAGGGAATGAAGACCGATATATATATCGACGATGACTGCATGACGGATGTCGATTACAAGACTTCTATCGACAAGGACACATACGACATGATAAAGGTTTATCGTACTGTTCCCGACGGCGAACGGAAAGTCTTAAAGAATACATACGTCGAAATGGACAAGGAACACATCGAGGAATGGGGCCGCCTTCAATGCGTATTGGTTCCCGATGCAAAAGATGTAGATGCCGTTAAACGTGCGGCGAACATGCTAAAGCTAAAGAACAGAAAGACCCGAGATATACGACTAAAAGGCGTTATCGGGGATATTCGGATCCGTGGCGGTTCGCTGTTGTATATCAACAAGAACTTCGGCGACGTAAATATCAATCAGTACATGATGGTTGAGTCGGTTACACACACGTTCAAGACCGGGGTGCATTTAATGGACCTTGATTTATTCGTGACTTACGAAGAAGAACGCAAGACGGAAGTCACGAAGAACGAAGATGCGGAAGCCGTGAAGAAGATACAGGCGGCACAGAAGAAGTCGGAGGCACGGCATATGGGTATCGGCGGTATGGCCACGGGAAGCGGTACAGCAGCACAGGTTGATACAGCATTTTCTATGAACGACGGCAGAGTCAGTCCGTATGGTTCTGTAGGGTGTGCGGATACGGTGTGTGCAGCCGGGTCGTGGTATAACAAAGACCTTGCGGATGAATACAACAAAGGTACCGCATCCGTACCGACCCTTCGAGGAAATTTGGAAGCGAAGGGATACGTTACAGAGTCGTTCAACGGGTACGCAAACAAAGGCGACTTATTGATATACGGCGACGATGACCATGTCGTTATTGCAGACGGTGCGGGCGGTTGCTTTGGTAACTCGTCGAGTAAAGGATACGCTATGCATTACGGCGATGCCGCTTACGCCTGGGGCAACGGTGAGTTGCCGTCGAAGGTTATACGAATGGGGGCGACGTAAATGCATAACGATTACAATCGTATTGTAGATGCGATGAAAGGCATCGTCGTTAATACGCTTTCCGACCTTGATATGTCAGACATTCTCGTCGGAGAAGTTACAGGCGTGGACCCGTTAGCGATTACCGTCGACCAAAAAATTACAATTCCGGAATCGAATATATTACTGACGAAGAACACATGCGAACATACAATAGAGATGAGCGTTGACCATATCACGGAAGATGCAAGCGGAGGCAGTGGCGATGCCGCTTACGCTCCGCATCATCACGGGTATGTAGGACGCAAAAAATTCTTGGTTCATAACGGCCTTGTCCTTGGCGACAAGGTCATTTTATTACGTGAAAGTGGCGGCCAAAGGTATATTGCCCTTGACCGTTGGTACAATCCCGACAGGGGGTGCACAACGAAATAGCGAACGAATTATTACCGACTTCGGCAACGCAAGGTTCGCCGGAGATTATACAGACCCGTCAGCCTTCGTATACGTACAATATTGAGTTTGAGGCCGACGGGCAAATAAACGGGTTTACAGACGGATTAAAAGCCATGAAGTTAGCCGTATTCAAGATATTAAGTACAGAGCGATACCGGTATCCGATTTACTCGTGGAATTACGGCATCGAGTTGGAAGACTTATTCGGACAACCGATACCGTATGTTTACGCCGAGTTGCAACGTCGCATCACGGAAGCACTTGAAGCCGACGACAGAATCATATCAGTTACGGGATTCGAGTTTAGCCATGACGACGGAGATGTATTTGCGAGGTTCGACGTGGAAACGATATTCGGAACGCTCGAGAATATCACAAAGGGGGTGAGCGTTTAAATGTACGAAAACATGACCTTCGACAAAATCGAAAAAAGAATGTTAGCCCGAGTCAGATCTACTTTCGATAAACGAGAGGGGTCGATTATTTACGATGCGACAGCACCGGCCGCCCTGGAGTTGGCCGAGGCGTATATTATGGCCAGGGTTATACTCCGACAGACGTTCGCCACGACAGCGGACAGGGAGTTTTTAACGCTCCGAGCGGCCGAGTTTAACATTTATCCGGAAGCGGCTACGCCGGCCAAGGTGCTTGGTCAATTCGATATTCCGGTGCCGCTATATACCCGGTTCAACTCCGGTAATTATAACTTTATCGTAACGGAGCTTGTCGATGACAACGACCATACATATAAGATGAAATGTGAACAGCTTGGCCGAGGCGGCAATACAACAATCGGAGATATTACGCCGATTATTCCCGTTAACGGCCTAACGAGTGCCAAAATCGTAAAAGTCATTACGCCTGGCGAAGATGAAGAAGATACGGAAACGTTCAGGGAACGGTATTTCGAGGCCTTGAAGTCAAAAGCCTACGGAGGAAACGGAGCGGACTATAAAGAAAAAACGCTTGCAATCCCTGGCGTTGGCGGCGTGAAGGTGTTCCGCTGTTGGAATGGCGGCGGTACGGTTAAACTCGTGATTATTAATACCGAGTACGAAGTGCCCGACGAGGGGCTCGTTAAGGAAGTTCAAGAAGTCATGGACCCGACTCCGCAAGGAAAGGGGTACGGACTTGCTCCGATTGGTCACACGGTCACGGTCAAGGCGGTGACGGCAACGCCCATTCCGGTATCCGCATCCGTAATACTCGGAAAAGGGGTCAGCATTGAAGATGTAAAGCCCGTGGCAGAAAAGGCCATTAAAGAGTATTTCGCTAAAGAGCGGGCCGCCTGGGGCAAGAAGTCCGACACGGAGGGAACGACCGTCAGACCGGCTTATATTCTGATGTCGTTATTGAACATTCCCGGAGTTGTCGACGTAACAAGCGTTAGGGTCAGAGGCCTGGAAGAGAATACGGGCGTGGGTGCAGAAGCTGTCCCGGTACTTGGCACGCTTGAACTCACGAAAGTGGGTGCATAGCGTGAATTTGGAACGTGATATTGATATATCAAGATACCTTACACCGGTAAGTCGTGACAGCCTCGACGTTCAGGAAATTATGCGAATTGAAAATCCCGAATTCAGGGCGTTGTGGGATGCGATGTGCGACATTCTTATTAACCAGTACATAAGCACGGCCACGGGGTACGGCCTGGAGCAATGGGAAGCGATTTTCGACGTTCTACCCGGAGTCAATGATACGGTCGAAGTACGGCGTGACCGCATCATGACACTACTCGGAGGAAGTAGACCGTATACGCTTAAAAAGCTGCAAGAACTCTTGGACGACCAATTCGGCATCGGGAATGTGTTACCCGAAATTAACGGCGACAAATATGAAATATGGTTTACGTTATCGAGAGATGTGACCAATCGAGTACAAGAGCTATACGACTGGGCCGAACCGATTATCCCGAAAAATTTAATCATGAAGTCACAAAGCGAACAATCGAGTACGGAAACGATTTACTTCGGCGGTCGTATTGTGGCTGAAAGCGTGAACGAGGATATATCGATTAACCGAATGAGCGAAATCCGGGAACGGGTTTATTACGGCGGCCGCTTGGCACTTGAAACCGTATAAGGGATAGAAGGGAGCGAAAAATATGTGGAGCGAAGCAAAACTGACCAATGCCGGGAAAAAGATTCACGCCGAGTTATTGGCCAACAAAATGAAGCTGAAAATCGAGGAAATATGGTTCGGCGACGGGGCTGTCAGTGATGTTGAACAGGCAACAGACCTGGGCCATAAGAAGATAAAGGCCGATATTATCAGCGTTATTCAAGACGGAGTCGATTGCAAGGTGCGGTTTAGAGTATCGAACCGAGGTACTCAAGATGCGATTACGCTGCGTGAAATTGGCTTTTATGTACGAAATGCCGATGCACAGTTGGTACTGTTTTCGGCCATGACAGACGACACGCCGGCGACATTACCGGTTATGGGGGCTAACGGCGAAACACGTCACACGCTTACAGTGGCGTTCGGCTATTCTAATGCCGAAAATGTAACCGTCGACGGCACAGTTACTGAAGGATTATCGGCCGACGAAGTGCGACAGGAAATAAAAACGCACGACGAAGCCACGGCCGCACACAAGAAACAATTCGATAAAAAGGCTGACAAGGCCGATTTTATGGCGTTCAAATCAAATGTTATTGATATTGTAGGCGGCCACAACATGCCGTTAGTTATAAAGTCAATTATCGACTGGGAACACATGAAAAGCCTTAATAACGGGGTCGACGTGCGGACAGTGAATAACGCCAATACGGGAATCACGGCATACAGCGGTGATGCAGTTAATTATGATTTCCATCGTGGCGACATTTACTTGTCTGAAGACTTTACAACGTTCGATACTATTTTGGTTATTGGTTCGTATGATGAAGGACACGAAAAATATATTGTAGAACACAAGGTTTATGCACTGGATTATGTAATGAATACGCCCGGCCCTGTCGTGCTAATATCTGAAGATAATCGTTTTTGGCGTATCAATTCAAAAGTACGAACGTCAGACATGGGTTCGTCTGGGGTTCCGTCAACCAACACAATGTTTGCAATCAGTATTCAAAACTCGTCTATCGTTGACATTATCGGCATTAAATACGAAAGGGTATAGCGATGATACATTTCGACGACGAATTACATATCGGGTCGGACTGGGCGAGGAATTACGTTATCCCGAACGAGAACGGCGACTATTCAGCCGCTAGTGTTGTAATGAAGGTCCGAGCGATGAACGGGGTTCTAATTATGCAAGGCGACTGCCGAATGAACGGGAACACGGCCGAGGTTCGGATCCCGTCATCGGTAAGTCTTCAAGCGAATCCGAAAGTCATGCACGCAAAGTACGATGTATTTATTCATACGCCCGAATGGACGTACAAAATCGTCATGGGAAAAATGACGATAATAAGAGATGTTTCGATGCATTAATCCGCATCACCGAAGAGGGGGAAACCGAAATGGAAGAAAAACAAAAAGTAGAACTCACATTACCGAATCCGCTGAACATTGCCGTACAAGTCCCGGGATTACCGGGTAAGGACGGCAAAAGTGCGTATGAAGTAGCTGTCGAACAGGGCTTTGTCGGCACGGTCGATGAATGGCTCGAAAGTCTTCACGGGCAGAACGGCAGTAACTCCGAGCCGGTCAGTATGAACTTCCCGACTGTGTATCAGATGATGAAAGCTAGAGCAATGAAGGTCGACAGCGACGGCCTCGAGGACCTTCTCAAAGCGTTGTTACGTGAAGTTATTCCCGACGGTCGATATACGTCGTATCTTGCAGAATTCAAGCTCGTTGACGGTACGTCGGTGGCCGTCGGCGACACGGTCGTACACGTGGAAGGACAGCCCGGATTTTACGTTGTCGATACGACGGGCAATCGTCAGATGATACCCGACAGCGGCCGCCTCGACTTTGCATTATCTTCTCCGTTCGACGGTAACGAGAAGATTCTCACCATGGAGTATCCGAACAGTAACGAAGGTACGGCCGCTTCGCTCACAATCCCGGCAGTACAGACTGGGGGAAGCGAAGAAGAGTTGTTCAATGAGAACGGCGTGAAGATATATAAGCGTTCCGACGGACAGGCGGTTATCGAATTCCCGGCATACGCCATGTTTGACACGATATATAGCAATCCGAATCTTGACTCACTTCACTTCGACAGCCTTGAGCTTAACGAACTTTCGAGTGGCGATGACATTACAATTACAGGCATGATGCTACTTGCGAAGTTAACGACAAAAGTGTATTTCCCGAGAGATAAGGAAATGCCTAGACACGTTACACTGCCTAGTCAGTCCGAGCGGCTCAACCTCGAATTCAGGCGAAAGGGCCGAGCAGAAGGGTACGTCGATGACGTGTTCAGTTGGGCGAATATCGACTGCGATGGCTCGACGTGGGATAACGGCGTAGGGGTCAGCTATGTTAAGCGAGACATACTGTAAGGAGGTTGCCGATGTGGACATGGAGTTTTGAGCTCGCCGACGTTTTGACGACGCTCACAATCATGAGTACGCTTGGCGGTATGGCTTACTACTTGATTATACGGCCGTTCTTGCAACGGCTCGAAGAAGACCGAATCAACGACCG
>ERZ772979.96-NODE-96-length-73111-cov-7.243717_pt1 | contig 73111 bp, 64 predicted proteins | sample MGYA00511130_ERZ772979 | MGnify/ENA primary metagenome ERZ772979 (study PRJEB29015, sample SAMEA2738103) | human oral metagenome | biome: human oral; feature: human-associated habitat; material: saliva | place: China | collected 2186 ...
CCACCAAGGGAGCGGGTAGGGACGGTGAGGGGTTGGCGTCGTTGCTAGTACGATAGAACCCTGCGGGGGCCGTTGCGGTTCACAAGACCCAGACACAGATCGAAAAACACGTGATTTCGTGCCTGAACATAAGCATATTTGTCAAGTCGGCTCCTCTCACGCCTGTGGATAGCTCGACTTATCCACAGATTTACCCTCCAGCCTGTGCAGCACAAGCCCTAACCCTGATGTGATGGAATCATGTACCCCCATGATGTTCCTATACTGCGACAAGAGCTTCTCCGCACACTTTCCCGCCGCCAGATTGAAAGAAACTATCTTTTTGTGTCGCGCTTCGCCATGGCCCCGTGCACACTTAAGCGCACAGACTCTGACATTTCTTTGGGTGCCAGGTCGCACCCTCAGCACGTGCGTTTTTCTTTCGATGCGATCACTCGCGCCCGCGCGCACCACCTGAGGTGTCCCGATGGCGTTGTCTCTAGCTGGGCATCTGCCGCTTATGCGGGATTACCTTTCTGGGCGGATAACGCACAGACAACACTCTTGGTGGGAGAAGGGAGACGGCGATCTACTTCACCTTTGTTTCCACATAGATTGAAAGTACGACCACATATACTCACCTACCAACCGGATCCCGAGTTCCCATCACTGCAGGTCATGCAACCCGCTGCTGCCTCTGCTTACTGTTTAAGCGACATCTATCGAGGGCATCACGCCTGGTGGACGAATAAAGTACCTGGTTTAACATTTCGTGAAGTGCGGGCCATACAGTTTCTGGATGCCATGCAATTTCATACCGCTTTAAATACAGACATCGTGCTAGAAAACGCGCGTGGCATCTTTGACCGTAGAACACTCCGGCGGCTCATCCGCCTTTCCGACGCCGGGGCAGAGTCACCGCCTGAGACAATTTTGCGCCTTATCGCAGCCCCTTTACGCCCTGGCCTGACAACACAAATCCCCGTCTTCACGACAGGGTGCCTCCGCAAACTACTCACTATCGTCGATGCAGGTTGGAAAGATATACGCGTCGGCCTGTTTTACGACGGCGAACACCATCTACACCGCAACCAGCGCGACTACGACTCTGAGGTGTGGGCCACCATGCGCGAACTCGGGTGGGAATGCCTTCGCGTCACCCAAGGAATGTTGAAACAACCCGAACATTTGCAACAACGCATCAGGTCGCTCGTGAGGGGCCGCTAAATTTGCTTATCTTCAGGTTGAAAAATCACCTGTTTTTGAGCTTGGAGATAAGCAAATTTGCATGAAGAAAAGTATGCTTATGTTCAAGCACAAAACCCGGGCATATTCCGACCTGACGGTAAGCAAACTTTCCCATCCCACGCCCCCAACCACTCCCAACCCTACGGCGCCAGCTCCGCAATCTGACGTACGGCGTTTTCGATGGCATACCCGGGGTCGCCGCCTTGGCCTTTGGTGGCGGCGTCGAGTTCCGCGATGATGATGACGGCTTTGCTGATGTTGTCGCCGTCCCAGCGTCGTGCTTTTTTGTAGGTGGATTCGATTTTCCAGGGCGGCATTTTCACCACCCCGGCGCGGTCTTTGGCTTCGCCGACACTGCGGGCGCTGTAGAGCCGGGCGATGGCGGCGATGTTGCCGCCGAGGGCGGCTGCCAGCACGATGGGGTCGATGCCGAGTTGGAGGGCGCGCCGTGTGCTGGCGATGGCGCGTTGAGTTTCGCCGTTGCAGGCGAGGTCGGCAATGTCGAAGCCGCTGACTTCTGCCACCCCGGTGAAGTAGGTGCGCACGTGCTCGACGGTGACGTCGCCACCGGTGTCAGCGACGAGTTGGCTGATAGCGGCCGCGAGTTCCCGCAGGTCGGAGCCGACTCCTTCGAGGACTGCGCGGGTGACGTCGGGGGTGGGGCGCACGTTGTGGCGCCGGAATTCGTTGGTCACGAATTGCCCGCGCTGGCTGGCGTTGAGTTTCGCGGCGTCGTGAACCGTCCCGAGTTTGCTGAGCGCCTTGACCATGTTTTTTGCGCGCCCTTTGCCGGTGTGTTGGATGATCACGTAGATGCCGGGTTGGTCGTTGCGGGCGGCGAGGAGGAGGGCGTCGTGGGCGTCTTTGATGGTGTCTTCGGCGTTGGTGATTACCAGGATGCGTTCTTCGCCAAACAGGCTGGGGCTGAGGTGCATGGCCACCTCGCCTTCGGTGAGGTCGCTGGCCCGCATGGTAATAACCCCGACGGCCCCGGGGTCGGCGCTGGTTTTTTTGATGGCGTCGATAATGTCGCGGCGGGCGCGTTCGGTGAGGAAGTCATCTTCACCGAGGATGAGGTGCACGGGCGCTGGCTGGTTCACGCACCCACTATAGCGCGCCCCGGCCCAGCCACCCCAAGCCAAAACTCACCCAAGCTTCAGAACCTACCGTCCGCCGCGTGCTGCGTCCCGTCGCGATATAAAGCAACGTGCCCGTCGCGTTCGGGGAAGAGCACGGGCGTGCCGTCGGGCAGGGTGCTGGGCCGGTCGCGTGGCGAGCCGTGCGGGTCGTGCACCACCAGCACCTGCGTGCCCAGTGGCGGCTGGTAGCCGTCTTCCCAGTGGTCGATCTCCACCACCCGCAAGGACGAAAGCGGCACCTCCGCCGAACCGCCCTTCCACGAAACCCCCACAAGCAGCACAAGCCCCAGCACAACTACCTGCCATCGCCCCACCCAGATGAGTGCCAGCACCCACAGGCACACCAGAACAACCAGGCCGACACCCAGCCACCCGGGCGGTACGTGGACCACGGCGCCGGGCAGCCGGGTACTCCACAGGGCGACGTGGTGCACCCACCAGACGAAGGGCTGCACAACCCACAGCACCAATCCCCGGGCCGGGCCGGGCAGCAGCACGGCCACAAATCCCAGGATGGTGATCGGTGTCACGGCCGGTTCGGCCAGGAGATTAGCCACCACGGACACCGCAGAGATTTTCCCGCTCATCAGCGCCACGATGGGCATGGTCACCAGGTCAGCCGCAATGGCCACGGCGAGGCAGCGCGCCAGAATCTCCGGCATCATCATACGACCACACTTCACCCGCGCCAGCGCCCGAAACAGCAGCGGATGCAGCGCCACGATGCCCGCGGTGGCCGCCACGGACAACGCAAACCCATAGGATGCCGCCATATCGGAATCCCACAGCACGAGCCCGATGACGGCGAGACTGAGGGCGTGGATGGGTTGGCTTCGCGAGTTCGCCAGCACCGCTACCAGCCCCACCACCCCGGTGAAGGCAGCGCGCAACACACTGGGTTCCAGCCCCACGAGCAGCACGAACCCCACCAGAGCTGCGCCCGCCAGGCTAATCTGAACGCGCGGCCCGAGGGTCAGCGCCCGCGCCAGCAGCACCATGCTTGTGGTCACGATCGCTACGTTCGACCCGCTCACGGCGCTGAGATGCGCCAGCCCCGCCCTCGCATACAAATCCATGTTCAGCCCGCGCGTGTCCCCCAGCACCATCGCCGGCAGAAGCTGCGCGCTGCCCTCCCCCAACCTGCTTATCGACGCCCCGTAAAACCCCTCCCTCACCCCAGCCATCCAGGCTTGTATTCCCCCAGCATGCTGGGTGATGTCCAGGTGAGTGGCGCTGGCAACGTGGCTGCTCACCCCAATACGCTCACTGGCCCGGGCGGTGACGCGCACCTGCACGGTGTCCCCCACTTTCGCGGCGCAGGTCGCGGCCCGGTAGAACACGGTTTCCCCGTGAATGCGCAGCAGCCACACCCCGTCGTGCACGTGGCGGGGTGCCGCCTCCACACGTCCCGTCAGCAGCGGCGGCAGCGGCCGCGACCCGGCGCGAACCCGCAGATAGGTGAGCAGAACGGCCACGCTCCCCAAAGCCCCAAGGACCAATGCCTGGCCAGTGTGCCGCAGCCACCACGCAATCCCGGCCGTCACCGCTACCAGCAGCAGCGGCAGCGCCCACCCCCGATGCGCCAGCACGATCCAGGTAGCCGCCCAACACAGGAGTGCTGCGGGGACGAGCCGGAGTTCGCTCACAGTGTCACCTGTTTTTCCAGTTCGGCAAATTTGGCCGGGCCGATGCCTTTGACGTCTTTGAGTTGTTCCACGGAGGTATATCCGCCGATGCTGTCGCGGTGGGCGATGATCGCGGCGGCTGTTTTCTCGCCCACCCCGGAGAGGGTGATAAGGTCGGCGGCGGTGGCCGTGTTCAGTGATACTTTCCCGCCACCAGCGCCTGAGCCACCCCCGGGATTACCGGCCGGGGCAGGCACCGCCTCCCCCTGCTTGGGAACGATGATTTGCACGCCGTCGTTAAGCTTCTGTGCCTGGTTGATGCCGAGTAGTTCCGCCTCGGGCAGTGGCCCTGCCTGCGCCAGGGCGTCGGCGGCGCGGGCGCCAGGCGCGAGGGTGGTAAGTCCCGGGTGCGCGACGGCACCGACCACGGACACCACGATGTTTCCCGGTGGTTCAGCGACGCTGCTGGTGGCCAGCGGAAACGTCACCGGTGCCTCCTCCGCAGGTTCGGAAGCAAACAGGTAACGCCCACCCACCACGGCGCAAAGCACGGCTGCGGCGGCCACGACGAACAGTCCGTGACGTGGGGTGATGCGGAGTCGGGGCGTCGGATAGCGGACGTTAAGGAGTTTTTCTTCGCCGGTGGGGGCGGTGAGGTCTGCGAGTCGGTGTGCCAGGTCCATACCCGAAGGGTAGGTCGCGGCGTCGATGCCCGGCGCGCCTCAGCCGCGCGTCTGTGGATAACCTGCGTTACTCGTCTTCGTCTGTGGATAACTCGGATTCATCAGCCTGGACGGCGGACACCGCGATCGCGCCGGGGCCGGAGTGCACCGCCAGCACGGGGTCCATGTCCACGGCCATGAAGGTGGTGCCGTCGGGCAGTGCTTCCTCCAGCTGGAGTTGCAGGTGCTTGGCGGTTTCGCGGGCTTCGTGCTGCTGGATGGCGATGAAAAGCGGGGTGGTGTCGGCGTAGGCGCCCACCAGTTCCACGATTTTGGCCAGTGCCTTGGAGGGGGTGCGGGTTTTCGCCGCGACATCCAACCGCCCGTCCTTGAGATGCATGATGGGCCGCATGGCCAGGGCGGTGGACATGAGCGAGGTGGTGGCGGAAAGCCTGCCGGATTTGCGGAGTTCGTCGATGCGGTGCACGTACAGCCACATTCGGGATCGTTCTAGGGTGCTTACGGCGGCCTTGTAGCAGTCTTCCAGCGTAGCGCCGTTCTGCGCCATGGTTGCTGCGGCCATGGCGGCGGCCCCGAGTCCCATGCCGATGCAGTTGGTGTCAATGACGCGCACCATGTCGTCGTCAAACACCGCCGCCGCAGCCACCGCGTTGGACCAGGTGGAGGAGAGTTCCTTGGACAGGTGCAGCGCCAGCACCCCCTCGTCGCCGCCGCGTTCCAGCTGGCGGGCGTAGCAGGCAACCAGTTCCAGGGAGGACAAACCGGAGGTGGAGCGGTCGTCTCCGCGGTTCATCATGTGCAGGTCAATGACAGTGATGTCCAAGTCCTCGATGATGCTGTCCGGCAGGCACGCCGACGAGTCAGTGACAATCCGAACCGGCACGTACGATCCACTCCTTCAACCGTTGCGACTAGCCCGCTTCCAGGCCAGGGGCAACACTCATGTTCCAACCGTCAAGGTACCACTGGGCATCCCCCAGGGTGTCCGGTGTAAACCGCGGCTGCGGAACCACCGGCGGGTCGCCCTCCCCGTTGGCGTTGGGTTCCTCCGAATACCGGGGGCGTGCGGTCAACCGCGCCCAGTTGGTGTTTTTCAGGCCGGTGAACATGTGATGCTGCTCGATGCTCAATTCTAGAAGATCTGATGTCAGTGACCCAATGGTCCCCCCATGTGCTACCAGCAGCACGGCCCCATCGTCCCAGCCGGGATGGGCGAGCATCAGCTCATTAATCACGTCACGGGCGCGCCGCGCCACCTCGATTCGGGATTCGCCACCGGGGGGTGCCCACAGCGCGTTATGGCGCCACTGGGCCCGCGCCCCCGGGTAGTCCCGGTCCACGTCCTCGCGGGATTGGCCCTGCCAGTCCCCCAGGTTGGTTTCCCGCAGCCGGGGGTCCAGGTGCACCGGCAGTCCGCGTGACGACGCCACGATCCTCGCCGTCTCCGCCGCGCGCGACAAGTCCGACGACACCACGTACCCAATGTTCACGCCTTTCATGTAGCGCGCCACCGCCTCAGCCTGGCGGATACCCACGTCGCTGAGTTTGGTGTCCATCTGCCCCTGCATGCGGCCAGAGGCGTTGTATTCCGTCTGGCCGTGCCGCAGCATGATGAGCTTGCGGGTCACAGTTCGTCCGCATCCGGCTCGGTGTCGGCAAGCGGGATCTCATCAATGGAGGTGACGGCGCGCACGTCCACGTCGTCGGCCCAGCTAGCGGGGCGTTCCAGCGGCTCCACGCCCTCCACCTCAATAAGCGGGCAGTCCCGCCACAGGCGGTCCAGCCCGTAGAATTCGCGCTCCTCGGCGCGTTGCACATGCACCACCAGCTCGCCGTAATCCAGCAGTGCCCAGCGACCCTCGCGCACACCCTCCTTGCGGATAGGGCGCGCCCCGGCCTCACGCAGCTTGTCTTCAACCTCGTCCACAATGGCGCTGACCTGGCGGTCCGTCTCCCCGGAGGCGATGACAAAGCAGTCAGTAATCACAAGCTGCTCGGAGACATCAATCACGGCGATCTCCTGCGCCAACTTTTCGTCGGCGGCCAGCGCCGCAATGGACGCCAGCTTCACAGCATGGTCAGAAGCAGTCATATTTTTCCTTCACATTAAAACTAAAAAGCCATCCTACCTACCCGGAGGTAGACACATACAACCTGTGCTTAGCGATGTACTGCACCACGCCATCCGGCACCAAATACCACACCGGGCGTTTCGACGCCGCCCGCTCCCGGCAATCCGTCGACGAAATGGCCATGGCCGGAATATCAACCAGCGACACCCGCTCCCGATGCACCTCCGGCAGAATCGCATCATCTAACTCATACCCCGGCCGCGTCACCCCCACAAAACGAGCATGCTCAAACATGTCTTCCCAATCACGCCAGGTCACGATGCTCGCCAGGGCGTCCGCGCCCGTAATGAAGAACAATTCCGCATCCGGGTAGAAGCGACGCAGATCCCGCAGCGTATCCACCGTGTAGGTGGGGCCGCTGCGATCAATATCCACGCGGCTGACCTTAAACCGGGGATTCGAGGCGGTGGCAATGACCGTCATCAAATACCGATCTTCTGCGGCCGAGACCTTCTTTCCCGACTTCTGCCACGGCTCCCCCGTCGGAACAAACACGACCTCATCCAGGTCAAACATGTTCGCCACTTCCGAGGCCGCCACCAGATGCCCATTATGGATCGGGTCAAACGTGCCGCCCATGATCCCTACCCTCATGGCCGAGTGTGCCCATCGCCAAACACAATCCACTTCGTGGACGTCAACTCCGGCAACGCCATCGGGCCGCGCGCATGCAGCTTCTGCGTCGAAATGCCGATCTCCGCGCCGAAACCAAACTGCTCACCATCCGTGAACGCCGTCGACGCGTTCACCACCACCGCAGCCGCATCCACTTCAGCCGTGAATTTCTCCGCAGCGGCGAGACTCCGCGTGGCAATCGCCTCCGTGTGCCCCGACGAAAACTCCGCGATATGCGCGATAGCGCCCTCCACGCCATCCACCAACTTCACCGCAATATCCATGGACAAATACTCGGCGTGCCAATCCGACTCATCCGCAGGAACCACGCCCTCGCCCAGCTCCTCGGGCAGCCCATGAACCGTCACTCCCGCCTCCTGAAGTGCGGAAACAATGCGCTGGCGTGCCTCGGCGGGGAGCGCGGCGTCGATAAGCACCGTCTCCGTGGCATTGCAGACGCTCGGGCGGCGCGTCTTGCCGTTCACAGCCAGCGCAATCGCCTCATCCACATCCGCTTCCCCATCCACATACAAGTGGCAATTACCCGAGCCCGTCTCAATCGTCGGCACCGTGGCGTTTTCCACCACCGCCGCAATCAACCCAGCGCCTCCCCGCGGAATCACCACATCCACCAAACCCCTGGCGGTAATCAAATCTTGGACACTTTCCCGAGTCTCGCACGGCAACAACTGCACCACTTCGCGGGGAAAACCATGCTCCGCCAGCGTTTCCTGCAGGATCTCCACCAGCTGCTTGTTGGAATGCCACGCCGACTGGGAACCGCGCAGCAACGCCACATTCCCCGACTTCAGCGCCAAACCAAACGCATCCACCGTCACATTCGGGCGGGCCTCATACACCATGCCCATCACCCCCAGCGGCACCCGCACCTGACGAATCCGCAGCCCATTAGCGAGCGTCCTACCAGCAACAATATCCCCCACCGGGTCCGGCAGCGACGCCACCTGGCGCAAACCATCCGCGATGCCTTTTACGCGCTCCGGCGTCAGCGCCAAACGATCAATCAGCGCCTCCGACAGGCCAGCCTCCCGGCCAGCGCGAATATCCCGCTCATTCGCCGCCATAATATCCGACGCCCGCGCCTCCAGCGCCGCTGCGGCATCGTTGAGGATTCTATTCTTATCCTCGGTGGAGGCGTTTGCTATCGCCTGTGCGACATCCTTCGCCGCCCGGGCCATCCTGATGACCTCGGCGCCTTCTGTGGTTGTGGTTGTTGTGGTGGTGCTCACTTCCGCGCTCATAGCCACCCAGTGTAGCAACGCTCACCTGGGGGATCCTAGCCTGAAGGTTCGGCTTGAACGGCGCTGGTGCAGGGGGCTATCAGTGTGGTTCCGCACAGTGTGCTTATGTTCAAGCTCGAAAATGCCCCTTTTTGCGACCTGGAGATAAGCACACTTTGCTGGGCCATACACCTCTCACATATTGGACAGGTAATCGGCGTGTACCACGGGTCGACGCTTGTCGGCAGGCAGGTCGCTAGTCCGGCGTCCCAGCATGTTGGCAAGGTCACCGTGGCTGTAGTTGGTTTCACCACGCCCGATGATCTGCCCGTCGGGACCCATAATTTCCACGATGTCGCCGGGGTGGAATTCCCCCTCGCAGGATTGGATGCCTATGGGAAGCAGCGACCGGCCACCGGAGGTGACGGCGGTGACAGCCCCGGCGTCGATACGCAGCGTACCTGCGACTTCAGCGGCGTAAAGCGCCCAGAATTTCCAAGCGGAGAGGCGTCGGCCGTTGGCGGGGTGGAACGCGGTGCCCACCTGGGCGTCGGACAACGCGCCGGAAATGTCGGCGGCGGAGGCGAGCAGGACGGGCACTCCCCCGCAGGCGGCGAGGCGAGCGGCGGAGACTTTAGAGGCCATGCCGCCGGTCCCCACGACACCGCTGTCACCTGCAATAACGCCGTCGAGGTCGTGGTCGTCGCGGATTTCGGGGATGAAGCGCGCGCCGGGGTCTGCGGGGTTGCGGTCGTAAAGTCCGTCAACGTCAGAGAGCAGCACCAACGCGTCGGCGCTGATGAGGTGCGCAACCAGGGCGGCGAGCCGGTCATTGTCACCGAAACGCATTTCGGTGGTGGCCACGGTGTCATTTTCATTCACGATGGGCACCACGCCGAGTTGCTGCAGGCGATTGAGGGTGCGCTGCGCATTGCGGGCACGGTCGCGCTGGCCCGTATCGGACGCAGTGAGGAGCACCTGCCCGATGGTGGTGTCGTAGCGGGCAAAAGACCTGCCCCACTCCTGCGCGAGATGCACCTGCCCGACGGAGGCTGCGGCCTGTTTCGTGGCCAGGTCGGCGGGCCGCGTGCTCAGCCCGAGAGGCGCGAGACCTGCGGCGATGGACCCCGAGGAGACGATGATTACGTCCGAGCCATGGGCGATGCGCGCGTGCACCGCATCCACAATACGGTCAATGTTGCGGGGGTTGATGCTGAAATCCGGACCGCCGGTCAGCGACGACGATCCAATCTTGACCACCACGCGCTTCGCCGACGCAAGTCGCGCCCGCATGTCTTCCTCGCCAGGCACATCGACGCCCAGCTGCTCACCGTTATCCACTACTACCCCTGCCAGCGTTCGCGGTCGGCGACATGGCCGTCGCCGAAGTCGTACTCGTCAATCAGGCCGCGGCGCACCTGAGATTCGCGTTTGCGCTGGGCGGCGGACTTGCGCTCGGATTGTTCAAGGCGAATATCGGTGCCGCGTCCAGTGAGCTGCGTGTCCACGCCCGCGATGGTGAGGGGTTCCCACTCGAAGGTGACATGCCCGATGGTCACATCACAGCCGGGTGTCGCGCCTGCCTTGTACAGTGCCTCCTCGACGCCGAGCCTCGCGAGACGGTCGCCGAGATAGCCTACGGCCTCGTCGTTTTCGAAGTCGGTTTGCAGGATCCAGCGTTCGGGCTTCTCACCGTGCACAATGTAGCCGTCCTCGTTGTCGGGATCGGCTTCAATGACAAAGTCGCGTTTTCCGGCCACGGCCTTGGGACGCACGATAATGGGCTGCGCAGTTTTCCCGGCGCGCCCAGCACCTTTACCCTTTGAACCAGCTTCGGCCTTGCGGTGTTCCTGCACAATCTCCATGAGCTTGTATTTCAGGGGTTCGAGTCCCTGGTGCGCGACGGTGGAGATGATGAACACGGGCCAGCCGAACTGTTCTTTGAGGTCGTCGAGCACAAACTCTGCGAGTTCGCGGGCTTCGGGCACGTCGGCTTTGTTGAGGATGATCACGCGGGGCCGGTCGCGGAGGTCGCCAAGCCCGGTGTCGGCATCAAGCGCGGATTCGTAGGCGGCGAGTTCCGCTTCGAGGGCTTCAATGTCGCTGCCCGGGTCGCGTCCGGGTTCGAGGGTGGCCGCGTCCACCACGTGCGCGAGCACGGCGGTGCGTTCAATGTGCCGCAGGAAGTCGAGCCCGAGTCCTTTTCCTTCCGACGCCCCGGGAATGAGCCCCGGCACGTCGGCGATGGTGAAGGTATCGTGACCCACGTTGACCACGCCCAGGTTGGGTTGGAGCGTGGTGAAGGGGTAGTCGGCGATTTTCGGTTTTGCCGCAGACAGCACAGAGACCAGGGAGGATTTGCCCGCCGAGGGGAATCCCACCAGGCCAACATCGGCCATGGATTTCAGTTCCAGGATGACATCGTGTTCTTCCCCGGGTTCGCCTTTAAGCGCAAAACCCGGGGCTTTGCGGGCCCGGCTGGCCAGGGCGGCGTTGCCGAGTCCCCCGCGCCCTCCGGCGGCGGCGATGAAGCGCATGCCGGTGCTGGTCAGGTCGGCGAGGGTTTCCCCTGCTTCGTTCAGCACAACGGTGCCAGCGGGGACACTCATCACGAGATCTTCGCCGCGCGCGCCGTTGCGGTGGTCCCCCGCGCCGTCGGAACCGCGGGAGGCTTTGATGTGAGGGTGGAAGTGAAAATCGAGGAGGGTGTGCACCTGCGGGCTGACTTCCAGGATGATGTCGCCGCCATGTCCCCCGTTGCCACCATCGGGCCCGCCGAGTGGTTTGAATTTTTCGCGGTGTATGGATGCGCAGCCGTTGCCACCGTCCCCGGCTGACAGGTGCAATACAACGCGATCGACGAAACGCGACATCAGGATTCCTCCACTACAACTAGAATCACTTGATACTAGCAAACAGAGGCGACACACCCAGTGAGCCGCGATTATGCCTTGTTCACTGACGACGCCGCCCGCATCCTGTTCGCCTGGACCAACGGCGGGTCCAGCTTCCGCACGCCGAACTAGCGCAGGTCGGAGTTTTAATGGGGTTCTAGGCCCGCGCGAGCGCCCATCCTTGGCTGGCCGCAAACGCGGCGATGTCGAGGGCGAAGGCTAAGACGGTGAAGGTGACCCCGACTCCGGCCAAGGTTGCAGAGAAGGTTGCCACCGCGATCGTGGACATAATATTCACGATCATGACGGTTGTGAGGGCGGTGGCGAGTGGAATGGTGCGCATCATCCCCACAATGCCGATACCCCACACTGTTGTTGCACACCCGATAGCAATGGTAAGAAGAACTGGTATCCCAATTATGGGGGCAACATAGGTGGCAGCTAGCATGATCCCTATGCCGACAGTTATGCAATAAATTGCATCGAAAAGCAAACTAATTATGCCTATTTTGTGCGCTTTCATGGTTGATAGAGTAACAAAACCTGATAGCCGACGGGGGTAAGAGGGCGAAGTAATACGACCGTGACCTTTTCAACTCTCTTGACTTCCTAATAAGAGTCCCTTATGCTTGATTTAATCTATTATGCAAACGTTTGCATACAGGTTAGAAGGTTCCATAAGGAGGTGCATTCGAGGTGCGCATACCTAACCCTACATTGAAAGATATTGCTGCTGAGGTGGGGGTTTCAATCAGCACGGTTTCCCGCGCGCTGGCCGATCACCCCGCCATTCCGCAAAAAACTAAACAACGTGTTCTGAAGGCCGCACAAAAACTTAACTACCGGCCTAACGCGCAGGCACGGGCGTTGAGAAACTCTAAAACCAACACCATCGGATTGGTCATTCCCAACCTTTTTAACCCTTATTTTGCAGAGCTAGCTGCTGCCGTGCAGAACGCTGCGATAGATGCCGGATTGTACACACTATTAGGCATCTCCAATGATGACCCCAAGGGTCTCATTCAGGCTGTTGAAATCATGCAGCATCAGCGCGTCGACGGCATCATCGCCGTGCCGCACATTGGCACGGAAAAGGAATTGACGGCTCTGACAAAACAGAACGTCCCGCTGGTGCTGGTTGACCGCGAGCTTGACATTGTCCCTGCCACCTCGGTGAGCACTGATCCTGCGGAGGGCATCAAGGCCGCCGTATCCATGCTGGTCACGGGCGGACACGAGAGCATCGGCTATCTTGCGGGTCCACAGGACACATCCACCGGCGTGGACCGCTTGGAGGCGTTCCGCTCAGCCTGCGGCAGTTTCGGCATTGACCAGTACCCCATGCTTTTGGGCGGATACGTCGAAGAGCAGGGCTATGTGGGCACCCAAGAGCTGTTAAAGCTTGGTGTCTCGGCGATCATCGCCGGGGACTCCATGATGACCGTTGGTGCGCTTCGCGCGTGCCATGAACATCGGCTCACGCCTGGCTTCGACATTGCCCTTGTGGGTTTCGACGATTTTCCAGTATTCCAACTACAGAATCCACCACTCACTATCATTAACCAGCACGTTTCTACGATGGGGGCGAAAGCTTTTGAGGAACTACATAAATTGCTTCGCGGAGACTCCGCTCAGCACAAAATTAAACTACCCACCACTCTCATCGTACGAGGTTCCACTCCCCCTAAAGACTCGGCCAGCGATTCATCCGGACAAGGAGGGCACTAGTCATGTCTGTTCAGCCGGTATTACAGCTTGATCGAGTCTCCAAGTCGTTTGGCCCCGTCAAGGTCATCGACTCGGTGAGCATTGACGTCCACGCCGGTCACGTCCAGGCTTTGCTGGGTGAAAACGGCGCGGGTAAGTCAACCCTGATCAAAATGATGGCGGGTGTGTACCAGCCCGATTTGGGCCGGATCCTCGTCGATGGCACCCCCACTACCCTGCCCAACGTCAAGGCTGCGGAAGCCCACGGCATTGCCACCATCCACCAAGAACTCAACCTTGTGCCCACCATGACGGTGGCGGAGAACCTGATGTTGGGCCGCACGCCGTCACGGTGGGGCTTGGTCGATTACAAGGCGCTGCGGAAAAAGGCGCTCAAGGCGCTACGCATGATCGGTGTAGACGTGTCGCTGGACACCCCCGTCGGCGAACTAGGTATTGCCCGCCAACAGCTGGTGGAAATTGCCAAGGCGCTGTCCATGAATGCGCGTGTGCTCATTTTGGATGAGCCCACCGCCGCGCTGACCGGCAGGGAGATTGACCAGCTGTTTAGCGTGGTCAATGACTTGAAGGCCAAGGGCGTGGGCATGGTGTTCATTTCCCACCACCTGGATGAAATTGCTCGTATTGCGGACTCGGTATCGGTTCTGAGGGATGGCGGCTTTGTCGCGGAAGTCCCGGCGTCGACACCCGAGAAGAAACTGGTGACGTTGATGGTCGGCCGCGACATTGACGACCAGTTTCCTCGCGTCGTGCCGCCGAAGCGCGGCAAGCCGCTACTGGAGGTGCGCAACCTCACCTCTGCTGGCAACTTCCAGGACGTCTCGCTGACGGTGCGCGCCGGCGAGGTTGTTGGCCTTGCGGGCCTGGTTGGTGCCGGCCGTACCGAGCTGGTGCGCGCCATCGCCGGTGCAGACCGCGTTGACTCCGGCGAGGTTCGGGTCCGCGGCAAGATCCTGCCCAACGGCGACATTTCCGCCGCCATCAGGCACGGCGTGGGCCACGTTCCTGAAGACCGCAAAGCTCAGGGCCTAATTCTCGACGCCCCGGTGCTAGAGAACCTCGGCCTGGCCACTCTCCGCTCCACCTCCCGTTATGGCCTCGCCGATCTCGCAGGACAGCGGACCCGGAGCACAGCCGTTTCCGAAAAGCTTAGAATCCGCATGGCCAGCATTGACCAGCCGATTCGCGACCTGTCCGGCGGTAACCAGCAAAAGGCGGTCTTCGGACGCTGGGTACTCGCCGGATCTAAAGTACTACTGCTCGATGAGCCCACGCGCGGAGTCGATGTCGGGGCGAAGGTAGAGATCTACAACATCATCAACGAGGTCACCGCACAAGGCGGGGCCGTGCTGATGGTGTCGAGCGAACTGCCCGAAATTCTCGGCATGTCGGACCGCGTGGTGGTGATGTCCGGCGGCCGCATCGCAGGCGAAATGGACGCCGCAGATGCGACCCAGGACAGCATCATGCAGCTGGCCGTCGCTCAAGTAGAAGACCACCTGACCGCCGCCGCGACAGCGCACGCCAAAAAGGCGGCGCGCACTGAGAAAGCCGCGCATTCTGGCGCAAAGCGCAGATAGGAGATAAGGAAAATCCATGAAAAAAACCGCTTGGGACCCAGTGCTCCGCTGGATGCTTAACAATGGGGCGCTGGTCGGTCTGATTGTGTTGTGCGTCGCGATGTTCATTGCGACACCGCACTTTTTGACTGTCTCCAACCTCCTCAACGTGGGAGTTCAGGCCGCCACTGTGGCCATCCTCGCGTTTGGTATGACCTTTGTTATCGTCGCCGCTGGTATTGACCTGTCGGTGGGTTCGGTCGCAGCATTAGGCGGCATGGTCTCCGCCTACTCGTTTAGCAGCCTTGGCTTGCCGGGATGGTTGACCCTGCTCATTGGCCTTGGCACCGGCCTACTGGCTGGCCTTATCAGCGGCATCTCGATTGCATATGGAAAGCTTCCAGCATTCATCGCCACCCTGGCGATGATGTCCATCGCCCGCGGCGCAACCCTGGTGATTTCCCAGGGCTCCCCCGTGCCGAGTTCTAAGTCGGTGAACACGCTGGGTTCCAATCAGTACCTGTTTGGAACTGGGGTTCCAGGGCTTCCCATACCTATCGTGATGATGGCACTGGCCGGTGTGATCTGCTGGTTCATTCTGAGCCGGACGGTCATTGGTCGGTCCATGTACGCCGTCGGCGGAAACGTCGAGGCAGCTCGTCTGTCCGGGCTTCCCGTGCGGAAAGTCCTGATCACGGTGTACACGCTTTCTGGGTTGTTTGCCGCTTTGGCAGGGTTGGTGATGACTGGCCGCTTGTCATCAGCCCAGCCTCAAGCAGCGGTTGGTTACGAACTTGACGCTATTGCCGCCGTGGTCATCGGCGGGGCGTCACTGAGCGGTGGCTCCGGTAAAGCCACCGGCACACTCGTCGGCGCGATCTTGCTCGCCGTTATCCGTAACGGTTTGAACATTTTGAACGTGTCGTCGTTCTGGCAGCAGATTGTCATTGGCTTTGTCATTGCGATCGCTGTTGGTTTTGACGTGATTCGTAACAAAACAGCTCGTTAAACGTCTCTTTTAGGAAAGGTTGTCTACGTCATGTTCACAAAGAAAACTCTCAAGAAAGTCACGGCCGTGTCGGCGGCACTGGTGCTTGCATTCGGTGCCGCTGCCTGCAACCGCGATTCTGGCGACTCCGGCTCCGGCGGCGGTGACAACTCCGTCACGCTGGCGCTGTCCACCCGGACGAACCCCTTCTTCGTGCAGCTGCAGGAAGGCGCACAGAAGAAAGCCGATGAATTGGGCATCAAGCTCAACATCCAGGACGCATCCGACGACGCAGCCAAGCAGAACGACCAGCTCAACAACGCTGCGACTACTGGCTCCAAAGTCGTCATTGTCAACCCCACGGATTCCGACGCCGTGGTAGCCGCCGTTCAGGCCCTCAACAACGCCAACATCCCGGTCGTTGCTGTGGACCGCTCCGCAAGCGGCGGAACCGTTGACTCCTTCATCGCCTCCGACAACGTTGCCGGTGGCAAGCAGGCTGCCGATGCACTCGCCGAGTCCATCGGCGACGAAGGCGAGGTTCTGGTGCTCCAGGGCATCGCAGGCTCCTCCGCCTCCCGTGACCGTGGCAAGGGCTTCACCGATGGCATTGCCACACACCCCAACGTCCGTGTTGTTGGACAGCAGACCGCTAACTTCGACCGGACCGAAGGCCTGAACGTGACCACCAACCTTCTCCAGGCACACCCAGATGTCAAGGCCATCTTCGCCGAAAACGACGAAATGGCTCTGGGCGCCATCGAAGCTTTGGGCGAGCGCGCCGGACGCGACATCAAGGTCATTGGCTTTGACGGCACGGAAGATGGCCTGAAGGCTGTCACCGACGGCAAGATGGCCGCAACCATCGGCCAGCAGCCCGCAAAGCTTGGCGCACAGGCTGTTGAGCAGGCTTCCAAGCTGCTCAAGAAAGAACAAGCTCAGTCTGAAATCCACGTTGAGGTGGTTACCGTCACTCAAGAAAACGTGAAGGACTTTGGCAAGTGACATCTCACATCACCGTCGTCGGATCCATCAACGCCGACTTAAGCGTCCGGGTCAACCGGCATCCGAAACCGGGTGAAACCATCTTCGGAACCGGTGGCTCCATCAGCCCAGGCGGCAAGGGGGCCAACCAGGCCGTCGCCGCTGCCCTTCAGGGCGCCAAAGTCGCTTTTGTCGGTGCCGTTGGAAACGATACCTATGCCGCCCCCGCAACAGCCTTGATGGTTGCGGCGGGGGTGGATATGGAGGGCGTCGATACGCGCGACGAAACCACAGGTCTCGCCGTGATCACTGTCGACGCCGACGGTGAAAACAGCATCGTCGTCGTACCCGGCGCGAATGCTGATGTCACTGCAGCATATGTGGACGCCCATGCCGAGACCGTTCGGACGGCGGACATTGTGCTGCTCCAAGGGGAAATCCCCGCTGATGGTTTTGAGGCCGCTGTCAAGCACGCCACCGGGCGTGTTGTGGTGAACCTTGCACCGGTCATCCCGGTGCCGCAGGCCGCACTGCTGCAGGCTGATCCACTGCTGGCCAATGAACACGAAGCTGGATTAATCCTTGAACTACTTGGGCACCCCGCAGAGGGCGAACCGGAGGTCATGAGTGCCGCGCTCGTTGACGCCGGTTTCGCCAGTGTGGTGCTCACTCTCGGCGGTAGGGGTGCGATCGTTGCCACGCACGACGATGTGACCCACATTCCTGCCGCCCATGTCACCCCCGCGGACACGACCGGGGCCGGTGACGCGTTTGCAGGTGCACTTGTAGCCCGCCTTTTGGCAGGCGAGACGCTTATCGACGCCGCGAGTCACGCCGCGCGCGTCGCTGCTTACGCCGTCACCGGCGCTGGTGCGCAACCTTCCTACCCAGATTTGAACGATTCTCTCCCGGAGATATAACACTATGAAGAAAACCGGCCTACTCAACCCGGCACTCAACCACATGATTGCCCGACTAGGCCATACAGACACCTTCATCATTGCTGACTGCGGACTCCCCATCCCGGAGAACATTCCGGTGGTGGACCTGGCACTCACCTTCGGAATACCGCGTTTCCAAGATGTTGTCGCCGCAGTCTTTGACGAAGTAGAAGTTGAAAGCGTTGTCCTTGCTCAGGAAACCCCCGAGGAAGTACGAGCGCTTTTCAGCTCCCCCACAACCTATGTGGACCATGAGGCACTGAAACGACTGATACCCGAGGCGTCGTTCGTGATCCGAACTGGGGAGGCCACTCCCTTCGCCAACGTGATCGTCAGAAGTGGGGTGCCGTTTTAACATAACTCAGCCATAAGCCGCCCCACCGAGTTCTGGACATTCAGCTCTCGGTGGGGCGGTTTATTGTTATAAAAGTATGCTTATCTCCAGGCTGCGCAACAGGGCATTTTCGAGCTTGAGCATAAGCACATTCTGCGCCCTATATAATCCCTTCCATCTCTGCCACAAGCCGACCAACCGCGGGAACAATAATCCCGTGAGCGGCGGCGTGACGAATCACCGCGCCACCAATGGCATCCAGCTCGGTGGGTCGGTTTTCTTCAATATCCCGGAGCATGGACGACTTCGCACCGTATTCGAACTTCTCATACAGGCCCATGGCATCGCCGGAGGTGTTGGGGCCACCACAGGCAACGCTCACGGCGGCGCACTCCCTCACTACCTCTTCCAACTCCTGGCGGCGGGTTTCTAAGACTTCGCCCAAGGGGATGCGGTAACGTGCGGTCATCAGGGCAAACGGCGCTAGCACTGCAAGCTTGCTCCACAATAGTTCGTCCTGATTTGGGGTGGTGATGGTGGTGACGCGGGCGTCGAAAAGCGGCGGAAGCGAGGCGCTGGTGGTGAGGCGCACAAAATCACAGCCATGCACAATCGTGCCGTCCTGGTCGCGGCTGGACTCCACGTGAATCGAACCAGCCAGCAGCGAATCGAACTGGGCGCGCAGCACCTGCATGTGATCCACGCCGTTGAGCAGTGGAATCACCGTGCCCGCGTACTCGGCGGGAATGGTGCGCAGAGCGTTGGTGAGATGCGGTTGTTTGACCGTAATAAACGTGAAGTCTACCGGCTCTTCTAGTTGGGTGACCGCGCGGACCTGGTGCGTGCTGTCCCCGAACAAGGGGCTTGTCAGGCGCAGTCCCTCGGCCGTGATGCGGCGGGCGCTGCGCGGAGTGGTGACCACGATGGGTGTTGTTTCTTGTGTTGTGGTGGTGTTTGCAGCAGCAGTGGTTGCAGCGCATACCGCCGCCAACAAGCCACCAATGCCACCCGACCCGACAATTGCAACTGACTGCGTCATGCGAGCCAGTGTAGCTGTCGGGGGTGGTTAGTGCGGGTGATGTGCCTGGCGGGTGTTTACCCCTTTAGCTGCCTTATGTGCCACAGCGGTTGCCCACACAAACCCGCCAATTGTTATGGCGTAGGCCAGTGCACCGGTAGCCAGTGGAAGAAACTCGTCGGCAAAGAAAGAGGAAATAAGGAGAAATGCTGCCAGCGGAATGATAATAAGGCCGGTGACTTTCAGAATCGGCGCCGCTTCGCGGTGACCACTCTCCCACGCTGCATCAGACTTCTTTGTCTCTGATGTTCGAATGCCGATAGCAGAGTTTCTGTGAAGAGTCCCCGAGGTTGCCGTTTTGGAGATTGTAAGGCATAGCGCACTCAATATCACAAGACCCATCGAAGCGATCAATGCGGCAGCAATGGGCATATGTGACCTTTCGTTGCGAGGTGTGCGCGACACACGGAATCTTCTTTGAACTGCGATTTTCCACTATGCGCTCCCAGATTATACCGCCCGCACCCTTCCACTAAGAAGGCGAAAACTATTACACTAATAAGTGAGAAGTATGCAGCCGGTCCCGAAAGGACACGCACATGTACAACCTCAGCCTCTCCCAACAATTCCTCATGTTTGCAGTAAATAAGCAGGGGAAAATATCAAGCCTCGATACCCGAACGTGGGTGTGCTGCGTAACCAGCGCGGTGATTGATCTTCACCTTAACGACTGCGTGTCAATCAGTGACGAAAAGCGCCCCACAGTCAGCACCGCCGCCGAACTGCCATCAACACTTCACCACCTCCTCCCCATCTACCAGCGCATTTCCGAGAAGGGCCCCATAAAGCTCAACAAGCTTGTCGAACAGTACATGATGGGCAGGTCCGGCCCCCGCGCTCAGCTCTTTGACTCTCTGGGAAACAGTCTGGTTGCCGCCGGTGCCGCCACGCCACAGGTCAGTGGGATTCTGAAGCGTAGCACCGGCTATGTTCCCGATTCGCACAATCTGGATCGTTTGAGAAGCGCAATCAGTGCAGAGACCTCGTCCACTGATGCCCCCACGAGAAACACCGTCATCCTGGCCACCTTGCTGGAACGCAGCAAGCTGCTGAAAGAGTACTTCTCGCGCGACGAGCGGGCGCGCATCAAGGACATGGTGAAAAAGCACGCCGATTCCCAGGCAGACACCCTAATCAAGAAAACCATCGCGCATATCGACGCCCTGATCACCCTGCTCATCACCTCAGCATCAGTGTCTGCATCGCAGGGCTAATCAGGGCGACTAATCAGGGCGCTCTCCCCTATCCCGCGCTAATAGGCTCGCCTGGAGCTTCGGTGATGGGCGAGTTTCCGGTGCGCAGGTATTCCACTACTGCCTTATCAACGGCATCGTTGCCCATACCCACATGCCCGTGGCGGAAACTATTCACTGTGATCAGCTGGCTGTTCATGCGCTGCTGCATATTCGTGAAATTACCATAAGGAGTTTGCGGGTCATGAATGCCCTGGATTTGCAGCGGCCGGGTTGCGAGCTTGGAACCATCGGGCTGTGGGACCGTCGCCACGGGCTGGATTCCACCGCACGAAACACCCGATGAGTAGAAGATAAACTGATCGAATGCGTCACCTTTAACAAAGGTGTTCCACAAGAATGCGGGAACCTGTTCCGTGTGGGCTGGCGTATGATTCTCATTGCACAAAATAATCTGCTGCATTTGCTGAGAAGTCTCGTTGACACGCGTCAGCTCGGAGTCCTGCTGTTGCTTCTCCGCAATTTCGGTGAGGGACGGCCCAGTTCCATTTAGCGCCCGTGCCATTCCATTCCAGGTGTTCGTCTGCGGAACCAGCATGCGGGTCAATTGCAATGTTGCCGAGCGCTGCTGGCTGGCACCAGGCTGGGTGATAGTGGTCAGGAAGTTCTGAATCTGCACTTCCAAAGGCTTTGTCGCATTGGCTAGGTCGGATGATCCCAGCGGAGCCTCGGAAGGTTCCATCGCTGGCGGCTTTACCGTTGGGTTTGCACCACTTTCCTTAACCACGGCAGCAGCCCATTTTTCGTACACGGCGTAGGGTGTTGCGCCCAGGTGGTACGTGGCATCGTTACGCGCAATCCAGGCGAAGTACTCGTGCAGACTGCGCACATAGGCAGGGCGCTGAAGGTCAAACACCGAATTCCACAGCAATTCCGTGTCAATGCCGGAATCCAGTATCACTTTGTCGGTGTGCTGCGGGAACAGCGTGGCGTACGTGGAACCAAGAATAGTTCCGTAGGAAAGACCCATGATTCCGATTCGATTCAGTTCCAGTGCTTTACGCACTTCGTCCCAATCGCGTGCGGTGTTCTCCGTGGTCAGCGAATTCAAAAATGCTGTGGAACTTTTTGCCGCACACGCGTCGTGATACAGTTTGCCAACATTGGACACCATATCGGTGGGTGAAGGCTGGTCTACGTTTTCACATTCAACAGGCGTGGACCCCACCAAACCGCGCGGTTGCACGCCAATTAGATCCCATTCCGCCCGCATCTCCGCAGGCCACGCAGCACCAGCTTTACTTGCTGTGTATCCATACACATCGCCGCCGGGGCCACCTGAATTGATGAACAACGCCCCACGCTTTGCTCCTTGGTTTGTTGCCGGGACCTTCACGAATCCCACGCTGATTTTCTCGCCTGCTGGGTTGCTGTAATCCATGGGAACCTCAATATGCCCACATTGCGCACCCTCAGTGGTGACCATGGAAGGACAATTTTCCCAGGTGATTTTCTGCGCTTGCGCAGTTGCCGCCGGGACTGTCATTCCCGCAGCAAGAATAAACAATGCCGACACCGCACACGCCGACACGTGTTTCACCGAAATATTCACATTTTCTCTTTCTATTATATGGCTGTTAAGCCTTAGCTACCGCATCATTCGCCGCAGTGAGAGCGGCAACAGCCATAGCAATCTGAACAACAAGAACAAGGAGGGGAACTGCCATGAGTATCCACGAGAAACCCATCACGATCAGCAGCACCAATGACGCAACGACACCTACGATACCACAGATGCTATCTATTTTCAGGCATATGACAGCAGCTTCGTGGTCTTTCTTCCGGACTTCTTCGGAAGCCGTGGTTCCAGACGTACCGAAACCCAACTTAGAATTTCGTTCAGACATTTCTTGAGAAATTTTGCGACGCATTCCCTCAGAAATTGCTATCTGCGTCGACATTAACGAAATGAGCACGAAATAGATAACCATGATCCTCTCCTTTCCCTCAACTCCCCTACTTTTTTATTCTACGTCTTCTAACCGCTTTCTATCCCACGCGCGGGCACGTTCATTGACCCATTTCAAAATTGCCATTATCATAATAAAACCGACAATGGAACTAATTATCGTCGCGCGAGTCGCAATGGTACTTTCAGAATAAGCTGGAAAACGCATCAACCCCGCCATCCAGGCAATTCCCCATATTATGGTCAACACAAGTTCCAGGCGTGAATAACCCCATATACTGATACGTGGCCGGACTACCCGCTTCTGCATATATAGCGCTACCACAATACTACCAGCAAATACAGGGACACACATAATTTCTGATACCAACACATAGTTCGGCGGAAGAACCCACGCAAGCACTGCCGCGCATGCAAGACAGAGATTCGTCATAACGGCTGAACAAATTACATGAGCCCGGTACGTTACGTCCAGCTGATATTCATCATCCATTCTGTCACGGAACCGCTCCAAGTATCTATCCATTGTCATTTGTACTTCGCCTCTCATTCTCTACTGGGCCGCAACAAGAACACAGCCATAACACCCGCAAGTGCAATCACGGGAACCATAAACCGAAAACCATCACACAGTGGATGCCGCGCTAGCCCAACTATCCACACAAAGGCAATCAGCCCCAGTGCACCATGTCCCATGCTTATCGATGCCCCCTTGTCCCCCGAAAGCCGCCGCACATACTGCGCGGAAGAATACTCGCCCACAAGCAGCGGGATAAGTGTCAACAGGGAACACCACACATACGCAGGCGGAACCGCCCATGTTAATACAGCACCTACACTCAGCAACGTCCATGTGTATATGACATTGTCAATGGTCAGGGAACGATACATCACATCTAGCTGATACTCATCATCAATAGCGGATTGAAAACGCGCGACATATTTGTCAAAAAGCTTCATTACTAATCCTCCGGGAAAGCGGCCTCTAGTCGGCGTTCATCCCTGCCGCGCAGCCAGCCGTTCAGCTGTTTCACCATTGGTGGGACGACAACAGAAGCCGCAACATATGAGACAAACATGATGATCAGCGCCCGCGACCCCTGTTGCCCGATAAACTCCCACCGCAGCATCCCAACAAGAAATACCGCTGCTATGGCGGTATAAGCAAGCTGCTCACTGATCGTCATTGTCGACCCCGCAGATCGGGGTCTCACTGCCCTATTACGCATGTACATCCATGCGCCACATTCCGAGACAAACATGGGCAAGAAAAACACAATGAGCGCCCACCACACCAGATTTGCGGGAAGCGTCCACGCCAGCGCCGCGGCCGCTACTTCCGTTCCCCAAAAAAGAGTTATCCGGCGGATAATCATGGAACGGTACATAACGTCGCGTTCATACTCGCCCAAGGAGCCAATCACGTGCGACACGTATCTATCAAGAAGTTTCACCTTTCACCACCTCCATACTTTGCTCATCGCCAAACACTTCCTCAACCGTCGCCCCTAACTCACGGCAGATCGCCAACGCCAGATATACGGACGGCGAATAGCTGCCCTTCTCCACATTGACAATCGTCTGCCTGGATACATGAGCACGCTCAGCAAGCTCAGCTTGGGACAACTCACGCCAACGCCGGAGCTTCCGCACCAGATTCGTTGGCTTCGCTATCAACGTCGCATCCATACGACATAATGTACAGCAAACTTTACATAGCGTCAACCATGTATCCCATAACGTCAAAAATTTGCCCCTGGACTGCAGCTTGTCTGGACGCACCCCGCGTTGATGATCTGCCACTCCCCTTCTCGCCACAGCAACGCCGCGCACTCATCACCACACCCCAGCGCATAACAAAAGCGCCGCCCCCAACACCAAACATGCTGGGAGCGGCGCTCACAAAGCTCAATCAGAGCTACAACCTACGCAGATACTGCCTCGTTTTCCACGATGCTGATCAGCTTGCGGTTACGGCGCTTGGAGAACTGCACTGCGCCGGGCTTCAGGGCGAACAGGGTATCGTCGCCGCCGCGGCCTACGTTCTCACCGGGGTGGTATTTGGTACCGCGCTGACGGACCAGGATTTCGCCGGCTTTGACCTGCTGGCCACCGAAACGCTTGACACCGAGGCGCTTGGCGTTTGAATCGCGACCGTTGTTGGAGCTTGATGCACCCTTCTTATGTGCCATGGTTTGTTTCCCTCCTTTGGAAGTTCTTGTGAGCCTGCAGGCTTACTTGATGCCGGTTACTTTGAGGACAGTCAGCGGCTGGCGGTGGCCTTGACGCTTCTTGTAGCCGGTTTTGTTTTTGTATTTCAGAATCTTGATCTTCGGGCCTTTGGTCTGCTCGACGATTTCGGCACTGACGCTCACTTTGGCGAGTTTGTCTGCGCTGGTGGTTACTTCGGCGCCATCAACGAGCAGGATCGGGGTGAGGGCCACGGACGAACCTGGCTCACCCTCGATCTTCTCGACCTTGACGAGGTCACCTTCGGCAACCTTGTACTGCTTTCCGCCGGTCTTGACGATCGCGTACATAGGAGGGCTACCCCTTTATCTCTAAACTCGGTTCAGGCACCCGCGTCTTGCCGCAGAAACCTGATTGGGTTGATTTCTTCATTGGCTTTTCGGGGGCAGGACTAGGCCCCACTGAAATAGCGACTGTCCAAGACTACCCTTTATCACGGCAAAAAGACAAACCGCATTTTAGTTGGTCGCGCGTTTGCGCACGGCCCTACGCCGCCCGCGTCCGCGCGTGCTGCTTTCCGACGCCCGGACTCCCGAATCACCCTGGGTTTTCTCCTGGTTGTTGGGTTGCTGCGCGGCGGACGACATGCGACGGACGGCGCGGCGACGGTGGCGTCGAGAAGCGGTGGTGCCCACCTCAACGTCACCCTCCACGACCTCGGCGACCTTCTCAGCGTTGCGTTTGACAGCGCGACGGCGACCCCGGCGCGGCTTGTCCTCTTTTTCAGACTTCTCGGGTTTTTCCGGCTCGGGCGCGGGTTCGGGTTCCACAAAGTCCTCGGGCCGCGGCGGCACATCGGAGCGCGAGTTTCCCCTAGTGGCGCGCTTGCGGCGCGGGGAGGTCTCGTATTCTTCGAGCGCCTGCTCGTAGGTCTGCGCGGGCTTCTCGTCAACAACAACGGCAGCGGCGAGTTCTTCAATGCTGCGCGCTGCCTCACCGGCAACCTCAGCATCCGTGGATTCCTCAACGACCTCGGCGTCGATAATCTCGTCTTCGGTGTCGTGCATGGCCACGACAACGGGGTGTTGTGCGGCTTTTTTGCGTTTGCGCCCGTTGCCGTTGGTCTCGCGCTGTTCGACGGGGTCGCTGTGGACGATGATGCCGCGGCCTTCACATTCCTGGCATTCGGTGGCAAAGGTTTCCAGCAGCCCGGACCCGAGTTTTTTGCGGGTCATTTGGACGAGACCAAGGGAGGTGACTTCGGAGACTTGGTGCCGGGTGCGGTCGCGCCCGAGGGCTTCGGTGAGGCGCCGGAGCACGAGTTCCTGGTTTGCGGGCAGCACCATGTCGATGAAGTCGATGACGATCATCCCGCCCAGGTCGCGGAGCCGGATTTGGCGGACGATTTCTTCGGCGGCTTCGAGGTTGTTGGAGGTGATGGTTTCTTCGAGGTCGCCACCCGCGCCGGTGAATTTGCCGGTGTTGACGTCGATGACGGTCATGGCTTCGGTGCGGTCGATCACAAGCGTGCCGCCGGAGGGCAGCCACACTTTGCGCGACATGGCTTTCTCCAGCTGCTCGTCAATGCGGTAGTGGGTGAAGGCGTCTTCCCCGTCGTGGTCGTCGGGGTTGTAGCGCACTAGTCGGTCAAGGAGGTCGGGTGCGACGGATTGCACGTAGGCGTGCACGGTGTTCCAGGCGCGTTTTCCTTCCACAACCAGGTGCGTGAAGTCTTCGTTGAACAGGTCACGTACGACTTTGACCAGCATGTCTGGTTCCTCGTACATGGTGACGGGCTTGGCACCTTTGCTGTTTTTCTCTTCGTCGGTGCGCTGCTGGATTTGCTCCCATGCGTTGTGCAGGCGGCGCACGTCGGCGGCGATTTCGGCTTCGTCAACGCCTTCGGCGGCGGTGCGGATGATGGCTCCGCCTTTGTCCGGCACCACGTCTTTGACGATGCTCTTTAGGCGTTTGCGCTCATTTTCGGGAAGTTTCCTGGAGATGCCGGTGGCGCGCCCGCTGGGCACGTACACCAGGTAGCGGCCAGCCAGGGAGATTTGCGTGGTCAGGCGTGCACCTTTGTGGCCAACGGGGTCTTTGGTGACTTGCACCAGCACCTGGTCGCCGCTTTTGAGGGCCTGTTCGATTTTCCGGCCGCGACCCCCAAGCCCACGGGCGCGCCAGTCCACTTCCCCGGCATAGAGCACGCCGTTGCGGCCTTTGCCGATGTCAATGAAGGCGGCTTCCATGGAGGGCAGCACGTTTTGCACGCGCCCGAGGTAGATGTTTCCCACCAATGAACTCTGGGATTCGGATGTGACGAAGTGTTCGACCAGCAGGTCGTCTTCCAGCACGCCGACTTGGGTGACCAGGCCGGGGTGGTCATTGCGTTGGCGTTCGCGCACCACCATGGTGCGGTCCACGGATTCACGACGCGCCAGGAATTCAGCCTCGCTGACCACGTGTCGCTTCTTGCGTTCCTCTTCCCGGCGTTCGGTGCGGCGTCGGCGCTGCGCCTCCAGCCGAGTGGAGCCTTTGATCCCCACGGGCCCCTCAGGCACATCCTCGTCTTCGGTTTGTTCGGCCTCGGCACCGCGCCCGCGGCCCTTGCCACGCCGCCCGCGCCGCTTGCGTTTCGACGGTGCGCCGTCCCCATCCTCGCTGGTATCGTCCGCGTCCCCGCTGTCTTCCTCGCCCTCGTCGCTTACCGACGTCTCGGCCTCCAGGTCCTCCTCCACCGCTTCCGGCGCGAGGAACACAGGGGTGGCGAAGGGGTGCACCTGCGTGACTGGCTCTTCAGTAGGTTCTGAAACCTCTGGTATCAGTATGGCCAACGCCTCGGCGTCGATTCCTTCGTCCTCGTCCAGCAGCTCGGACAATTCCCGATCCACTTTTTCTTCAATCTGGTGGATCTCATTGGCCACATTCTTTTCCACACGCTTGCGGATCTTATCCTCAGGCTGCTTTTTGGCCTTCTTCTTGCCTTTTTTCTTTGGCTTTTCCTCGACGGCAGGTTCGGAAGGTTCGGCGGGTTGCAGGGCGTCGAGAAGCTTGGTGGCCTCGTCGAGGCTCAGGTTCGATTGGGCAACTTTCACCAGCCCCAAGCCATCCAACGCAACAATGAGTTCCTTCGACGTCATGCCCAGCTGCTTCGCCAGCGCGTGAACCCGGGTTTTCGGCCCCAGGGTGCTGCGATCAAATTCTTCGATGGTTTGTGCCATGGCACTCTCCTTGAGTTGTGCTCACGGTCTTCCCGGGCGCTGGCACTACTATGTGTGCCGCCGCCGCGCGGGTGAACCGCGAAAACGTATGTAAATATCGTCTACTCGTCCCGTTGCAGCGATTCCGGTACCCCAGAGCGAACGTTCGGAGCCAAATTATTATTCTTCCACATTTTGCGCGCAACAACGATTCCCACAAACCATGCACGTCAAATTCTTGAAAAACGGTGTTTAGGACCTTAGGTTAGAGTTATGAGTGACAAGCGATCAATAGCCGCCATGGCCATCTTTGCTGGAATACTGGGTGCCTGCGTGATCATCGGAAACTGGTGGCTCACCGGCGCTGTCCTCCTCGCAGCTATCGTGCTGATCTGGCGATTCCCCGAACTCCGCAGGGTAACTAACACCGGCTTGGTCATCAACAAAATCCCCTCCACCAGCCGCACATTCAGCGCCAGGGCCTTCCTCCCCTTCATCACGGTATATGCCCTGATATACCTCACCGTCACCTTCGCACCGGGCATGAACGGCTGGGCCTACCTGCTCATTCCCCTCTGGATGCTGGCCGGAGGATTTTTCGGCTGGGCCGACGCCACCAACTTCGCAGGCAAACCCATCACTCTCCCCAATGACAGCCCCGCCATGCTCATTCACCTGGGCAAACTCGGCGCCTATGACGGCACACTGGTCAAAATCTGGCGGCTCGCCCAGCTTCTTGACCAGCCCGAAGACGCCGTCATCGAGGAAGCCACCACGCTTCAACGCGACGGCCTGGTTTACATCTCGACCGTAGGCTTCAGCGACAATCCCGCGCAGTGGAGTGTGCAACTCCAATCCAAAGCCTACGAGCACGTGGCGCAAGGTGTGGCCTGATACAAACTTAACGCCGCGTACAAAGAGGCACGTAAAAAGACCGCGTTCCCCGGTAAGAAACGCGGTCTTTTTGTTCTTTTAGGAAGCTACTGCGGTGTTATCCGCTGCATTATCGTGAATGCGTTACTGCGAACGGCGTCCACGCAATGCAAGCACCAGTCCGGCGATCAACAGAAGCACGGCAATGACGATAATTCCTATTACCGATGCACCTGTATTAGCCAGTACCTTCTGCACGGCACGTGCAGGGCCGGACTTCTGGGCGTCGTCCTTCGGCGTCGCACCCGCTTGACCCGGCTGTCCCTGATGGCCCTTCGGAGTGCCCTTCACCGGCGTCTCATCCGTAGCCTTGGTGGGCTGGGTCGGCGCAGGATCGTTCTGGCGAGGTCCGGCTGCCGGGGCGGTATGACCCGGTGCGGTTGAGCCGGACCCACTGGAACCCAGCGCGGTCGTCGGCAGGTTCGGGATGATCGCCGCTGGAATCAGCGGAACGAGGATCCACCACCACGGAACGTTTGCGGTGTTGGTCAGTGTCACCGCAACGGCCGAGCCGTCGGCAGGGATGGTCACGGTCGCGGTGCCGTCGCGGTTGTCTTTCACCGCAGCTGCCGGGTCCCCAGTGTAGCCGGGTGTCGACCACGATGTGATCGCCGTATTTTCTGGCTTCTTTTCCTTGAGGGTAATCACGGTGTGAGCTGGCAGTTCAGGCAGTTCCGCGAACTTGCCGTCGGCAACTTTGTAGGTTTCGGTCTTGGTGTCCCCGCTCTGTGGGTCTTTCCAGGATGCCTCGACCTCGTAGTCGCGGCTCTTGTTGCCGTCCACGCCTGCGGTGAGTCCTTCGACGGCCTTGGTCAGGGTGACTTTACCCTTCACGTTGTACACGTTCACCAGGTTGGCGGTGGCCGCGGTGTCCTTGCTGCTGACCGTCGCGGTTGCGCTGGTCACGGAGCTGTTCTTGTCGAACACGGCACCGGCAACCTCTGCGTTAGCAGTGTCTTCGGTGAACTCACAGGCGGCACCGTAGCGTACGTCGTCGATCTTGGCTGGAGTACCAGCGGCGACCTCTATTGTGCCCTTTTTCACTTCTTTCTTGTCAGTGCCGAGGGTGCACACATAGTTGACGTTGAACTTCTTGTCCTTCAGAGTGGCGAGGTCCTTGCCGGAGCCTGCGAGCGCCTTGGACAGTTCCACAGATCCGCGCCACGCGCTGTAGTCGTTGGTGGCGGTGACCTCGTGGGTCTTCCCCTTCACAATGACCACGCTGTCCAGCCCGGACGTGGCGAGATCAGCGCCCTTCACATCAGCGTCTTTTTCGGTGATCGTGCAGGTGGAGCCGGCGGCAATGTCGTCGATGGTGGTGGATTCACCAGCGCCCAACTGGAAGGTGCCTTCCTTACGCTGCGCGGGGTCTTTGTGCTCACACGCGTAGGCGAAGTTGAACTTCTTGCCTGCGGCCACCCCGTCGGGGTCCTTCAGGGACTTGGTCACGGACAGCGAGCCAGTATCTTTGGTGTACACGTTGGTGAACAGCATGGTCGTGGGTTGTGTACCCTGGTCAAACTTCTGCTCGGCATTGTCCACGACCAGCGTGTAACCGTCCTGCTTTGCCGCATCTACGTTTTCCGTGACGGTGCATTCCGAGCCTGCGGGAACGCCCTCGACCGTGGTTTCACCATTGCCCTTGACTTTAATGTCACCGGCCTTAATGTCTTCGCCGTATACGCATTTGTAAAGGAAGGAGAACTCCTTGGCCCCTGGGTCTGGCAGCCCTTCAACCTTCTTTTTCACGGTAAAGCTACTGGTTGCTCGCGTGTACTTGTTAGTCACCGTCACGGGGGTGGTGGTGTTTTCAGTGATCACGGCCGGACCACTCACCTTCACATCCAGCACGGCATTATCGACGGCCCCGCGTGCCGACGCCTCGTCTTCCGTCACCGTACACGATGCACCCACCGGAATATCCGGGGATTTCACGGTGTTATCGCCATTGACCTTCAGCTCTCCCTTGGCAACCTCGGCACCATCTTTTGTGCAGACATAGTTGAAGGAGTACTCATGGTCAGGATTCAGATCAATGATGGTGGGGTCAGCAGTAACAACCTTGGTTACTGAGAAGGAACCCACCTGCTTGGTGTAAGTGTTGGTCACGGTGGCTATGTTGTTGGCAACCTTGCCCTCGGCGATGGTCACAGGCTGAGCCAAACCTGCCGGAACAGAGTTATAGCCGGCTACAGCGTGTTCGGATTCTTGAGCCACGGTGCATTTGGTGCCCACGGGGAACTCAGAACCATCGACGGGAGTATCGCCAACGGGTACCGATACCTCAGTGGCAACACCAGCCTTGACGGTTTTATCCACGGAGTCAGCATTGCAGGTGTAGGTGAATTTCACCGTCTTGGGTGCCACGAAAGCAGCGTCATCGGCGGGTGCGTTGATCAGCTTCTTCATCTGGAAGGTGCCGATCTTCTGGGTGTAGGTGTTGGTCACGGTCGCGATATTGTCGGCAACCTTGCCCTCTTTCAGGGTGACCGTGGTGTTTAAACCAGCTGTCTTCACAGTGTGATCAACGACAGCTTCATCCGCCTCCCGAGTGACTTTGCACTCCGTGCCCACTGGGAAGCTTGCTCCATCAACGGGGGTGCCATCAGTATTGGCAGTCAATTCAGTGTCGGTGTTAGCTTTCACCGCGCCATCAACAGAGTCAGCATTGCACTGGTAGAACAACTTCACCGACGCGGGGGTATTCGCAGGTTTCGGGTCAGCGACCACCTTCTTCGCCTGGAATGTGCCAGTCTTGCGGGTGTAAGTGTTAGTGACTGTGGCAATATTGCCAGCGACCTTGCCTTCGGCAAGGGTGACAGTCGCGTTAAGCCCAGTTGAAGCGACACCATAGCCAGCAACTGATTCGTCAGCTTCGCGGGTGACCTTGCACTCGGTACCACGGGGGAATGCCGCGCCGTCGACAAGCGTGCCATCGGTGTTTACGGAAAGTTCAGTATCGGTGTTGGCCTTGATAGCGCCATCGACGGAATCGGCATTGCACTGGTAGAACAACTTCACCGACGCGGGTGCATCTGCAGGCTTCGGGTCGGCAACCACCTTTTTCACCTGGAACGTACCCGCTTGCTTGGTGTACGTATTGGTCACAGCAGCGATATTGCTTGCAGCTTTGCCTTCGGCAATGGTCACAGGAGTGTTTAAACCGGTAGCGGCAATGTCATAATCAGCGATATCAGCGTTGGCCTCGCGGATGACCTTGCACTCGGTACCTGCGTGGAACACCGCGCCGTCGACAAGCGTGCCATCGGTGTTCACCGTCAGCTCGGTGTCAGTATTGGCTTTCACCGCACCATCCACCGAGTCAGCGTTGCACTGGTAGTACAACTTTACCGACTGTGGAGCATTCGCAGGCTTCGGATCGGCGATGGTCTTCTTTACCTGGAACGTGCCATCGGCGTATTGTGCGACGTTGCTTACCGATAGCTCAGATTGCTGCTTTTCCCGGACCGTCAGGGTCTTGGGTTCAAATGTTGTTTTTGCGGTGTTCCACTGTATTTTCGGGACTGCCGGAGGGGTTTCTTCAAACGTCATAGTTGTGCCCGCTGGGAAGGTGTTCGGCACGTTGGTGAAGGAACCTGCAACCACCTGACTAAAAGTCACCGAGCCCGAGGTATCGGAAGGGTTGAGGCCCGCAGGTTTATCAGTCCATTCGGGGAAATCCGCGACAGTTTTACCATTGGGCAGAGTGAAATTGATAGTCACCGGGTATTTGGTAGTAGTTGGCACAGATGCTGCCGCCGGTCCCAAAACTCGCTTCACAATAGAGACCGCCCCGTAGCCATCACGCATGGCTAAAGTAACCTTCGCGGTTTTGATGTATGAGATCGTACCGCTGGCGGTCTCGTTAGTACCATCAAGACGAACATCATTAGTGTAGGCAATACCAGGAATTGCGGTACCAGGAAGCTTCCCAGGGACGGAAAGCCGGTAGTTAGTATCCGGCTGGAACGGACCAGTCACGGTGACTTCACGGTTACGCCCACTGCCTGTCACAGTGATGCTAAAGCCTGGGTAATCTGGGTCGGAAGTACCATTGGTATCTGCAAGTCTTTTTGCTGGCATGGCCGGATTATCCTGGCTATTCACCATCTGCAGCGTCCATGGATTTCCTTGAAGAAGGGTTTCATAGTCGTAGCCTTCGCCCATAGTATCGATGAAACGATAGGTGAGATTACCGTTACCAGGAGTGCCCAAGGAAGGAACCGTTGCTGCCAGCAGGGATGGATTAAACGCAATAGACCATGGAACGGCTTTATTGCGTTCACCAATGGGAGTGCTGTACTTACTCAGTTTGGAGGGCTGGTACCGAGCATCGGCGGCCTTAGCAATACCTCCAGGAATGCCGGCTGCTACAGGGGTGCCATTAACTTGAAAGTCAATGGTGTCTGCGGTGTAAGCTTCGCGACGGGCAGTACTGGCAATCACCTTCAGCTCACCGGAACCTTTGACCTCTTTGGAGGTAATGTCATTAACTCCCGAGTCAAAAACACAGGAAATCAGTGACGTCGCACCGTTTGAGAGATTACAGTCACCGATTTTCTTGCCTTCGAATATCAAATCAAGTTTGCCAAGGCTACTCCCCGCGATTTGAAGCTGGGGAGGAAAAGCAACTTCAAACCCCTCCCCCTCTTTAGGAGTACGGTTGAGCGCTTCGCCACTCCAGTCGAAAGTCATGGGGGTAAGTTGGTTGCGTACGTTCTGACCTGCAGCCAAAGCCTTGTTATTAACCAAGATATTGGACACTGTGTACCCAGGTGTTTGCACTGCATGAGCAACACTTGGGTTCACCAATGAGGCACCAAGCAAGGACACGATCGTCAGGATCGCCGCGATCACTGCCCCTACTTGCCGGGTCATCGGCTTTATCATTTTTCTCCTAGATTGAATCCTTAAACGGCCGAATTGACAGCGTTGTGAGCACCGTTAATCCCGTAGAAAACCTGCTGACATGCAAAACCGAAATGGCTTACGCGTTAACCTTACAAAAAACTTATGATCTTATGAAAGTATGCTTATATTTTCTAAACATAATATGTTTGCTGAATACACCTTTTCAGGGAGCGATGATTGAGGGCGCAAAAAGGCGGCTTTAGTGTCTGGAAATGCCTGGAAGTTCAGCCGGGAAAGAAGTTGCGTAAAGTGTGTATACGCTCAAGCCTGAAAAAGGGTGTTTTTGGACTTGAGCGTATACACACTTTGCAAGGGCGGACTACTGAACGCCGTTAGTGCAAACCTTCTTGGGTTCTAGTGGTTGTGGAAACACCCCCTGATCAGTGATAGGCGGTGCTTTCCTCTGATGGGATCCTCCCAACCCCAACACCATGACCCGAATCGTGACCCGATCGAGCAGTTCATCGACCTGGTACGCGGTGGGACCACGATACAACTAGCTGCAGACACTGTCGGCATCCCCCACTACCTGGCCTACCGCACCGCCCACAACCATGATCTCCCCTTCCAACGACATCGCACACGCCAACACATGCGCGACTACGTCGCCGAATGCTGGCAGGCAGGCTGGAAACCCATGGACATTGCCCGCCACACTCACGTCCGGGTCGCCACCGTCTACGACATCGGGGTGGAACTGGGACTCTGGCAACGCCCCCAACACGGACGCACCGCAGCACATACCACCCGACGCTGCGCATACCTCCGCCTACGCATCAACGCCTTGTCCCGCAAAGACGCCCTCGCAGCCCTAGGCCTACACGAAAGTAGTGGCAGAGACTTCGACCGAGGAGTCACCAGAACCTCCCACGGCCCAGGTCCCTTCATCCCCGACGGGCCGGATGCCTTCCTTTATAAAAGACTTATGCAGCTTATGCCCTACGTTGACGGCCGAACCTCAATACCTGTCCAGGTCATCCCACAACACCGGATCGACCAACGCATCCACACCAAGTTTCTGTCCATTGAGGAACGCGAAATCATTGCGGATATGAAAAACCAAGGACACAGCATCCGGGCGATTGCCCGGCGATTGGGCCGCTCACCCGGCACTATCAGCAAGGAACTCACACGCCACGCCGATGACTTTGGATTGGGTGCTGTTGCAAAGTTGGGGGGAGAGCCGCAAAAACTCAGTTTCTCATTCCCTGATGGCCGCTGCGTGTGGGCGTTCTCAGGCCGTCTCGAAGACCCGGTTGACGATCACCGCGTCCGGGTTCGGTTGCCCGTAGGCAAACATCGTGCCTTGCCCTTTCCGCAATGAGTGCATCGCCTCCATCCCTTTCAACGTCCGATATGCAGATGTCCGGTTCTTAAACGCGCCTTTCGGCCCGAGGATCCGCTTCAGCCGACCATGGTCGCCTTCCAGGATGTTGTTGAGGTATTTCACCTGCCGGTGTTCCACTGTTGGCGGGCAGATTCCCTCTGACTTCAACTCGGCGATTGCCCTGGCTAGTGAGGGTGCTTTATCGGTGTTGATCACTCTGGGATACCCGGCTGACGCATTGGATCTGAGGGCCTTGGCCAGGAAACGCTTCGCTGCGGCCACGTTCCGCTTCGGAGAGAGGTAAAAGTCCAGGGTCTGGCCACCGGCGGTGGTCGCCCGATAGAGATAACACCACTTTCCCCCGACCCGGATATAGGTCTCATCCACCCGCCAGGAACTGGCCTGCCAGTCAGGTACCTGCCGGTACCACCGTGTTTGCTTGTCCAGCTCAGGGGCGTATTTCTGGACCCAGCGGTAGATCGTGGTGTGATCGACCGGCACGCCCCGCTCGGTCATCATTTCCTCCAGATCGCGGTAGCTCACCCCGTAGCGGCAGTACCACCGCACTGCCCACAGAATGATGTCACGGGGGAAATGACGACCGGAGAAGATACCCATGGCTGTGATTATTTCGCGTCGCTCTTCCTACTGCCCCAACTTTGCAACAGCACCTTGGATTGTATATGCCCCAGCACGCACAGCGGATGTCAGTGCTTGAAACGCTTCCGCCCGAAGCAACGCAAAATCGACGCCAACCCAGCACTGGGCGAGGCAATCTGGCAGATGCTGGGACAGCGGATGTCACCAGAGCTTTATTGCCGGGCGGTTGCGTAAGCTGCACCCTGATGACCAGACTATGTGGGTGTGTACCGAAACCATTTATCAGGCACTGTTTGTTCAAGCGAAAGGCGAGTTGAAACAGCACATTAAAGCCTGTCTACGACAGGGGCGAGCGGTGCGTAAACTCCGCCGGCCCAAACAAAGTCGGCAGCGGTTTCATGACCCGATGGTGATGATTTCTGATCGCCCCGCCACCGTGGAAGACCGGGCTGTTCCGGGGCATTGGGAGGGGGATTTGATTATGGGGGCGGGCAATAAAACCGCTATCGGTACTCTGGTGGAACGCAGCACACGGTATGTGATGTTGCTGCACCTACCGAATGGGCATGATGCCCTCCAGGTACGTGACGGGTTGGTTGCTGCCATTGGTGGGCTGCCGGAGCAAGTGCGCGGGTCGGTGACCTGGGATCAGGGCAGTGAGATGGCTGGTCACCGATGGTTTAGTGTTGCTACTGGCTGTCCGGTGTATTTCTGTGATCCGGGTTCCCCGTGGCAGCGGGGCAGTAATGAGAATACGAATGGGCTGTTGCGGCAGTATTTCCCTAAAGGCACTGATTTGGGTGTGCATACAGCTGCGGATTTGGAGTTTGTGGCCGCACAGTTAAATAGTCGTCCGCGTAAAACGTTGGGGTTTGATACTCCGGCTGAGCGTATGGCGCAGCTGTTAGGCTTGGACAGCAATGATATGTAAGTGAAGTGTTTCCACGACCACTAGAAACCACCCACGTAAAGTTTGCTTATTCCCAAGCCTGAAAACGCCCCATTTTCGTGCTTGAGCATAAGCACACTTTGCAGGGGCGACCCCTCCCCCAACCCAGCCGCCTCCACTACCGCCCAAACAAAAACGAAACCCCGCAGCACTGCGTAGTAATGAGCGGCAGTACAGCGGGGCTGCAGAGCTTATAAAAAGAGAACCTAGCTTTACAGGTTCGGGAACCAGATGGCGATTTCACGCTCGGCGGATTCCGGTGAATCCGAACCGTGAACAACGTTGGTGGATACCTCCAGGGCAAAGTCGCCACGGATGGTGCCAGGGGTCGCTTTGGATACCGGATCGGTGCCGCCTGCCAGTTGGCGCCAGGCTTCAATGGCGCGGGGACCTTCGACAACACCAGCGACCAGTGGTGCGGACGTAATGAAGTCCACCAGTTCGCCGAAGAAGGGCTTGTCAGAATGCTCAGCGTAGTGTTTTTCAGCGGTTGCTTTGTCGGCGACGCGCAGGTCCATGGCGGTGAGCTTCAGGCCCTTGCGCTCAATGCGGGAGATGATCTCGCCGATGAGTCCGCGTTCAACGCCATCGGGCTTGATCAGAATCAGGGTACGTTCAGTCATGTCGCTCAGTATATCGGACGGCCTCAGGTGTGTTGTGTGGTCAGCAGTCCACGCTTCATCCGGGCAATGAGGTTTTTCCGCAGGTAGAAAATGTACCACCAGACGGCGGCGAAGATGAGCGCCATGATGCCCATGGAGGGATGTACAACGAAGCCCGCCACAGCGAACACCTGCAAAACCACATTGACTGCCAGCGCCCATCTACGTTTTTGCAGGAAAGCCACAACAAACATGGCAACGCCAACAACGGTGACGTATACCCAATTGAAGGTGGTCCAGTAGGCACCTTCGTCAATGCGCGCGATCACGGTGAGCACCAGTAGCAGCGCAATGGACTCCATGACCAGTGTCCCTGCCATCACGCCGCGAAGCCCTTTAAGCGGGTCCTTGACGGGTGCATGGCCAGGCCCGAGCGGCCCGTACTCCGATGAACCAGCACTGCCATCAGCATCGGCGCCCCCAGCCGAGCCGCCAAAACCCCCATCAACCTTGTCGCTCACGCCGGCTCCTTTCCAAACAGCGTGCGGGCTTCCCCGGCGGTGACCACGGATCCGGTAATCACCACGCCGTTGCCGGAGACCATCTCGCCTTCTTCAGCCAGTTCCACAGCTAATTCCACCGCAGAAGGCAGAGTGTCGGCAACGTGGACGCGCTCCTCGCCGAAGATTTCTCGCGCGTGTTCTGCCAGTTCATAGGCGTCCAATGCACGCGGGGAGCGTGTTTGGGTGCACACGATCTCACCAAACACAGGCTCCAGTTCGGTGAGCACCCCAACGTAATCTTTGTCGGAGAGCACCCCAACCACGCCGATAAGCCGGTTGAAGGAGAAGTCCCGTTGCAGGGCGCACCCGAGTGCGCGGGCACCGTGGGGGTTGTGCGCGGCGTCGATAAACACGGTGGGCGTAGCGCGGACACGTTCGAGCCTGCCCGGGGATTCCACGGAGGCGAATCCTTCACGGACGGTGTCGATATCCAGCATTCGGCCAGATCCCGCGCCGAAGAATGCTTCCACAGCGGCCAGGGCGACGGCTGCGTTGTTGGCTTGATGCTCCCCAGAGAGCGGCAGGAAAATGTCGGTGTAGTCCCCACCGAGTCCCTGCAGGGTGAGTTGCTGCCCGCCGACGGCGATGGTGGATGAGACAACGCCGAATTCGGAGCCCGCGCGGGCCACGGCGGCGTCGGCACGCACGGCTTGTTCCAGGATCACTGTCATGGCGGCGGGGTCTTGGTCCGCCACGATGGCAACGTTGTCTGGAGGTGTGAGCAGGTCGTCGAGGTCCCAGCGCGGTTTGATAATACCGGCTTTTTCCCTGGCCACTTCCTCCACCGTCGAGCCCAGGTAATCGGTGTGGTCCAGTCCGATGGGGGTGATCACGGCAACGTCGGCGTTGATCACGTTGGTGGCATCCCACAGGCCGCCCATGCCTACTTCCACCACGGCAACATCAACGGGGGCGTCAGCAAACGCGGCGTAGGACATAGCGGTAAGCACCTCGAATTTGCTGAGTTTCGGGCCGCCTTCCTTTTCCGATTCCGCGTCCGCCATCTCAACGTAGGGTTGAATTTCGCGCCATGTTCGCACGTAGTCGCGGGGATGCAGGGGCTGGCCGTCAATGGCAATGCGTTCGGTGGCCAGCTGCAGGTGCGGGCTGGTGGTGCGCCCGGTGCGACGGTGAAAGGCACGCATCAAGGCTTCAATCATGCGGACTGTGGACGTTTTGCCGTTGGTGCCTGCCACATGGATGGCCGGAAATGACCGTTCTGGGTTGCCCAGCAGGTCCATCAGCAGTTCCATGCGCGTCAACGTCGGGTCGATTTTTACTTCTGACCAGCGCTGATCCAGCTCGGCTTCCACCTCGGCGAGCGCCCGCAGATCCTCGGGCGTGATCTCGCGGGTTTCCGGCTCCTCCACCGGCGCGTTCACGTCAATGGGTAGGGTGAGGCCGCTGTCGTCTACCGATACCTCATCGCTCATCGGCTCACCCCAGTTCCTTCAAACGGGCCGTCACGCGGGCAATTTCCTCCTCAGCCACCTGGTGACGCTGACGAATCTTCTCCACCACCGCCGCCGGTGCCTTATCCAGGAAGGCGGCGCTACCCAACTTCTTTTCCGTTCCTTCCAGTTCCTTCGTCGCCGCGGCTAGCTCCTTGTCCAAGCGTTTCCGCTCGGCGGCCACGTCAACGGTGCCGGAGGTGTCCAGTTCCACCAGCAACGTCGCCTGGCTCAGGCGCACTTCAATGCTTGCCGACGCCTCGAATCCCTCAGCTGGCTCCTCCACCCGCGCCAACGCCCGAACAATGCTTTCCTGTTGCTCAAGGTCCGCGTCGGCGAAGCGCAGGCGGGCGGGAACCTTCTGCGATGGTTTCACGCCCTGGTCGGAGCGGAAACGGCGGAGTTCCGTGACCAGTTTTTCCACGTCAGCCATGCGGCGGGCTGCCGTCTCGTCGGCAGGGGCGTCGGTGATGGCGGTAGGCCACGACGCGATGACCAGGGATTCTCCACCCGTGAGCACGGTCCACAGGGTTTCCGTCACAAATGGCATGACCGGGTGCAGCAGTCGCAGCACCGTGTCCAGCGTGTTCCCCAACACCAGCTGGGTGTTTTCGCCACGTCGTTGCTCCTCTGGGCTGGCAGACCCGCCGTCCCGGGGGATCTGCACTTTGGCGATTTCCACGTACCAGTCGCACAGTTCGCCCCAGGTGAACTGGTACAGCAGCTCGTATGCCTTGGCGAACTGGTAGCGGTCCAACAAGTCATCGACCTCAGCGCGAACGGCTTCCAGGCGATCCAGAATCCAGCGGTCCGCGTCAGTGAGTTCGGCACGGTCCGGTAACTCCCCTACTGTCGCGCCGTTCATCAGGGCGAAGCGGGTGGCGTTGAACAGCTTGGTGGCAAAGTTGCGGGAGCTTTGGGCGGAGTCGTCACCCACGGGCAGGTCCACGCCTGGGTTCGCGCCGCGTGCCAGGGTGAATCGCAGGGCGTCCGCGCCGTACTGCTCTACCCAGTCCATGGGGTCGATGCCGTTGCCCAGGGATTTGCTCATCTTGCGGCCTTTTTCGTCGCGGACCAGGCCATGGAGGTAGAGGTCCGTGAAGGGAACCTTGCCCAGGGGCGAGCCGGGCAGCGATGCCGCAAAAGTGCCGAACATCATCATGCGAGCAACCCAGAAGAACAGGATGTCGTAGCCGGTGACCAGCACGGATGTAGGGTAAAACCTCGACAATTCGGGGGTTGCGTCCGGCCAACCCATGGTGGAGAACGGCCACAACGCCGAGGAGAACCAGGTGTCCAGAACGTCTGGATCCTGCACGTAGCCTTCGGGGGCCTGTTCATCGGGGCCGACACACACGACGTCGCCGTCGGGTCCGTACCAGATCGGGATGCGGTGCCCCCACCAGAGCTGGCGGGAGATGGTCCAGTCGTGCATGTCGTCCACCCACTCGAAATAGCGTGGGTTCTGGCTCGCGGGGTGGATGGTGGTGTCGCCGTTCCGCACGGCGTCGCCAGCCATGCGGGCGAGTTCATCAACCTTGACAAACCACTGCTCAGAGAGCCGAGGTTCTACGGGCTCGCCAGAGCGTTCCGAATGCCCCACAGAGTGCAGGTAGGGGCGTTTTTCCGCGACGATGCGGCCCTGCTCGGCCAGTGCCTCGCGGATTTTCACCCGGGCTTCAAAGCGATCCATGCCATCGAACTGGGTGCCGGTGTCGGCGATGCGCCCGGTGGTGTCCAGGATGGTGGGCATGTCCAGGTTGTGGCGCAGACCCAGCGCGTAGTCGTTGGGGTCGTGGGCGGGGGTGATCTTCACGGCACCGGTACCGAACTCGGGGTCCACGTAGTCATCGGCAACAATAATAAGCTCCCGACCAGGGATGAAGGGGTGCGGCAAACTGTTGCCCACCAGGTCCGTGTAGCGGGGGTCGTCGGGGTGAACAGCTACCGCGACGTCGCCAAGCATGGTTTCCACGCGGGTCGTGGCCACCACAACGTGGGGTTCGTTGTCCTCTAGGGAGCCGTAGCGGATGGACACCAGTTCGCCTTCGACGTCCTTGTACACCACCTCGATGTCGGAGACGGCGGTTTCCAGCACCGGCGACCAGTTGACCAGGCGGTGCGCGCGGTAGATCATGCCTCGGTCAAAAAGTTCCTTGAAGATGGTTTGCACCGCGCGTGACAGCCCCTCATCCAGGGTAAAACGCTCGCGGGACCAGTCGACGGAATCCCCGATGGCGCGCATCTGCTCGCCGATTTTGCCCCCGTATTCGTTCTTCCACTCCCAGACCTTGGCGACGAACTCATCGCGATCGTAATCGTAGCGATCCTTCCCCTCCGTCTTCTTCAGCATCGCCTCGACTTTGGTCTGCGTCGCGATGCCTGCGTGATCCATCCCCGGAAGCCACAGCACCTCAAACCCCTGCATGCGCTTCCTCCTCGCCAACGCATCCATGAGCGTATGGTCCAGCGCATGCCCCATATGAAGCTGCCCCGTCACGTTCGGCGGGGGCAGCACAATCGAAAAGGGCGGCTTCTCCGACGTCACGTCGGCGGTGAAGTAGCCACGATCAAGCCACTGCTGGTACAACGCAGCCTCAACGGCCTTCGGGTCCCAGCTTTTCGGCAGGGCGTCGGCACGGCTTGTGGAATGGTTCGGGGTGTTTTTGTCAGTCACCCTTGCCATAATAGCTTGTGCCCACCTCGCCGAACTGCCACTGAGGGGCTTATCGACGCCGCGGGCACCCGCACCGCGCCAACTGCAGGTTTACAGCAGGCCGAGGGAGGCAACGGCGTCGCGTTCCTCCTGCAGTTCCGCGATGTTGGCGGCAATGCGCTCCTTCTGGAAGTCGCTGAGTTCCAGGCCCTGCACGATCTCCCACGCACCATTGCGGGATACCGTGGGGAAGCCGAAGATCAGGCCCTCAGGCACACCGTAGGAGCCGTCCGACGGAATGGCTGCGGAGGCCCACTTCTCGGTGCCCTGAACCCAGTCGCGCATGTGATCAATCGCGGAGGAGGCAGCGGAGGCTGCGGAGGACTTACCACGCACCTCAATGATCTCAGCGCCGCGCTTAGCCACGCGCGGAATGAACTCATTCACGTACCAATCCTGGTCCACCAGATCGGACACCTTGTCGCCACCAACGGTGGCGTAGGTGATGTCGGGGAACTGCGTGGCCGAGTGGTTGCCCCAGATTGCCACCTGTTCAAAATCGGTGGAATCCTTGCCCAGCTTCTCGGCCAGTTGGGAAAGGCTGCGGTTGTGGTCCAGACGCATCATGGCGTTGAAACGTTCCGCCGGAATGTCCTTGGCGTGAGCCTGGGCAATCAGGGCGTTGGTGTTGGCTGGGTTGCCCACCACAAGCACGCGAATATCGTCGGCCGCATGATCGTTGAGGGCAGTGCCCTGGGGGCCAAAGATCTTGCCGTTGGCGGCGAGCAGGTCAGAGCGCTCCTCCCCCTTGCCACGTGGCTTGGCGCCAACCAGGAAGGCGGCGTTGGCACCGTCAAATGCCTTGTTGGCATCGTCGGTGACGGTGATCTTCTTGACCAATGGGAACGCGGAATCCAGCAGTTCCATGGCCACACCCTCTGTCGCACCAAGCGCGGGGGTGATTTCCAAAAGATTCAGCTCGATAGGAGTGTCCTGCCCGTACACATCACCGTTGGCGATGCGCCACAGCAGGGAGTAGGCGATCTGGCCGGCAGCTCCAGTCACAGCAATCTTTTTCGGGGCGGCAGTCATAGTCGAGACAATCCTTACTTTTTAGCGAACACGGGGCGTGAGACGGCCCACTATCCCAGGAAATTCGAGCATGCCGTCACACACTACTTTCTACACTAGCGGGTGTTTTACCATCACGTCACTGATCGCGCGCGAAAAGCTTGCGATGAACATGCACTTAGTTGATATGTCATCTCGCGTCAACGGACTGCCGATACCACATTTTGCGCATGCCCGCTACTCCACGTCACAGCGATATCCCACATCGATACCCCTTTCGGACTGTCCGGTTTTTTCTGAACAGACACCCACAACAAACACCACCAAAAATTTTTATCGGAAAGATTTCCCGATTCGGGTGTGATTTTATAGACAAGAGGGTATTTTTCACCCCGGCCAGTGAAGTCACCGCATGTGATTATTATTACCTTGCAGCTCAGGCGTGTATTGAATCGGTTCATTACTAAAACGTCGGCATATATTTAACAGTTTCGCGGAACCCCCTAGACACCCCAAAATATTGCGAGAAAATGATGCCGGTTTAGCTCGCGAAAACATCATACATGTGCCATAATTTTATGGTCTAGTTACAAAATCACCCCCGTTACACCCACACGGTCACCCGTCACAACCTGCGGTTTTTCCGAAATCAGAAATCGATTTCCCACTGAACAATAAATTCAGGCACGATTAACTTAGCTGGTAAAACCAGCATGCCTCCAGGAAAGGAACAATCATGAACCGCCCAGCAGCGGACCAAGATACAACCACGTCAAACATAGACAAGGTCGTCGAGGTCGCGCTGGAAACATTCGCCCGTCAGGGGTTCGAGGACACACGCTTGGAAAACATCGCCCACGATTCGGGCATGTCCAAGCGCATGATCCACTATCACTTTGGTGACAAGCGGGGTCTGTATATTCGCGCTCTACGGTTAGCAATCTCACAGCTCCGCCCGGAACCCCAGGCGCTGGAGTTGGATTCAACCGTGCCTGTCGACGGTGTGCGCAAAGTAGTGGAAGCCATCTTCCGCCAAATGGCCGCACACCCGAACGCTATCCGTCTCCTCCTTCTAGAGAACCTTTTTGGCCAAGCTGATATGGCCAATTCCAACCCATTAGCCGACCAATCCAGCGTCCTCCTGCAAATGGACAAACTACTTATGATGGGTCAGGACGCCGGCGCCTTCCGCCCCGGCATTTCTGCGCTGGATGTGTATACCATCATCTCCTCCATGTGCGTGTTCAGGATCGCTTACCCAGCGGCCTTCAAGAACTTGTACCACATCAACTTGAAGGACGAGGAAAACAATGTGGGTATGCAGCGACTTGTTGTCGATGCCGTCCTCGCTTTCCTCACCTCAAACATGCGCAACTCGGGCGGGATGAGCTACCTGACTGTCGAAACCTCGAATGACTTCAACGGCCATGACGGCAACGGCAGCGGCAACATCTACAACGAACTCGACGACGCCACCAGCTTCATCGAATAACGCTGTAGAGAACAACACACGTGGCCCCGCACGCTTTCACAACGTGCGGGGCCACGTGCTTATTGGTTTTAGGCCGTCTTTTCTGACGACGCCGCGACCAGCTCCGGCGCACCCAACTTCCGCGCCGCCCCCTCGGTGATAATCACCTCGCCAATATCTTCACGATCCGGCAGGTCATACATGATGGGTACAAGCACTTCCTCCATGATGGCTCGCAGACCACGAGCGCCGGTATTGCGCTCCAACGCCTGATCTGCAATGGCCTCCAGTGCTTCTGGGGTGAAGGTCAGTTTCACGCCATCCATCTCAAAAAGCTTCTCGTACTGCCGCACCAAGGAATTCTTCGGCTCGGTGAGCACGCGCACCAACGATGTTCGATCCAGGTTGGTCACCGTAGCCACCACAGGCAGACGACCAATGAACTCGGGGATCAGACCGAACTTCACCAGATCCTCCGGCAGCACGTCCTTAAACACGTTCACCGTATCGACGTCCGTGACTGACCGCACCTCTGCACCAAAGCCTAGGCCCTTCTTGCCCACGCGATCCTGGATCACCTTCTCCAGGCCAGCAAACGCGCCAGCCACCACAAACAGAATGTTGGAGGTATCCAGCTGAATAAAATCCTGGTTCGGGTGTTTACGCCCTCCCTGCGGCGGCACCGAGGCGGTTGTGCCTTCCAGAATCTTCAACAAAGCCTGCTGAACACCCTCGCCGGAGACATCGCGAGTAATCGACGGGTTTTCCGACTTCCGGGAAATCTTGTCCACCTCGTCGATGTAAATGATGCCGCGCTGCGCACGCTGCACATCGTAATCGGATGCCTGAAGCAGTTTGAGCAGAATATTTTCCACGTCTTCGCCCACGTAGCCAGCTTCAGTCAGTGAGGTGGCATCGGCGATGGCGAACGGGACGTCGAGAAGCTTGGCCAACGTTTGAGCAAGGTAGGTTTTGCCGGAACCGGTTGGCCCGAGCAACAAAATATTGGACTTTGCGAGTTCAACCTCGTCATCCTTGTTGATCTTCGCCGTCTGCTGTTCCTCGGCGCGAATCCGCTTGTAGTGGTTGTACACCGCCACCGCGAGCACACGTTTGGCGTCGTCCTGACCGATCACATACTGGTCCAGGAACGCCGAAATTTCGGTCGGACGCGGCAGCTTGTTGTCGTTTGCGGTGTCACCAGCGGAGGCGTTGAGTTCCTCCTCAATGATCTCATTGCATACCTCAATGCACTCGTCGCAAATGTAGACTCCACCACCCGCGATGAGCTTTTTCACCTGTTTCTGACTCTTTCCGCAGAACGAGCACTTCAGCAGGTCAGAGCTTTCTTGCATAGCTGCCATGTATCTTCTTTGAACTCACAATCTTCTCACGTGTGGACACCACTCGATGTTCCACACTACTGCTTTTTCGCCACAATGGTGGGACCACCTCTCGTGGTTTCTCCCCCGAATAGGAAGATCCTCCCCCGGTTCATCTCTGCGGATTCAGTCGGAGGAGGATCGTGAGCACTTAATTACCAATTAAGCCATAACTTAAGAAATTTTAAGAATTGCCACCCCTTTGCAGGGGTAATTCATGTAAAACCGCAGTCACGGCACGGCAATAAGCAACATATTAAGATTGAGCTGAGAGCTTACGGTAGTCAAAGACCTGATCGATGATTCCGTAATCCACAGCCTCAGAGGCGGTGAGGATCTTATCGCGGTCAGTATCAAGACGGATCTGCTCAGCAGGACGGCCAGTGTGCCGCGCCAAGGTCTCCTCCATGAGCTTGCGCATACGCTCAATTTCTTGGGCCTGGATCTCCAGGTCAGACACCTGGCCCTGCACGCCACCGGTGGCGGGCTGGTGAATCAGCACACGCGCATTCGGAAGCGCCGCGCGCTTACCGGGGGCACCAGCGGCCAGCAGCACGGCTGCGGCGGAGGCCGCCTGTCCGAGGCAGACAGTCTGGACGTCGGGGCGAACGTACTGCATCGTGTCGTAAATCGCCATCAACGAGGTGAAGGAACCACCGGGAGAGTTGATATACATGGTGATGTCGCGGTCAGGGTCCTGGCCCTCCAGGACCAGAAGCTGCGCCATAATGTCGTTTGCCGAGGCGTCGTCAACCTGGGTACCCAGGAAGATGATGCGCTCTTCAAACAGCTTGTTGTACGGGTTGGACTCCTTCGCGCCGAACGCCGAGTGCTCCACGAAAGACGGCAGCACATAACGGGACGAAGGCATCTGCATTTCACTGCTCATGTTTGTTTAAAACTCCTTGCTTGTTCTGTACCGCGTTAAGACTGCTTAGCAGAGCTGATCACGTGATCCACGAAACCGTAATCCTTGGCCTCCTCCGCCGTGAACCAGCGGTCACGGTCAGAATCCTTGGTGATCTGCTCCACGGTCTGGCCGGTGTGCTGGGCAATAAGCTCCGCCATCTCCCGCTTGGTGTGCGCAAACTGCTCCGCCTGGATGGCAATATCCGCAGCGGTACCGCCCACGCCCGCAGACGGCTGGTGCATCATGATGCGCGCATGCGGCAGGGCGTAACGCTTGCCTTTCGTACCCGCCGAGAGAAGGAACTGACCCATCGACGCTGCCAGCCCCATGCCGTAGGTGGCAACATCGCACGGAGAGTACTTCATCGTGTCATAAATAGCCATGCCGGCGGTCACGGAACCACCAGGCGAGTTGATGTAAAGGGAAATATCGCGATTCGGATCCTCGGCGCTGAGCAAGAGGATCTGGGCGCACAGCTTGTTAGCGATCTCATCATCCACCTGGCTGCCCAGGAAAATAATGCGCTCGCGCAGCAAACGCTCAAACACTGAATCGCTAAGGTTTAACCCGGCAGGTGCTGAGTGCATCCGGCTGATATCAGTCATGGTGTACACAACCTACTTTCTTTAAATCGTGACATACAAAGACGATAGCCCCTACAGTACAGCCGCGCTGCCGCCATGGTGGCCTTTGTTCGCTGACAGCGTCGAATCTGCATAGCCCCCGGTTCGCGTGCTGCCCGCTGCGGCAGTCGGGGCGTCGATAAGCGGCAAAACTTGCAGCACACAGCACAAAAGCCCAGCGGCAGTGCTGGGCTTGAGTGATGGTACAGGCTTAGGACTCGTCGGAGTCCTGGGCGGTCTCTTCCTCGTCGCCGAAGTAGATCTTCGGGTCAACGTCATTGCCGTCGGAGTCCTTAACCGTGACGCTGCAGATGGCGTTGGCCAGGGCCTTGCCGCGGCGAACATCGGAAACCAGGTTCAGCAGTTGACCGCTCTGCTGCAGCTGCATCAAGAACTGCTGGGGCTCCACGCCGTAGCGGCGGGCGGTGAACACGATGTGATCATTCAACTCGTCCTGAGTCACCTCAGGCTCTTCCTTCTCCGCAAGCACGTCCAAGAACAGCTGCGTGCGCACAGCCTCTTCGGCGCTGGTACGGGTCTGCTCGTTGAACTCCTCACGGCTGGTGCCTTGAGCCTCAAGCAGCTTCTCAAACAGGGCTTCGTCGCCACCAAGCTGGCCCATGAGCTGCTGCACCTGGGCGTTGACCTGCTCGTCAACCACGGACGCGGGCAGCGGGAACTGCGTCTTTTCCAGGGCGACCTTCAGCACCTCTTCACGGATGCTGGCAGCCTGCTCGGCCTTGGCAGATTCCTCCGCGCCGGAAGCCAGGTCAGCGCGCAGCTCCTCCACGGTGTCAAACTCGGAGGCCATCTGAGCGAAATCGTCATCCAGCTCGGGAAGCTCGCGCTCCTTCACTGCGGTCACCGTGACGGTCACCTCGGCGTCCTTGTCGGCGTACTCACCGAACACCAGCTTGGACGTGAAAGTGGCGGACTCGTCGGCCTTCAGGCCCTTCACTGCGTCATCAAGGCCCTCAATGAGGTCGCCGGAACCAACGCGGTAGGACATGTCTTCGACCTTGGCGTCTTCAATCTCTTCGCCATCAACCGTGGCGGACAGGTTAAGGGTGATGAAGTCCTCGTCGCCAGCCTCGCGGTCAACGGTCTTCAAGGAACCAAAACGTTCGCGCAGGTGCTCCAGCTCGTGATCAATGCGCTCCTCAGTGGAACCCAAGGCTGGGACCTCGACGGAAATGTCGGAAAAGTCTGGAAGGTCGAACTCGGGGCGAACATCAACCTCGGCGACGAACTCGATCACGTCGCCGTCCTCCAGCTTGGTGATGTCAATGTTCGGCTGGCCAAGCGCCTTAATATCAAGCTCCTCGATGGCCTGGCCGTAGCGCGTAGGCAGCATGTCGTTCACAACCTGCTCCAAGACAGGGCCGCGCCCGACGCGCGCATCAATCAACTGGCGGGGTGCCTTGCCGCGACGGAAACCCGGAATGTTGATCTGCTGGGCCAACGCCTGGTACGCCTTGTCCAGTTCGGGTCCGAGTTCGCTAAAAGGCACCTCAACTGTCACCTTCACGCGGGTGTCATTGAGCTGATCAACAGAGCTCTTCACGAGTCATTCTCCTGGAACATGGTTTGTGAAATGAATAAGACAAAAGGACCCTTCAGTACGAAGGATCCCAGTCGGGGCAACAGGATTTGAACCTGCGACCCCCTGCTCCCAAAGCAGGTGCGCTACCAAACTGCGCCATACCCCGTTATGTAGTTACACACTGTAGCCGTGCCACAACAAACGCTGTAAACGTGCTGTGTGCGGGTACGAAAATGCAGTTTACATAGTTTTCCGTTCGAGCACATACACCGGGGTAGCCTAACACACCGTTTTATGCCTTCACCTGCGATTTTTCAGGACGCTTAGCGCTGTGCTTAGCACCAGGCTTAGCGACGCCCGCGCAGCCTCACCATCGCACGCATCAACACCGCAAGCAATCCCACGGCGATCCCAGAGCGATCCCAGAGCGTGATCCTGCGGTTTCCTTACGTGTTTGTAGTGACCTTCTCGTAGGCTTGTTCGGCAGCTATTCTGCACTCCCTCCCCCGCCTAAAACGAACGTAACGGCGAGACAGTTCTGGGCGATACATAGAGAGAGTAAGGAAAGGTGCCACAGCGCCCGTGGCCGACCGAAGGCGACTTGCGGGCGCTGTGGTGATCACTGTTAGTTGACATCGCCTAGCTGGCATCACCACCTCCAGCCCTTCCAGCGAAAATTGTTCAACAATTCCCATAAAACACTGGCGGACCTTCCACTTTTAGCGCTTACCCCATATCGCAGCTCGCTGGGGTGCAACACGCGGGGTGTAACACATCAACCCGAGCAGATAACCAATAGATCAGCACAAAAGCTAATAACGGCTACATTACAGTGCTGTAACGATCGCATAACAGCGCTATCCCATCAACAGAGTGTCGAGAATGCTATAGATATTACCATTGAAAAATTCCCTGCATTCGGCCCGCATAGTAAATGTGATGACTATCCAATCCGACTTTTTCTCGCTTCACTACCATGACCAGAACCAGACAGTGGCACAACTTTTTTCGCACTTCACCACAAAGATGCCAGTGATTAAAATCACTTCTGAAGCACGACATTCCCCTCCCCCGAAAGTAGTGACCCCCACCCCAAGCTGCCACACCACAACACTCACCCGCAACGCAAATATCCCCAACTACCAGCACTCTTGCTAGCCCGACACCTCTAGCGAGCAATGGGACATAGATCAATTACATGAAGAACATTTAATATTTTCTTCTCCCACACTTTGCGGACATATTCACATCTCGCGCACCAGAGACTTAGTTTAACAATTAAACAATCTCCACCCCAAACATATTCAAACCGGACAATCACGCCTAACCCACAGTACCCACTTACGGACACAAGCAGAATAGCTAACCCCTATAGCAATTTCGATAGTTATCATTGTGATGTTCTCCGCGAATTGCTGACGCGTTTCAAAAATGTTGACACGTCTTACAGTTTGCTCTCGGTTGTATAACGGTTTTATATCGAAGCTAGGTTGTTGATGTGTCAATAAATTAGGCCACAAAAGCATCGGGGCAATCATTGGAACAAAAGAGAAACGCCCCCAGAGCTTGCACAATGAGTAATACTTCATTTTCATAAACAATAAAATCGCCTCCTACCGCATCACTGCCGGTAGGAGGCGATCCTTGGAGGGAACGACGGGAATCGAACCCGCGTCTTCAGCTTGGAAGGCTGAGGTATTAGCCACTATACGACGTTCCCCTTGCAGGTAGATACCCTATCTCACGGCACGTTCTTTGGCAAAATAGCACCACAGGACGCCCATTCGAGGCCAACGGTATGTCGTTAGGCTGCAGCCACACGGCACCCCAAGACGCCTCGTTAACTCCATCCGCTAGCACTATCGGTGATGGCTAGCACCCCCTTTCACTACGCCGATAGCACCCCCGCTATATCCCCCATCGAAACTTTTTTTCGCGCATCATCCGGCACCACCGGAGCCTTGTACACCATCTAGATCGATCATCAAACCACCCCAGAACGTCATCAATTAAGTCCAAAACATGACGCGATCCAAAAACTTTCAGACGCGACGCAGATGCTCAATTTGTCTGACCTTGCTGGAAAAACCCACCGTAGTATGGGTGTTACCCGCACGAGACGAAAAGTTGTTTCTGCCCCCACAGAATTACCCCATGTTTTCATCTGAGATGAACCTTGGATTGAGTATAAGTTGCCAAAGGGAACATTCCCGAACAAACCCACTCGGAATCACAGGGGACTTTATTTAGTATTTTAAGACTTTTCTTAGTTGCACCGTCTACTGTAGTTTGCATGCAACCTAAAATTGTAGATTCCGAAACCGGACGTGAACTCTGGACAGCAGTGGAATGCGCTGAATTTTCCGGCACAGCTCGTGGCACTTTCACAAGCTACGCGGGCCGCGGCCGCGCCCCGAAGCCAGTAGCTAAGCTACATGGCCTCACCCTTTGGGATTCCAAGACCATCCACGAGTGGGTGGAAGATCGCAAGAAGGGCATCTTCGTGCCGCAGGGTGAAGCTCAGTAGTCCAGCACTGCTGTTATTCATCGGTCTGTACCTGAGGCAGCATCATCGTGGTGTGGCAAAGGGTCGACAGGATGTACTCCCTTTGCGCGTCTTTTACCCCTTGGTTGGTGCGTTATCGCCTGATTGGTGACCTTCCCACCATGTGGCGCACACACTAAGCGACTGGAACTTTTCGGGAGTGGCCGTCGTTGAGTGCGTGTAGTTGTCCATCAACCAAATGGAAATGAGACCTTGTGCTTGCACTCATTCTTGTCCTCCTCGCCGTCGGCGGTGTCGTCTTCTTTATGTCGCGTCGCAGCGCGTCGAACACTAAGGCGATTCAGGAAACGGAACTTGATGATGCCATTGCGGATGCACGGCGCTGGATTGAGCGGCTAGGTTCACAGGTGTTGACCATCGCGGGAACTGACACCGCATCCACTCAAGCCATTGCTGACGCTTCGGAGCGTTATAACGCAGCGTCGTCTCAGATCAGCACCGCTACAACAGTGAAACAGGCTCAGCTTGCACGCGAGTCCGCTCTTGAGGGCTTGTATTACATCAACGCAGCCCGAGAGATGCTAGGCATGCCTGCAGGACCAGAGCTTCCACCACTGGAGGGACAGCGGCAGGCAGGTAAAGTTACCGAGCAACGCACCATTTCGCATGAGGGGCATGACATCACTGCCTCGCCGGTTGCTACGGAGCAGACGCCTAACTACTACCCTGGTGGCACCGTTGCTGGCCGTCCAGTTCCTGCTGGGTGGTATTCCGAGCCTTGGTGGGCGGATGCGTTGCGCACCGGTTTGTGGACTGCTGGCTCAATGATGCTATTCAACGCATTGTTTAATGGCATGTCCGGAATTGGGTATTCAGCTGCGGCCTTCGCCAACGGAATCGGCGATTCCGCAGGGGATGCCCTATCTGGCATCGGCGATGCCTTTGGGGGCGATGGTGGGGGATTCTTGGACGGACTTTTCGGCGGCGATAGCGATGGCGGCTTCCTTGATGGAATGTTCGACGGCGGTATTGGCGACATTTTTGATTAGTTCGTCACCCCGCGCTTCAAACCCCCCCCCGCGCCCCTAACTGTGCCTATTATTTTGGCAGGTTGGGGGCGATTCCTGTTTTTTCGTAATCGGCGATGACATCAATGCGTCGTTGATGCCGTTCCGCTTTGCTCCATTCTTCGGAAAGGAAGGCGTCGACAATTGCCAGCACCTCGTCCTCGCTATGCATGCGTCCGCCGATACCAATGAGCTGAGCGTTATTATGCTCCCGGGCAAGGCGCGCAATCTCAGGCGACCACGCTAGGGCGCAGCGTGCACCTTTAACCTTGTTGGCCGCAATCTGCTCACCGTTTCCTGAACCACCCAACACGATGCCCAACGAACCAGGATCATTCACTGTGCGATACGCCGCTTCGATGCAGAATGCTGGGTAATCGTCTTCAGGATCGTAATCGTGCGCCCCACAGTCGATAACTTCGTGCCCGGCATCAGTGAGGTGCTTGGCAATAACATTCTTCATCTCGAACCCTGCATGGTCCGCTCCAAGGTAAACACGCATATTTCCTAGTGTAGCCGACTCGTTTTACTCCCTGTTGGCTTCGGCCAAGAAGGCGTAAGAACTCAACCAAAAAAGCGCCACGTGACATTTTCTCCAACTTTTGGTGGATAACTGGAGGTATCCGGGGCTAACGTATGTAGGTGAAGACGCACGCTTAAGTATGAGCAGGAGCACACCATGTCACACGCGCCGACGGTTCGCACCGTTCGACATGACATCAACACCAAACCCTTCATCGTCATTTGGGAGGTCACGCGAGCCTGCGCCTTGGTGTGCAAACACTGCCGTGCCGACGCCCAACACCACGCCAACCCACGTCAGCTCAGCACCGAGGACGGCCTCAAGCTTCTCGACGCCCTGGCAAGCTACCCACGCCCCTATCCCCTGGTGGTTCTGACCGGCGGTGACCCCTGCGAACGGGAGGACTTGGAACAACTGGTGGAGTACGGGACGTCGTTAGGCTTAAACGTCTCCATCTCACCATCAGTGACCCCGAAACTCACTCCCGAGCGCATTTCCTCGCTGCGGGAGGCTGGGGCAAAGGCCATGTCTATGTCCCTTGACGGCGCCACCGCCGCGACCCATGATTCTTTCCGCGGCTTCCCCGGAACATTCGATGCGACGCTGGCATTGGCTCCACATGTGGTGGGATGCGGCTTCCGACTGCAAATCAATTCCACCTTGACGCGCAGCAATATTCACGAAGCTCCAGCACTGTTGAAGCAGGTCATCGATATGGGCGCACACATGTGGTACACCTTCTTCCTCGTTCCCACCGGTCGCGGAACGCAGCTTCACTCCCTCTCCCCCACCGAGCGTGAAGACGTGCTGCACTGGCTGCATGATGTGTCAGACCGCATCGCTATCAAAACCACTGAAGCCCCGCAGTATCGCCGCGTCGCACTGCAGCGCAAACAACCTGACTACGCATACTCCGGCGGCGACCTGTACCAACAACTGACCGCACAAACCCACAAGCTTTTGGGGGAAGTGCCCGTGAAACCACGCCGTCCTCGCCCTCCCATGGCGGTAAATTCCGGGTCAGGCTTCGCGTTTATCGACCACATCGGTGACGTTTACCCCAGCGGCTTCCTGCCACTGCACTGCGGAAACGTCACCGACACCTCCTTCGCGGACATCTACGAACACTCCCCCGTATTCCAGAACCTCCGCGACCCCGACCACTGGGAAGGCAAGTGCAGCGTGTGCGAATTCCACACCGTTTGCGGCGGTTCCCGCTCGACCGCCTACGCAATGACCGGCAACTATCGAGCCTCAGATCCTACCTGTTCATACGTGCCGCCTGCCTGGAAAAAGTCCAGCTAGAAGCATTCCTCTTCGCACACATGTACCCAGATGGGGGAGGCATGTCAGCGCAATGTCTACCGCCGATACTATTGTGGGGAAGCACATTAATGAAACGGCGACATGTGTAGAAGGACATAATGCGAGAATCTGTGCCGAGCAGGCACATCAGAACGGTACTGGGCTTGGTGATGGCCCTGTGCTTGGTCGGCGGCATTGCTGCCTGTGAGTTCCCCACAGAAAAACAACTCGCCAAACCTTTAGGCAGCTCGGATGGGTCTGGATCCTCTGGTGGCACCACTCCTGGCTCGGCTTTCAGCGAGGCTGATTCCGCCATCGCTGTATTGCAGTCCCTTCCCGTCAAAGGGCGCGCGCCAAAGACAGGCTACAACCGTGATCAGTTTGGGCAGCGCTGGTCAGACAACGTCTCGGTTGAGAGCGGACACAATGGGTGCGACACACGCAATGACATTCTTCGACGCGACCTCACCAACGTGGAACTTAAACCTGGCTCGCGGGACTGCGTTGTGGTGAGTGGACTCCTGCACGACCCATACACAGGCAAAGACATCCCTTTTACCCGTGGCCAAGGCACCTCGGAGGCGGTGCAGATTGATCACGTGGTGGCTATGTCCAACGCATGGCAAACCGGCGCGCAGCAACTCACGGCAGAAGAACGCACCAACTTTGCCAACGACCCATTGAATCTTCTGGCTGTGGATGGTCCCGCAAACCAAAAGAAGGGCGACGGTGATGCCGCAACATGGCTACCGCCGCAGAAAAGCTATCGCTGTGCCTATGTCGCGCGCCAGATTGAGGTGAAGGCGCGGTACCGCCTCTGGGTTACTCAGCCAGAGAAAGACGCGATGCTCTCAATTCTGGATACGTGCGACACGGACACAAGTTAGTTGAATTCAAGGCCCTCGGTGCGGGAGCGCTTGAGCTCGAAGAAGTGCGGGTACTTGGCTAGGAGCACTGCCCCGTCGAAGATGCTCCCGGCATCCTCGCCACGTGGGATACGGGTGAGCACTGGCCCGAAGAAGGCTGTGTCGCCCAGGGCAACAACCGGGGTGCCTACCTCGTCGCCCACGCGATCCATCGCGCCCTGGTGGTAGGCACGGAGCTGGTCATCAACCTCGGTGGTGGAAGCGACATCGAGAAGCGACGCCGGCAGGCCAACAGCAGCGAGGGATTCCGCAATGAGGGCTTCGTACGCGCCGTAGCCTTCCTTGCCACCTTGCTCACCGTTATGAATGCGGGTCCCGAGGTCGGTGTACAGGGCGTCCACCTTGTCAGAGTGATTGGCCTTGACGGCCGCGAACACACGCGCTGGACCCCAGTTGGCTTCCATCTTCCGGCGGTAGTCCTCGGGAAGGTAGTCGCGCCCCTCGTTGAGGACAGACAAGCTCATCGGGATCCACTCAACTTCAATATCACGAACTTTTTCTACTTCTTTGATCCAGCGGGAAGTCACCCAGCAGTAAGGGCAGGAGACATCAAACCAGAATGAGACTTTTTCAGACATAGTGCTTTCCTCACAATTGATGATGGTGTGATTACTCAACAACCACACCATCCTAGGCGCAAGATTAGTCTGGAAGCCACTAACCGCAACACAACAACACATGGTTGTTCATGTACAGAAAGGCCGTCATGACGTCCCTCAATCTAACCCGGGTCGAAGCCGCAGAACGGGCCCGTATCCTCAGCGTCCAGCGCTACGACATTGCGCTGGACCTCACCCACGGCAACAAGGAATTCGGGTCCATCACCACGGTGAAATTCACAGTCAAGGAACCCGGTGACACGTTCATTGACCTGCGGGCCGCGCGCGTTCGGGAAGTCATCCTTGATGGTAACGACATCACCGAAGACGCCATCACCCTGGGCGAGAAAGGATACGACCCAACCCACGGCGTGGCGCTGCGCGACCTTACCGCTGGTGAGCACACTCTCCGCATCACTGCGGACTGCGAGTACTCGCGCACTGGTCAGGGGCTGCACCGCTTTGTTGACCCGGCTGACGGGGAGACCTACCTGTACACCCAGTTTGAAACCGCTGACGCCAAGCGTGTGTTTGCCTGCTTTGACCAGCCGGATCTGAAGGCACGATACAAACTGACTGTGCGCACGCCAGACAACTGGAAGGTTATTTCCAACGCGGAGCAGGACGTTCAAAAAACCGCCGACGGTGAGGTCCATATTTCCCGCATCGACTATCCCTTATCCACTTACCTGGTTGCGCTGTGCGCCGGGCCTTACCACGAGGTGCGGAGTAGTTGGACGGGCACGCTGACCCGGCACCCGGAAACCCCTGAGGATCAGCCCGACACGATCACCGTGCCGTTTGGCCTGTACTGCCGCGCATCCCTGGCACCATATCTTGATGCGGAACGCATCTTCGAGCAAACCAAGCAGGGTTTTGACTGGTACCATCGCAACTTTGGCATGGCCTATCCCTTTGGCAAATACGATCAGGTATTCTGCCCCGAATACAACATGGGGGCCATGGAAAACGCAGGGTGCGTGACATTCCGCGACGAGTACATATTCACCTCCAAGGTGACGCGTTACCTCTATGAACGCCGCTGTGACACGATTCTGCACGAACTGGCGCACATGTGGTTCGGCGACCTGGTCACCATGGAATGGTGGGGCGATTTGTGGCTGAACGAGTCCTTTGCCACCTGGGCTGCGGCCATCTCCCAGGCGGAGGAGACGGAATTTGATACCGCCTGGGTGACCTTTGCCAACATTGAAAAGTCCTGGGCCTACCGGCAAGACCAGCTTCCCTCCACGCACCCGGTGTTCACGGACGCCTCGGACGTAGAGACGGTGGAGCAGAACTTTGACGGCATTACCTATGCAAAGGGGGCGTCGATACTCAAGCAGTTGCAGGCATACGTGGGCCGCGATGCCTTCCTGGCCGGCGTGAGGCGGCATTTTGCGAACCACGCGTTCGGCAACGCCACTTTTGACGACCTGCTGACTGCGCTGGCGGAGGCATCCGGCCGCGACCTGTCCGCCTGGGCCGACCAATGGTTGAAGACCACCGGCGTGAACACCATCCGCCCGCGTTTCACTGTGCAAAACGGCAGTTATCTCACCTTCGAGGTGGAGCAACTGGGTGCCGCGCCCGGCGCAGGTGAGCTGCGCGACCACCGCATCGCCGTGGGCTTGTATTCGGTGGTGCCGGACACGGGCAAGGTGGTGCGTACCCACCGCGTGGAGCTGGACCTGTCGGGGGCCTCCACTCCGGTTACTGAGTTGGTGGAGATACCCGTGGCGGACCTGGTGCTGGTCAACGACGATGACCTCACCTACTGCCTGATGGGTTTGGACCAGGATTCCCTGCACTTTATCACTCACCACATCGCTGATATTGAGGACCCGATGGCGCGTTCCCTGTGCTGGTCGGCGGCGTGGCAGATGACCCGAAACGGCGAAATGAAGGCACGCGACTTCCTGACCCTGGTCGCCCAAGGTGCTGCTACAGAAACCGAGATTGGTGTGCTGGAGCTGATTCTGGCGCAGGCCCGTGAGGCACTGGCCAGCTACGCCGATCCGGATTGGGCTGAGGCTACCGGCCGAAAACTGCTTGTCGACGCCCTGCTTCACGGCGCGCGCTCGTCCGCTCCCGGTTCCGACTACCAGCTGGCCTTTGTGAAAGCGCTGGCACGGACCCGGCAAACGGAGGACAGCATCGCGTTTTTCGCCTCCATCCTCGCCGATGAGCCACCAGCTGAGGGCTTGGTTATGGATACGGAACTCCGCTGGGCGGCGTTGTCCATCCTGGTTGGCGCCAATGCTGTTACTGACGTGGAGGCGGCGATTCAAGAGGAATTGGGTCGCGATAGCTCCGCCACCAGCCATAACTATGCCCAGCGCACTCGTGCTGCGGTGAATACCCCTGAAGCAAAGCAGGCCGTGTTTGCGGAGTTGACGGATGTGAGCAGTACCTTGTCCAACCTGGATCGTCGCCACAAGCTGGACGGCTTTACCTATCCGGGTTCCGCACCATCGCTCGCTGACCTTGGTCCGCGCTACTTCGAGATAGCGGCGGATTTGTGGCGGGGATTCTCCTCTGAGGTGGCACTGCAGGTACTCACGGGCCTCTACCCCACCTGGGACATTTCAGAGGACGCTATTGCTGCCGCCGATGCGCTGCTCGCGCAGGACGATCTTCCTGCAGGGCTGGCGCGCGTGGTGGCGGAAAATCAGGATCGCGTGAAGCGTGCGCTGCGCAACCAGCGCTTTGATGCCGCATAGTTGATAAGCGCACAGTATGCCTCTCCTTACTGTGCTTCTGACTGCGATTCGTGCCAGTCAGCAATGTGCCGCATGATCACCTCGTCGGAGTCCTGATGAGCGTGCTTGTTGGCGTCCTCGTTGCCGCCCAGGTCAAGGCCAGCGATGTAGCGTGGGCCGCCAAGTGCGTGCCCGGCCCCTGGATAGGTGAAGCTTTCGACGGTGCCGGATCCATCGGGGCGTCGTGACGCGTGATCGGCAATGATGGAGGCCGCGCCTGCGGAATCCCACATCCTGTCATCCTCGCCTGCCAGCAGCAGGATATTTCCCTTGAAGTTTTCCACCTTGATGCGGGCGGTTTCACGGTCCGACTCGGATGCCTTATTCAGGCTGGCGTCGTACATGGCCCGGAAGGAGGTGGGAAACCCCAGGAGGCTACCGCCGATGGTGCGCATCATGATGGTGGCATCAGCGGCAAACGGAACATACGGCACGGGCTCGCCCCGCCACCTCCACGAAGAATGCGGGCTGCGGTCCGATGAGGAGGTGTTGTCAAGCCCGTTGAAGCTGTAGGCGCTGGGTGCAACCGCGATCACATTGTCGATCTCCGGGTAGCGGGCCGCCAGGTTCAGCGCCAGTTCCGCGCCTTTCGACGCCCCGCGCACCGTGATCGGGTGTGGGGCCTCAGGCAGGACTTCCTCAATGAACTCCAAGGGCACCTCCATGAGGGCGCTCTGCTGACCGTCCTGGCCGAAGAAAAACAGCGAATACACCTCCACGCCACTACGGGCGAGTTCTGCGGCGTCCCCGAAGTCCGAACTTCCCTCTGAACCGCCAAAGACAATCACGCTGCCCGCTTTGGTCCGGTGCGTGGGCACAAGGTGAAAGCCGCGCACATAGGTACGGTCATAACGGGACACTGTGACGCCCTCGACAGTGGTGTTGTAGGTTGCTGGATCGGCGAGACTGGCGGCATCATCGGACGACATCGAGCCGTACGTGTGAATGTTGTAGGCACGCAAGCCGAACACCATGGCAATAATCACACAAAGGACACCTAGAAAAACAAGTAGTTTACGTTTTCGTCCAATTTTCCTCGACATCACGACACCCTTCTGCATCACCGCGCACTGTGGCGTACCCTGGTGAATCCAGCATACGACCTTGACACAGCGGCAATGTGAAAAACGAATAGGGAAAAATCGATACAGGAAAGAAAAATCGATACAGGAAAGCAGTATCAGTCAGGCAAGTAGACTCTCAGGCAGTTCGGGGCAAGAAATCGAGTCGACCTGCATCGTCTTTGATAAAAGGTCACACTTAGCAAATAAAATGACAACTTTTTAATAAACTTTTGCTTGGTTACCCAGGGTAAACCTTCTAAAATTTTCATCATGAGCACCCCGCATCGCGCAGCAGCGCAACAGCTACAGCATTCCTGTGCGCGCCTACTGCCTTCGCGGTGCAACAGACTCCATTTCCCACACTCAGCGCACAATGGACGTTAAAACAACGACCTCCCGTATTCCGTGCATTCTTAACTCCACATAACACTTCAAGCCCCGCCCCCTTTCGCCCCATTCCTGTCGCGTTTTATGCTCGCATTGTTCTTCGTACTGTCCCCAGTACAAGGCGTGAAGAGAAAGTAGTCCCCTTATGAACACCACACTCCGCGTAGGCGCAGCACTTGTAGCAGCGTCTGTCCTTGTTATTGGCTTGGGCGCCTGCTCCTCCAACGGCAACAACACAGCTTCCAGTAGCGTCACCGTCATGCCACTGCCCAGCGACGATGGCACCAGCGGCATTCCCACATCAACGGTCACCCCCACAGCCTCCACAGAGCCAAACACTGCCGCCGCACGGCTAGAGATTCAGGTTGCGGGCAACCAGCTAAAAGATGCCTTCGGCCCGGTGATATGCGTTGACGAGGACGCAGACGGCGACCTTGATGTTGACGCGGGCGTCGACAAGATCAGTGGCGAGCTAGAGATGGACATAACCTCGCCAGACAACAACCCCCGCCTGGATGAACTCCACATTGAGACCCCCAGTGTGAACATCAAGATTGACGACGATGTACCTGGTTCAATTGAGCACACAAAAGTAACACATGAGGGCAATACCTGGATAGTAGAGGGGACAGGTTTTTATGAAGCTGATCACAGTCGAACTGATAGTATCTTCGTGAAGGCAACCTGCCCATAGTTCACATGTCCACTACCCCCGTTGGACTTTTTCACTGATTTCATTGACGCACCGCACACTTATGGGAGGTTTTCTGACCGATAACGCCCGAAGACCTCCGGCGTGTACCCCCAAATTTGCAAGCAGAAACACTATAGTCATACCAGTCCTGTACTGGGATGATGAAAATTTTTCACGTATGAATTAACGAGCCGCCTACCCTCTAGATTATTACTGGAATACATGGATGACATTCGCCGGTTCCTCCCCCTGGTCGGAACCTTAATAGCGCTGATCGGGCTTGCCATCGCCGGCGCAGCGCTTACTAACAACAAGCAGATACCGCGCGTGGATCCCTCGCCGGTAGTTTTGCATACCCAGATCCAGAAGTCGTCTGAAGGTGCCGCCCCATCCACCACACCCGGGGAACCACAAAGCTCGGAAGTGCATTCGCAACCGCCTGTGGAGGCCGACACCGCGCAAAGCCCTGCAGCAAACCAGAACCCCGCCCCACCACCACCGCCCGCACTGCAACTCCCTGGCATCCCCCCGGTCGTACTGCCCGTTGTACCACAGGTACCGCTCAACTATCAGCCGCTTGACGTCATCGGTGACGTCCTTGGCAACTAGCGCAGCGGGGGCTTGAGGTACGACCATGAAGCACCAAACTTCCGCTCGCTGGCGTATTTCCTACTGGATTATCGCCACGGTGTTGTTGGCGTTGCTTGCCGTCATTTTGACCACACGAACGTTCCTGTTTTCGCGCATTGAAGAGGACGCGAACGCAACGGTAGAGCAGGAGGTTTCGGAGTTTCGGGCATTCGTGGAAAGCGGCACAGACCCCCAAACGGCGGCGCCGTTTACGACGTCCCGGCGCATGATGGAGGTGTATCTGTCCCGCCAGATTGTGTCCAACAATCAGGCTATTTTCGGCATGGTGGACGGTCAGCTGATCCAGATGGATTTATCGGGCAACAGTGGGTCGCATGTGCGTGAGGTGCAGTCCAACAGCCCGCTGGTGAGTAGTGTGTTGCAGTCGGACAATCCTTCAGGCGTCTACAAGGATAGTGAGCTGGGCCAGGTGCATTGGGGACGGGTGGCGGTGACGACCTCTGGCCCACATGGCCAGCCGGAAAGCCATCAGGACCAAGGGCAGTTTAAGTACCAGGGCTCGGAAAGCGTATTTGTGGTGGCGGTGTTTACCGAACCATCACGGTCCGAGGTTTCTGGGCAGATGGGGTCGATTGCGCTGGTGGGAGCCGGTGGTTTGGCCGTGACGTCGTTTATCGCGTGGCTGGTGGCAGGTCAGATTCTCGCACCGTTGCGTGATTTACGCCGGGTGGCGGCAAGTATTACTGATTCGGATTTGTCGCAGCGCGTTCCCGTGGTGGGGCATGACGAAATCGCGCAGTTGGCGCAAACGTTTAACGGCATGCTGGATCGCTTGGAGCGCTCTTACCGCGACCAGCGGCAGTTTGTGGACGACGCGGGCCATGAGCTGCGCACCCCCATTACGGTGATCCGGGGCCAGCTGGAACTGCTCAACGACGCGAGCTACGAGGAACGGGAACGATCCATTTCCCTGACCATCGACGAGCTGGACCGCATGGCGCGCATTGTTAATGATTTGCTCACCCTGGCCATTGCCGACTCCGCCGATTTTGTGCACCCCACCATGGTGGATGCCGCCGAGTTGACCATCGATATTGAGGATAAAACACATGTGATGGCAACGCGCACTATCCGCTTAACTGCGGTGGCGGAAGGCATGGTGTATGTGGATGAGCAACGCATCACACAGGCAATGTTGGAACTTTTTAATAATGCTATTCGCCACACCACAGATAACGACGCCATTGAGATTGGTAGTGCGTTTATTGGCCAAGGTGAGAACCGCATTTTACGCCTGTGGATTAGAGATTTTGGCCCCGGTATTCCGGCCGACGTTCTTCCGGGGCTATTTGAACGTTTTAGTCGCGGACGTGGCTCCATTAAACGGCATAATGGGGCAGGATTAGGTTTGTCTATCGTTCGGGCCATTGCGGATGCGCATGATGGTTCTGCGTGGGTGGAATCTTCTGAGGGCTACGGCGCGACATTTGGGCTTGATTTGCCGGCTGGTCGTCCATACGACGGGGATGACCAGGGCACAGTGAGTTAATTGGGATGGGTTGATCATGAAGGAGACGAGACCATGAGTCGTATTTTGATCGCTGAGGACGACAGAGGCATCGCGGACTTCATTGACCGCGGACTCACCGCAGCGGGCTACACCTGCGACATTGCAGAAAACGGGGTTGATGCCTTTAATCTCGCACGGACCGGCGCCTTTGACCTCATGGTCCTTGATCTGGGCCTGCCTGAGATTGATGGGGTCGAGGTGCTGCGGCAGCTTCGTGCTGTGCAGGAGATACTCCCAGTGATCGTATTGACGGCTAGGACCAACATTGAGGACCGCGTACGCACCCTAGAGGGTGGGGCAAATGACTACATGCCTAAGCCGTTCCAATTTGCGGAACTTTTGGCCCGCATTCGTTTGCGCCTCATGGATCGTTCCGAAGGTGATTCCTCCCACATTCTTACTCGCGATGATTTAACCCTGGATCTACGGACTCAACGGGTCAAAGTGGGGGATAAATGGCGGGATGTTTCTCGCCGTGAAATGGGTTTATTAGAAACTCTGATGAGAAACCCAGGTGAGGTGATGTCACGCGCTCAACTCTTGAGCAAAGTGTGGGGCATGGATTTTGATCCTGGCTCAAATGTTGTGGACGTGTATATTCGGACTTTACGAAAGAAAATTGGTTCAGAAAGAGTAGAAACAGTTCGTGGTGCTGGTTACCGATTGAGGTGATCTCCTTTGCATGAATCCGCTGAACGCCGAAGCGGCCAGACAACCGACCATCCTGACGACGCCCCGCGTCCCACGTCCCCGTCGCCCGCGCCGACAGCACGGTACGAATCGGTGCTGTACGACTCGCCGCAGTTCTCACGAGGACGACACCGCGCCCCAGAGGACCCGGAGACGGAGGCGGAGGATCTTAACGACCCCCCGAGCACGACCCAGGCCAGCGACAGGCAAGCGGATACACCAGATGATGCCTCCCACTACGCCACCACTCCCCCGTCGGTACACACCGCCAAGCGGTTGGACCAGGAGCTGGGTTCACGACGCTTCACGTGGGTGAGGGAGGCGTTTCATGAGTACGTACTGCGCAAAGATCGCATCGCCCCCATCGTGTCAGCCCTGCTGCTGGCCTTGGTGCTGTGGCAGCTGCCTGATTCCCTCCCACGGGACGCTCGCACCACATTCGCGGTGTTCGGGGTGGCGGTGTGGTTTTGGGTATTTTCCTCCATTGACGACACCTATGTTGCCCTAGGCGGCTCCAGTATCTTGGTGCTCACGGGCGTCATCACAGTCGACGAGTTTTTCGGCCCGCTGGGCGACACAACAACGTGGCTGCTCATCGGCGCTTTCATCATTTCGACAGGTGTGGCCACATCCGGCTTGGCCATGCGTGGAGCGGTCATCGTCACAGCCGGGACGAAGAACCCGCGCATGCTGGTGCACGCGGTGACACTGGCCACCGTGTGCACGGTGTTTGCAGTGCCCGCAACGGCTGGGCGAGCGGCGCTGTTGGTGCCGGTGTTCGTCGCCTTGGGCAGGGTCCTTAAAGCCCAACATTCATGGCTGGTGGTCACGCTGAGCTTGTTGTTCCCGTCGGTGATTCTGCTTTCGGCGGTGGGTTCGCTCATCGGTGCGGGCGCGCACCTGATTACTGACCAGATTCTGCAGGACAACAACCTGAAATCAATCGGGTTTGCCAGCTGGCTGATTGCCGGTTTGCCTTTGGCTATAGTGACCTCGCACCTGGCCGCAGAGGTGATTTTGTTCGCGACGTCGTCAAGCAGGCAGCGGAGCGAAAAGCTGGATCTCAGCCTGGAATCCCTCGCGGAGCATGCAGGCGGGGTACACAAGATCAAAGGTCCGCTGTCGCAGTCGGAATCACGCTCGCTGCTGGTGTTGTGCCTGGCGGTGCTGCTGTGGAGTACGGAGTCGCTGCACGGCATCCACCCGGCCCTAGTGGCGCTACTTGGCGGCCTTGTGGTGGTGGCACCTGGGTTTGGGTTGATCTCGCTGGACGAGGCCATCAAGAAGGTGCCGTGGACGCTGCTGCTGTTCCTGGCCGCCACCCTGGCCATGAGCCATGCGCTCACCAACTCGGGTGCCGCGCGATACGTGGCGGAGCACACTCTCAACGCAGGATCTGGGACGGCGCGGGCGGTGTTTGTGCTGCTCATCATCGTGCTGTCGACGCTGGCGCATATTCTCATCCAGTCCCGTTCGGCACGGTCGGCGGTGCTCATCCCCATGATCGTCATGCTCGCCCCCACGGTGGGCGTGAACCCGGTGGCGGCGGCGTTCATCTCCACCGCCGCCGCAGGCTTCTGCCATACCCTGCCCGCCTCCGCAAAGCCGCTGGCCATGTTCAGCACCATCAAGGAAGACATTCCGGTGTTTACCAACCAGCAGCTCCTGCGCGTGTCCATGCTGCTACTGCCAGTGCACATCGTGAGCATCATTATCTTCTCCTTCTGGATCTGGCCTCACCTCGGGCTTCCGCTATACCTCTAAATGCCACCTGTACCTATGCACGGCACAGACTCCACGAAAGGATCCATCATGCCCATGTACATGCCCGAACGAATCCTTGTGGCACCCAGCGGATTCAAAGAAAGCCTCAGCGCAGTGGACGTCGCAGACGCCATCGCCGCAGGGGTGCGCCGCGTCTATCCCGGGGTACGCATTGACAGACAGCCCATTCCTGATGGTGGGGAGGGCACCATCGAAATACTCTCCACCCGTCCCGACGCCATCCCCCACCACAAGAAAGTGCAGGGTCCGGTAGAGGGCCAGAGCGTCGCCGCCACCTGGCTGGAGCTGGCCAACAAAACCGCCGTGGTGGAAATGGCATCTGCAGCCGGATTGTCGCTTGTGCCCAGCGACATGCGCGACCCGGGCATGACCAGCACCGTCGGTGTCGGCGAACTCATTGCCGACGCCCTGGACAAAGGCATGCGCACCATCATCATCGGCTGCGGCGACTCGGGTACCACCGACGGCGGAGCCGGGGCGCTCACCGCACTGGGCGTCCGCATCCTGGACGAGAATGGCGCGGACATCGGCCTCGGCGGGAACTCCCTCCACAATGCCGCCAGCATCGACACCACCAACCTGCACCCCCGCATCCACCAGGCGCGACTCCACCTGGCCTGCAACATGCACAACGTCCTCACCGGCGACCACGGTGTCGCTGCCGTGTTCGGGCCGCAAAAAGGCGCCACCCCGGAACAGGTGGACAGCCTGGGTCGCGCCCTGACACACTGGGCTGACCTGCTGGTTCAGACCTTCAATCCCGACACCAATATCCACACCGGCCCCGGTTCCGGGGCATCCGGGGGCTTGGGTGCCGGACTCATGGCTCTTGGCGCGGAGGCGCACAACCGTTTCGACGTGTTCTTAGGCTCCATGCTGAACGGCCACGCCGAAACCCTCGACGACCTGTTTGAAGAAGCCGACCTGGTCATCACCGCAGAGGGTGCCATTGACTACCAAACCCCGCACGGCAAAGTCCCCGCCGAAATCGCCCGCCGCGCCCAGGCCACCGGCGTGCCCGTCCTCGCCCTCGCGGGTTCGCTCGGGGAAGGCGCTCCCCAGGTCCACGACATCGGCATCGGGGCCGTCGCCTCCATCATGACCGTGCCCATGCCTCTGGAACACGCCGTCCGGGACGGGCGAGAACTGCTTTCCGACGCCGCAGAACGTACCATGCGCCTCCTGCAACTCGGATCCGTCATGTCGGGGCGCTGCGAAAACAAACTCCGACGCCGCTTCGGAGCTGCCTAAATCAGGTCATAATCAGGCCACCCGTACGCCTGCCACATAGGTGGAATGTGTGAGCGGCATACCCGGGCGATACGCCAGGTCAATCGCGTGAGACGTGTCCAGCACATGCAGGTCACACGCCGCACCTGGCACCAGCGTACCCACAGCCGGGCGGCCCGTGCGATCCTTGCCGCCCCGCACATCATGACGCCACAGTGCCCGTGCACCGCCCCAGGTGGCGGCGCGGATCGCTTCATCCAGGCTGAGTCCCATCTGCAGCACCGCCGTTCCAACACAAAAATTCATCGACGACGTGTACGACGTACCCGGGTTCAAATTACTGGCAATCGCCACCGTTGCGCCTGCATCCAGCAGCCGCCGCGCCGGGGCGAGGGGCTGCCGCGTGGACAGGTCGCAGGCGGGCAGCACCGTAGCCACCGTGTCTGACCCCGCCAGGGCATCCACATCAGCGTCGGTGAGGTAGTTCACGTGATCCACGCTGGCCGCGCCGAGCTCCACCGCCAACGCAACACCCGCGCCCTCACCCAATTGGTTGCCATGCACACGCACGCCCAGGCCACGCTCCTGACCAGCACGAAGTACCCGGCGCGACTGGTCTTCGGTGAAGGCACCGCGTTCACAAAACACGTCAATCCACTGCACGTGGGGAGCCACCGCATCCAGCATGTCGCTGGTGACCAGGTCAACATAGTCTTCCGGGTCCGCGCCGGGCGGGACGACGTGCGCGCCGAGGAAGGTGACATCGCCTACGGCATCGGCCGCCAACTGCGCGGCCAGGGCTTCGCTCTCTACGTCGAGCCCGTACCCGGTTTTGGTTTCCAGCGAGGTGGTGCCGCCGAGGTGCGCGGAGTGAACGCGGGCGTCGAGAAGCTCGCGCAGGCGTTCGGGGCTGGCGGCGCGGGTGGCGTTCATGGTGATGGCGATGCCCCCGGCGGCGTAGTCCTGCCCGGCCATGCGTGCTTCGAACTCGTCGGCGCGGTCGCCGTCGAAAATCATGTGGGTGTGGGAGTCCACCCATCCGGGCAGCACCGCCCGCCCTTCGAGATCGACCTGGGTGTCGCAGGCGGGGGCGTCGGCGGCGGCGCCAACCCAGGTGATGATGCCGTCCTCGGCGACGAGCGCGGCGTCGTGAAGCGTGCCTAGGTCGCTGACGGTGCGGAGCTCGCCGATGTTGGTGAAAAGCGTGGCGGTGCTGGTCATGGTGTTAGTCCTCCCTGGAGACGAACGGCATGGGCACGCGAACGCCGCGTTCCTTGGCCACCTCGGCGGCGCGGTCGTAACCGGCGTCGAAGTGGCGGATCACGCCCATGCCCGGGTCGTTGGTGAGCACGCGGTCAATTTTCTGTGCCGCCAGGTCGGTACCGTCGGCAACACACACCTGACCTGCGTGTATGGAGCGTCCGATGCCCACGCCACCACCGTGGTGGATGGACACCCAGGTAGCACCGGAGGAGGTGGCGGTCAAGGCGTTGAGCAGTGGCCAGTCCGCAATGGCGTCGGAACCGTCCAGCATGGATTCGGTCTCGCGGTACGGGGAGGCCACCGAGCCGGAATCCAGGTGGTCGCGACCAATAACAATCGGGGCCTTGACCTTTCCTTCCTTAACCAGCTGGTTGAACAACAACCCGGCCTTGTGGCGCTCGCCGTAACCCAGCCAGCAGATGCGGGCGGGCAGGCCCTCAAACTCCACGAACTCCTCGGCGGCGTCCAGCCAGCGGTGCAGGTGCTCATTGTCGGGGAAGAGTTCCTTCAGCGCCTGGTCAGTGACCCGAATGTCTTCCGGGTCGCCGGAGAGCGCGGCCCACCGGAACGGGCCCAGGCCCTCGCAGAACAGGGGACGAATGTAGGCGGGCACGAAGCCGGGGAATTCAAACGCGCGGTTGTAGCCGGCGAGGCGGGCTTCATCGCGGATGGAGTTGCCGTAGTCGAACACCTCCGCGCCCTCGTCCTGGAACTCCACCATGGCCTGCACCTGTGACGCCATCGACTCGCGGGCCTTCTTGGTGAACGTCGTGGGGTCTTCGGCTGCTTCCCGCTGCCAATCCTCAAACCCCACCTCGCTGGGCAGGTAGGCCAGCGGGTCATGCGCGCTGGTCTGGTCGGTGACAATATCCACCGTGAACTCCCCGGCGCGATGCCGCAGCAACATCTCCGGGAACACCTCGGAGGCGTTGCCCACAACGCCGACGGACAGCGGCTTCTTCTGCTCTTTCGCCTCCGTGGCCAGCGCAATCGCCTCGTTGAGGTCTGTGGCCACCACGTCCAGGTAGCGTTTGGCTTGACGGCGCTTCAGCCGGGCTTCGTCCACATCGGCGATGATGCACACCCCGCCGTTCAGGGTCACGGCCAGCGGCTGCGCACCGCCCATGCCGCCGCACCCGCCCGTGAGGGTCAAGGTGCCCGCGAGGGTGCCGCCGAAGCGCTTCCGCGCGATCGCGGCGAATGTTTCAAACGTGCCCTGCAAAATCCCCTGGGTGGCAATGTAAATCCACGACCCTGCGGTCATCTGGCCGTACATGATCAGGCCCTCAGCCTCCAGCTTGCGGAACTCCGGCCAGGTCGCCCAGTCCCCCACCAGGTTGGAATTAGCGATCAGCACGCGCGGTGCCCACGGGTTCGTGCGCCACACCCCCACCGGCTTGCCCGACTGCACCAGCAGAGTCTCGTCGTCTTCCAGGTCTTTCAGCGTCTCCACAATCGCATCAAACGCCTCCCAGCTGCGGGCCGCGCGGCCCGTGCCGCCATACACCACCAGATCCTCCGGACGTTCCGCCACCTCGGGATCCAGGTTGTTCATCAGCATGCGCAGCGGCGCTTCCGTCTGCCAGCTTTTCGCGTTGAGTTCCGTGCCGCGCGGGGCACGCACCTCCCGTGGTGCATTCATCATTGTCCCTCTTTTCAGCTCTTTACCGTCTCTGTTTATCGACGCCGCGCCTGCCGCAGCAGCACAGTCCGACTCACCCTCAGGTGAGGGAACAAGTCGGGGCTGTCACCGCGCCACCACGCCCGGCTGCGTCGGAGATAACATGTGCGCTTGAGTGTAATCACGAACACAATCGGGCGGGATAGCGGGATGGGGGAACTTGTCTGGGATACCAGACACTAGCGTAGTGGAGGGTGGTGGTGCGTTTTCTGGGTGGGTTCTGGGCGGGCTACCCCAGCTCACCCACCGCAGCGCGCACGGCATCCACCACCGCGCCGGACGCCACCAACTCCACCGCCTTCTCAATCTCCGGCGAGAGGAAACGGTCCGTACCAGGGCCTTCGATCACCTCGCGCAGGCAGGCCACCACGGCGCCCGTCCCCACGGCAGGTGTCAGCGGCGCACGCATGTCAATCGCCCGAGCTGCAGTGAGTACCTCGATGGCCAGCACCCGAATCAACCCATCCACACTCCGGCGCAGCTTCCGACCTGCCGACCAGCCCATGGACACGTGGTCCTCCTGCATCGCCGACGACGGAATAGAATCCGCGCTCGCAGGAGCCGCATTACGCTTCAGCTCAGACACAATCGCAGCCTGCGTATACTGCGCAATCATGTGGCCGGAATCCACACCCGGATCATCAGCCAAAAACGCATTCAACCCGCGGTTCCTGGCGACATCCAAGAAACGATCCGTCCGGCGCTCTGACATGCTCGCCACATCAGCCGCCACAATAGCCAAGAAATCCAGGACATACGCCACCGGCGCGCCATGGAAATTCCCGTTCGATGCCACCCGGCCATCCAACGCCACCACCGGGTTATCCACCGCTGCCGCAAGCTCCCAGTCCGCGACGCGCCGGGCGTGGTCGATAGTATCCCGGAAAGCGCCGGTGACCTGCGGTGAACAACGCACCGAGTAGGCATCCTGGACGTGGCTGCGGCTGAAATCCTCCCGGCTTTTCGCCAGAATCTCCGAGTTCCCCGCCACCAGGCGCACATTCGCGGCACTCACGGCCTGACCGGGGTGCGGACGTAGTTGCTGCAGGTCATCATCAAACACACCCAGGCTACCGCAGAGCCCTTCCACCGTCATGGCGGTGGAAATATCCGCGACCTGCGCCAGGCGCGTGAGGTCATGAATAGCCAAGCACAGCATGCCCAGCATGCCGTCAGTGCCGTTGATCAGCGCCAGGCCCTCTTTTTCTTCCAGCACCAGGGGTTCGATGCCATGATCGGCCAGGGCGTCGGCGGCAGGGATGACGGGGCCGTCGGCACCCACACGCACAAACCCCTCACCCATGAGCGCCAGGGCACAGTGCGCCAGCGGGGCCAAATCCCCCGAGCAGCCCAGCGACCCGTACTCATGCACCACCGGAGTAATCCCGGCGTTGAGCACGGCAGCGTAGGTGGACGCCACCACTGGGCGCACACCCGTGCGGCCCGTGGCCAGGGTGGACAGGCGCAGCAGCATCAGGGCGCGCACTACTTCTCGCTCCACCTCGGGGCCGCTACCCGCAGCATGGGAACGCACGAGGCTGCGCTGCAGCTGGGCGCGAAGATCCTTGGGAATGTGGCGGCGGGCCAACGCGCCGAAACCGGTGGAAATACCGTAAACGGGGGTGGGGTCGTTGGCTAGTTCTTCGATGCGGTGGCGGGTGTCGGCGATGGTGGCCAGCGCTTCATCGGTGAGTTCGACGGGGGCGTCGAAACGCGCGACATTGACCACATCATCAATGCTCAACGGCCCGACACCAACAGAAACAGCGTTCATGATAACCTGCGCTCCTTACAGTGCATAACAATCCAGCAGAAATGTGACGTCTGCGCGACAGCCAAGCGCAGTGAGCACCAGCTTAACAAAACACCTATCGGTACCTACCGCCCAAACAGTGCCGACTCCAGCATCGCCGCCCGGGACTGCAACTGCTCGATCACCTCGTTGACCCGGTTTTTATCGAGGCTGCCGACGCGAAACGTGACCGCCAGCGCGGCAGCCGGACGGCCCATATGATCCACCACCGCCACCGCGAGGCTTTCCTGACCGGGGCTGACCTCCTCGGATTCCGACCCCCAACCACGATGTTTGGCCTCGGTGATCGGTACCAGCCACTCCCTGTACGACCCGTGCCCCACCACGCCATACAGCGCCTTCAACTCTGCGGCCGGAAGCTGCGCCAACATCGCTCGCCCACTCGCAGTGGCGGCTGCAGGCAACCGCACCCCCACGTCCGTGATCAAGGACACCCCCCGCGGGGAACGTTCCTCCAACAAATACACCACCTCACCCCCGACGAGCCGCCCCACGTGCGCGCTTCCGCCCACCAGCTTTGCCAACTCCCTGGCATGCTTCGCCGTCGCCCGCACCAGCGGCTGCTGAGTGGTATACGCGCTGGCCATGCTATACGCCGCCAGCCCCAAACCATACGTCCGCGTGTCCGGGAGGTAAGTCACAAAACCGGCGTCACGCATCACTGTCAGCAGGTGATAGGTAGTTGAACGTGGCAGCCCCAGCTCCGCCTGAATGCGCGCCGCCGAAATCGGCACATCAATATGGCTGAGCAACGCCAAAATCTGCAATGTCTGCGCCGCCGCCGGAACCTTCGAAGCCACGCTGACTATCCTATATGGCCTATCCTTGCGGTTATGAGCGACTTCACTTCATCCCCGTGGGTTGGCCGCAACGACGGCCCCGGCCCCGAACACGCACGCTGGCACTCCACCATCCAGGACCTGGACGAACTGGAGGACGCGCCCGGCGTGGCACTCATCGGCTTCGCCTCCGACGAGGGAGTACGCCGCAACCACGGACGAACAGGTGCCTCACGCGGCCCAGAACACATCATGTCCGCACTCGCCGGACTGGCGGTCCACCACGACACACCGCTCTACGATGTGGGCACCATCACCGTCCACCACACCAACCTTGAAGGCGGCCACGACAGCCTCAGCTCCGCCGTTGATGCCCTGATCAGCAAAGGACACACCGTGATAGTGCTGGGCGGCGGGCACGAAACGGCCTTCGGCTCACACCGTGGACTCCGCCGGGCCACCGGGGGAAGCGTGGGAATCATTAACATTGACGCCCACTTTGACCTCCGCGTTGCCGACCAACCCACCTCCGGCACCCCCTTCCGGCAAATCGCCGACATCACAGGCAAAGACTTCAACTACACCGTCTTCGGAATCTCCCGACCCAACAACACCCGGGCACTGTTCAACGAAGCCGAAAAACTCGGGGTCAGCTACTACACCGACGACGAACTCGCCAGCATGACACCCGCCCAGGCAGCCGGCCTGATCCGGGAAGTCGCTGCGGGTGTAGACACGCTGCACCTCAGCATCGACCTTGACGCCCTCCCCGCCTCCGTTGCCCCCGGCGTCAGCGCCCCCGCCGCCGTGGGTATCGACCTCGCTCTCGTCCGCGCCATGGCCATCGCCGCCGCCGAAACCGGCAAACTCGCGCTTGTCGACGTCGTGGAACTCAACCCCCGCTACGATGTTGACGAACGCACCGCCCGCGTCGCCGCCCGGCTCGTCGACGATATTGTGAACGCGCTGTAGGGTTTGTATACTTTCGAGCTCTGCAAAGTGTGCTTATGCTCAAGCACGAAAATGGGGTGTTTTTCGACTTGGAGATAAGCACATTTTAGGTGTTTGTCATGTAGGTCTACCGCTGGGTTCGAAAATGGGAGGTTTCCTATGCACTCTCTTGGGAGGTTGGTAACAACTTCTCTCACCACGGTGGTAACAACC
>ERZ772979.100-NODE-100-length-72457-cov-19.742383_pt1 | contig 72457 bp, 48 predicted proteins | sample MGYA00511130_ERZ772979 | MGnify/ENA primary metagenome ERZ772979 (study PRJEB29015, sample SAMEA2738103) | human oral metagenome | biome: human oral; feature: human-associated habitat; material: saliva | place: China | collected 2186 ...
GTATGTGATGGCTATTGATTTTATTGCCGAGTACCTTAAAGACGATATTTAACACGGGGCTTTGCATCAGCGAACGGGGCGCCCGGTACCTTTTTCGGTACCGGGCGCCCCGTTTTAGTCCGCTGTACGCGGGTTATGAGGGTGTGCTGCTCACCCTAGCGTGCTTTACATTGGCCGGTTGAGACAGGCGTGGTGTTATTGCCGTTGGCAGCCAACGCCTGCTTCAGGGTGGATGCGGTTATCGCATAGCCGGTCTGGCCTTCGGTTGCTTTTGCGAAGACCACGCCCACTACGGTGCCGTCTTGGGTGAGCATCGGGCCGCCGGAGTTACCGTGCTGCACGTCTGCGGCGATCTGGTACACCTGGCGGGTGGGGTTGGCTTTACCGGTTTCAGAGTCGATGGTCTGAATATTGCCCACGCCCTGTACGGTGGCGGGTTTCGCGGCGAACGGGCCGCCCTTCGGGTAGCCCATGAAGGTCACGGTTTCGCCGGATTCGGAGTTAGTGTTGGCCACCTGCAGCGGTTGGATAGGCAAACGCGGTACACGAATGAACGCTAGATCTTGCGCCGGGTTGTTGTAGACCACGGTGCCGGGGTAGGTGCGTCCTCGTGAGTCTTGCACGGTGGGTGAGGTAACTCCGGAAAGCACGTGCGAGTTGGTGACTACGAGGTCCTGTCCAGCGACGAACCCGGAGCCGGTGGAGGTGTATCCGCACTGCTCAGCGGCACCCAGGATCTGCACTACCGAGGATGAGGCGTTCTCAAGTGCATCGGATTGAACCTGCTGGGTGGGTGCGTTCGTCTCGGGGTAGAGCAGCTGTTTGACTTCGGGGATGCTGCCTGCGGTGAGTACATCGTTGCGGACGCTGTCGATCCGGTCTTTCACGGCGGATGGGGTTGCTTCAACCATCCAGGTGAGGGTTTTCGATTCGCCCAGCGCCGTGTTCACTGACGGGATGGGTACCGTGCGCATGGATAGGGTGATGACGACGAGTACGAGGGCGCAGGCGGCTACGTTCAGCACGCCGCCGAAGAACCTCTCCACACCCTTTATAGGTGTGACATCTGTTACTTTACGGATACTCCTGCCAGCAATGACACCCAGCCACTGCCCAATCACCAGGCATAGCAAAAGAAGCCCGATAGCGGTGGGAAGCATCCACTGCGGGCTGACGGCGGCAACCGCCAGCGGCACCAGCCATGCGGCGGCGCACACACCCAGTGCCAACCCTAAGAACGTTCCGAGCGTGGTAAAGAACCCGCTTCGTAAGCCCATAAGGAAATACAGCACGAGGATGATGGGAATAATAATGTCGAGGGGGCTCAGGTTAGCAAACACAAGCGTTCCTCTCTTGGAATATAAAGAAATAATGAATGATGGCGTGGAAAACGCCGCACTCATGTACTGATGCTAAAGGGTTAAGCTGTGAAAATCTTTAGTTTTTTAAAAAATTCCCAGGGAAGTTTTGCTTTCGGCCAACCGTTTTCAGATGCATAAATAAGATTTTTGAGGTAATCTCAATAACAGTAAGTTGAATATATCACATCCGGTTCTTGGGCCCCTCAGCTCATAGGTTCGAGCAGGTGCACCAGCCGGAATGCTCACACAAGGGGGTGCTCGCACCCCACCCATATTCAAGGAGAACAAAACAATGGATCTAGATATCCTGCGCCGCTCGCCGCTGTTCGCGACCCTCGATGACGCCGCGTTCAAGCTGCTCACCGACGATATTACCGAAATCGACCTTTCCCGTAACGCTGTGCTCTTCTACGAAGGAGACCCCGGCGACCAGCTCTACGCCGTGCTCTCCGGCAAGGTTAAGCTTGGCCGCACCGCCGCCGATGGGCGTGAAAACATGATCGCTATCATGGGCCCCGGCGATGTCTTCGGCGAAATGGCACTTTTTGATCCCTCCCCGCGTTCTACCAATGCCGTGGCTGTCTCTGAGACCCGCCTGGCTGCTATTAAGCACGAGTCGTTCAAACGCGCCCAGCAGCAGGACCCCAGCATCTCGGACCAGGTCATTAAGACCCTGGCACGCCGTCTGCGCCACTCAAATGAGGCCTTGGCAGACCTGGTGTTCTCGGATGTTCCCGGGCGTCTCGCTAAGGCCCTGCTGGATCTGGCGGATCGTTTCGGTCGCCCCGCAACCGACGGCATCCTCGTGGCCCACGAGCTCACTCAGGAAGAGCTTGCGCAGCTGGTGGGTGCGTCCCGTGAGACCGTGAACAAGGCTCTGGCCGAGTTCGTCTCCCGCGGCTGGATTCGCTTGGAGGCACGCGCGGTCGTTATTCTCGACCTGCCGCGTCTGCGTCAGCGTTCACGCTAAATTCTCTGAGGACATCTGAAGTCTTCACACACAAAACCGCATCCGATACGTCGTGTTATTCGACGGTTTCGGATGCGGTTTTCGTATACCCGCTCCCCTCACATTTACGCAGGCGGCAACAGGTGTCTTTTTCTTCGCGAGGTATCTCCTAGTTAGCAACGTAGACGTGCTGCCGGTTCAGATCCTCACGTTCGGCAATATCGAGCAACGCAGTCGCCATATCTGCCGGGGTAATCATCCAGCCGCGTCGAAGCGGCTTGTGGGCATCTAGCCGATAAGAGCCTTTGGGTTTCATCGGCTGAATGCGAGGGGCACGCACCGCCGTCCACTGCGCGGTGCTTTCCCACAACACCACGTCCATACGCCGCATATCATCGTAGGTCGCGCCCAAAAAGTGCTGCAGCAGCGGCAACACCACCCAGAGCTTGAAGAGCCCTTGATGAGCCCAATGTTCGGCGACCTCCGAAGAGATCACGACCAAACGTGATACCCCATGCTCCTGCATGGCGTCCAGAAGATTCTTTGTTCCGGCAGAGTAAAGGGTTGTCGGCGTTTTCGAGGTGCCAATCCCTACGGTACTAATGACCGCATCTACGCCTTGAAGCCAGGGTTTGAGGGTCTGAGCATCAAGAATATCTACAGCGCCCGTGGTGAGGTTCGGGTGTTCACGCTGAAGATTCTGCGGGTTTCGGGCAAGTGCAACTACCTCATGGCCACGCGCAAGTGCCTGTTCCACGACCAAACGGCCCACGTTTCCGGTAGCACCGGATACTAAAATTTTCATAGTTTTCGCCTTGTATTAGGGAATAGTGACCACAAGTTTACCGCGCACATGCCCCGTACCCAGTTCCTTATAACCGTCACGGATGGAAGTAAGTTTGAACGGGTACACATGCGCTAAGGTCACGTCAATATCTCCCGATGCCACCAGATCGGCGACTTCTTTCAGGTCACCGGGCTGCGCATGCCGCGCCCCCGTAAACTGCGCGCCTTTTATCATCGCCTTCGGCGTAGGAATCAGCGTGCCCATCGCGTCCTTTTTCAGGCCGAGCTCTGCCCCTAACGGAATGTAGTCACCGTTGTAGCAGTCAAGTATTTTCGTAACCGGGGCCGGGGCAGCCTTGAGAATACGTTCCTTCAAACCATCGCCATAAGCAACCGGAATAGCCCCCAGAGAGCGCACAAACTCTGCGTTTTTCTCCGATGCGATACCGATAACTGTTGCTCCCCGATGCACCGCAAGCTGAACCGCCACGGCTCCCACACCGCCGGATGCGGCACTGATAACCAGCACATCCTCGGGTTTCAGATCGATTGCACGGAACGCCCCGCATGCGGTCTCCCCGGCGACACCCAAGGCTGCGGCAACCTCAAAGTTCAGGTTCTCAGGTTTCGCAACAATATTCTGGGCAGAAGTCACCAGCTTCTCAGCCAGGGAGCCTTCCGTCACGCCGGAGCCAGGAGCGCTGCGCAGGGTTCCCAGTACCGCATCGCCCACAGCAACATTGTTCACACCGGGACCGAGAGCATCTATCACACCGGAGAAGTCACGCCCCACACCCTTCGGAAAACGTGCGGGACCGCGGCCAAACCACCAGGACGGGTAACGCAAACGATTAATCGTCTCTGCGACACGAAGCGGCTTATACCCCTCAAAAGTTTTCAGATCCACGGGGTTCAGGCTGACCGCTTTGACCCTCACACGGACTTCACCTTCGCCCGGTGTAGGCTCATCTGTCTCAACCATTTCTAGGACGCTGGGATCGCCATAAGCGTTATGCTGAATTTTGCGAATCATGAGGTTCCTCCTTTCACTGTGACTATCTGCCTACAACAAAGGCCGGATTTTCCGCGCTGTGCGGAAAATCCGGCCTTCCACGTTTTTATGAAGGGGTGACTGTAGGAATGACTGAGGTTGCTGGTGCAGCCACCGCGCCAAACTTTCCGGTGCGCGGGGCGGCCTTCACCACCTCAGTGAATGAGAGCATACACTGGCCGTCGTTCTTAACAAGGATGGGTTTTTTCACCTCAACCGTTCGTTTCTTAGCCAACCAGGCCACGCTCGTACCGACCTTCGCCAGGGATTCAAGGGTACACATGACCCCGGGGGTGACCAGCTCATCAAGGGTTTTACCGGCGGTATCGGGCTGGTTAATACGGTCACCGAGGTCGCTGGTGGCCCGGCCTGCAAGCAGCTCCCGCACGTTCACCCAGTCACCCCAAATACCTTTATCCTTCAGCAGGCTTGCCTGCTGGCCGACAGGCACGGCGGTGGTGAAATACGCGACATCGTACCGTTTGTGGCAGAAGTCCGGCGACTGCCAGCGCACCACAGGGCGCAGCAGATCAGCCCGGATTTTTAGTCCGCTCATCGCCAAGTATTTGCTGAGGGTTTCGTCGCGGTCCGAGATCGCCTCCCGGTGGTTCATCTGGTCACTGCCAGCGGTGTACTCGGCTACGCTCCCCTCGTCCTCACCAGCCAATAACAGCCCGGTTTCTTCAAAGGTTTCACGCACCGCAGCGACCACCACCTTGTGGGCTATCGTTGCGTCGCCGAACGCGAAGGTGCGCTGCCAATGCTCCGCATCCGCGCCACACCAGGGGATATTCTGCGCATCTTCTGCGGTGACCATACCGCCGGGAAAAGCAACAATCCCTAAAGGAGAGCAGCCGGGCCGGTAGGTAAGGATAGTTTCCAGCCCGTCGTCGCCATCACGCACAAAAATAACGGAGGCCGCGTGCTTGAGGGCGCACCCGGTGGTTTCGGCAGTACCGGCTGCCTCCCCAGAGTGCTCGTTTGCCCACGTCTCCGCGGCGGTGCGCATAAAGTCTGGGATAGTGTACAGCCGCTGCACCTGTTCGGTACGCGGGGCGGGGGCGCTCTTCCTGCCGGAATAAACGCGAGGGGAACCCGCCACGGGGATAGCGCCGGTGTACAGTTCGCTACGCATATTCGACGATAATCTCAACTTCTACGGGGGAATCGAGCGGGAGCACGGGTACGCCGACCGCCGAACGGGCGTGCTGCCCAGCCTCACCGAAAATCTCGCCCAGCAGCTCGGATGCACCGTTAATAACGCCGGGCTGACCGGTGAAGTTCGGTTCAGAAGAGACAAAACCAACAACCTTCACAATGCGGCGCACCCGGTCAAGGTCGCCGATCACAGATTTTACGGCGGCCAAGGCGTTAAGCACACATATGGCGGCATATTTTTTAGCGTCCTCAGGTGCTACAAAGCCTGCTTGCCCGCTGGCAGATACCTTACCAATAGCTGGCAGTTCCCCCTTCGTAAAAGGCAGCTGCCCGGAAGTGTACACGTAACTGCCGGAGACAACAGCCGGAACATAAGCGGCCACAGGCGCAGCAACCTCAGGCAGCTCGTAGCCAAGGTCTCGGATACGTTGTTCTATACGGGATTCGGTCATGATGCTCTCTCCGTGGGTAAGGGATCGGCGATTGGTTTAAGGATGCCCTTAAGCGTTATATTTTCGCGGGGTTGTCCGCAGCCGCACAAGCAAAAGACGCTAAACCCGGTGCAACACCCCTTAGACGGGGCGGTCACCGGGCGGTGCGTATACTACTGCGCCTTTTCGCGCTTAAAGTAGGCGATGGGGTTGCCCTGCGTGGGGGCAACCATATTACCTGCAGGGTTCGGGCCGGAAGGTGCGGAGGCACCGGGGAGTACCGTCACAAGCTCCCAGCCATCTTCGCCCCAGCTGTCGAGGATCTGCTTAGTAGCATGGATCATCAGAGGCACAGTTGCGTATTCCCATTTCTTCATACACCTAGGGTAGTCCTTCGGGGGCGCACTGTACAATATCACCAGTCATTTCACGGGTACGTGACAGAATACAGCGGGCACCTTCATGTTTAACACCAAATATTAAGACACCCTAAGGAGGTTGTTCGGCGGCATGCCGGGCATGAAAAGCGGGCTGACGTGGGCGGCTACAGTTCCCAGTTATATCCGCTAAACTGGGGGAATGGCTTCTCCTAAGAAACGTCGCGGCCGCGACCTTTTGCAGTTTATTGCTTACAGCGTCATTGCAGGTTTTCTGGTGGCGGTCATTGTTGTGCCGCCCGTCGTAGGCGCTGGCTCAGTGGTGAACGCATCCATGAGCTGGTTCCAAGACTTACCGGATGAGATTTCAGAGGGGCCCCTGGCACGTCCCTCAACGATCTACGCCGCAGATGGTAAGACCGAGCTGGCCACCTTCTACGAAGAGAACCGTACACAGGTGAAGCTCGACCAGATCTCCCCGCATATGCGGAACGCCATCATTTCGGTTGAGGACCGTGATTTCTATAGCCACGGCGCGGTCTCTGCCGTCGGTATTGGACGTGCGTTCTTCAATAACGCGATGAACCCCGGCAAACGTCAGGGTGCTTCCACCCTCACCCAGCAGTACGTGAACAACCTGATCGTTAACGCTGCTGAGCAGAACGGTGAGGATGCGAACGCCACCCTGGGCGGGAACAAGAACTACTTCGCCAAGATCAAAGAGATGAAGCTGGCCGTTTCGATGGAGCAGAACAAGTCCAAGGACGAGATCCTTGAAGGCTACCTGAACATCGTGAACATGGGCGGCTCAAACTTTGGTGTTGAGGCCGCAGCCCAGTACTACTGGGGTATTCCTGCGAAGGACCTGAACGTTGCCCAGTCAGCGCTGCTGGCCGGGCTGGTGCAGTCCCCCAACACCTACCGGCCGGACGAGCACCCTGATAACGCAGTTGAACGCCGTAACGTGGTGCTCTCCACCATGCTGCGTGACGGGAAGATCTCTCAGCAAGAGTACGACGAGGCAGTGGCCAGCGAAGTGAACCTGGACATTCACCCGGTGAAGAAGGGGTGCAGCAACGCTGGCGAGTACGCCTTCTTCTGCAACTACGTGGTGAATAATATCCTGCAGGATGAGTCCTACGGTGCCACCGATATTCAGCGCAACGCCATGCTGCAGCGCGGTGGTTTGAAGATTTACACCTCCCTGAACACGGAGGCGCAGAAGGTTGCGAAGCAGGCAGTTGAATCCACTCAGCCTGGGGCAACCAACACTAATGACATTAACACCGCACTGACCAGCATCGAGCCTTCCAACGGTAATGTGGTGGCGATGGCGCAGAACACAGAATGGGGCAGCCCCAAGGACGCCAATGACCATTCGGTCTCGCAGTTCAACTACAACGTTGATGCCAAGTACGGCGGCACCAATGGCTTCCAGCCCGGTTCAACGTTCAAACCGGTGATCCTTGCCCAGTGGATTAAGGACGGCAAGGGCGTCAACGGCATGGTCAATGGTACGCAGTTGTCGTACCCCACCAGTTTCGCGTGGAACGCCAAATGCTACGACGAGACAGGTGGTAAATACTACTACCGCAACCAGCCGGAAGGGTGGACCTTCAAGAACGCCGTGAACGGCGGTCTGGGGTACAACACGGCGGCATACGGTATCCGGCAGTCGCTGAACTCTTACCTGTACGGTATGCTCTCACGGCTGGATTTGTGCGATGTGCACGAAATGTCTAAAACCCTGCACATGTACGACGGCACAGGAGAGCCGCTTCACAGCATCCCCGATTTGGGTACTGACATTGGCGGTACCAAAAACGGTGTGTCCCCGCTGACATTGGCCTCAGCCTACGCGGTCTTTGCGAACGAGGGGAAGTACTGTGAGCCGCGCCCGATGAACAAGGTCACCAAGAACAACGGCGAGGTATTCAAGGAATACCAGGCCAAGTGTGAACAGGTTCTCGACCCGGACATCGCTAACGGTGTGAGCTGGGTGCTTAAAGGCGTGATCCAACAGGGAGGCTCGGCCTCCACCCGAGGGATTGGTTTGCCCGAAGGGTCCGCTGCGAAAACCGGTACGAACGATAACTCGTCACAAACCTGGATTGCCGGTTACACCCGCGGCCTGGTGACCACCTCCTGGGTTGGTAACGTGGCAAAGGGCTTCCGCTCCATGAACGGGCTGGCAATTAACGGCCAGGTACGTGAGTACGTGGACGGCGCAACCTACGCGGGTGCGCAATGGCAGACGTACATGAAGGCGGTCGCGCCGAAGTACAACACCGACAACTTCACCCAACCCAGCGCGAAGGTGCTCTCCACCGCCAACTAAGGTTACGGGTGAGTGAATCATACAACTGAATGAGCGAAAGGCTGGATGGAATGCGTGATTCCGCCCCGTCCCGCCGTATGCTCCGAGCGGCGGCTCCTGCAGCACGCACCGGTTCGGTACTGAAAAAGACCGTTGCCGCCGGTGCTGTTCTGGGGGTCGCCGCAGCAGCGTACGGCCACTTTATTGAGCTGAATAATTTTGTGGTACGCCACGAGCGGCTGCCGGTTCTCCCAGCGGGGACGGCAGATCTGCGTATCCTGCACATTTCGGATATGCACATGATTCCGGGGCAGGCACGTAAAAGAGAGTTCATGCATTCGCTGGCGGGGTTACGCCCCGATCTGGTGATCAATACCGGTGATAACCTCTCACATATTGATGGGCTGCCGCCCCTGCTGGATGCTTTAGACCCGCTCATGGACTTCCCGGGCGTATTCGTGCCGGGGTCGAACTGCTACTTCGCCCCCGTGCTCAAGAACCCGGCCCGGTACCTGTGGCAGGCACGCACCCCCCAAGAAATTGAGGAAGGCTCACGCGTGCCACTTCCCATTGGGAAAATGCATGATGCTTTTGAGTCACGCGGCTGGACGGGACTTATTAACCGGTATGACAGTATTAGCATCGGCGGGCTGCGCCTAGAATTTTCGGGGGTTGATGACCCGCACCTGCGTTACGATCAGCACCCCGGATTCGCCCCTGAAGCGTTTGATATCGGCTCCACCCCGCGGGTGCGTATCGGGGTTGCGCACGCCCCCTATATGCGCACCCTTGAACGGTTCGTCGCTGACGGCGCGCAAGCAATTTTCGCCGGGCACACGCACGGCGGGCAGGTGTGTTTACCGGGTGGGCGGGCACTGGTGAGCAACTGCGATTTACCGCCTTCACGCGCTAAGGGCGTAAGCTACCAGCAGGATGTGCCGGTGCAGGTCACGGCGGGGTTGGGTACCTCACGGTTCGCGCCGGTGCGGCTTTTTTGCCCCCCAGAGGCGGTGCTGGTCACCCTCACAGCCAAGAGCGAATAAACGCCCAACTGTCGGCCGGGGTCTCGGGCGGGCACCCCACAGCAGAGCAAGCCCGCGGCAGACGGCAAGAGGCCGCTGTCTATAATAGAAACCTCAGGCTCACATCACCAATAGCGCCCGATACGGCGCATCCGCCCATAAACAGCAGGGGTTAACAACCCCGCAACCGATCAGGAGGAACCGGCAACGACTCGCACACATGCCACCAGCACCTCCCGGCGGCGCAACCCGTTCCTTGAGACTGCTCCCGAACCCATCCCGGCGCCCGTAGACTACGCGGCCGGTGAGCGGGCGCCCCTAAAGTTCGCACCGTACACGAAGCCCATACGCGGCCGGTGGGCGGTGGGTCTGGTGGTTGCGATCGGCGCTGCTGTACTTGAAATATCGGTTCCGCAGATGCTTCAGTTCATTGTTGATGAGCTGACCCGCAACGCCACCGAGACAGGCATTTGGATTGGCGGGTCGTTGGTGCTGCTCATCGGCGTGGGGCAGGCATCCTTGGCTTACTGGCGCAGGTGGCTGATTGTGGATCCGACCTCCACGATGGAAATGCGGATGCGCATGAACTTCTTCGACAAGTTGCTGCGCGCGCCCCTGTCAATGATTGACCGCTGGTCATCCGGGCAGCTGCTCACCCGGTCAATGTCTGACCTGGGGACGATCCGCCGGTGGCTCTCCTTCGCGCTGGTGCAGCTGATCTCGGTGGCGGTCATGTTCCTGGTGGGCAGCTCATTCATGTTCGGTGCCTCGTGGCAGCTGGCGGCGGTGTTCGTGGTGACCGTACCCGTACTTTTGGTGTCCCTGGTGAGCTATGTGCGTAAATACAATGCGTACACTAAGGAGCTTCAGCAGCTCACCGGGGATGTATCAACCCGTATTGAGGAGTCGGTGCGCGGCATCCGCGTCATTAAAGCTTTAGGGCGTTCCCAGGAAGAAATTCAGAAGTACACCGCAGCCGTTGAGGAGCTGAACTCCCTGGATTACCGGCGGTCTATGCTGGTGGCGCTGGTGGCGTTTTATCAGCGGGTTATTGTTGGGGTGAGCACCCTCATCGCCCTGTGGGTGGGGGTTCCGCAGGTGGCCTCGGGGGAGGTTTCGTTAGGATCGCTCACCGCCTATTTTGCGGTGCTGACCGTGGTGCTGGGGCACGTTCTGCGTTCAACCACACTGATTTCTTCGTATTTGAACTACCGGGTAGCTATGGAAAGGCATGTTGAAGTAATGAGCGAAAACGGGCATGAAGAAGTGGTACTCACCGACGAGGCAGCCGAGCAGGCTCCTATCCCTTCCGGCGGTGTTTTATCGGTGACGTTCGATAACGTGCACTTTACCTACGACCCCGCACAAGAGCCCAGCCCCCAAGAACACAGCCCCCAAGAACACAGCGCCGAAGAACACGCCACCGATGCGCCCGCACCGGGCGGGGTGCTTGAGGGGCTGAGTTTTAAGGCGTTCGCGGGCGAGGTGGTTGCGCTGGTGGGTGCCACCGGCAGCGGCAAGTCCACGGCACTGACGCTGGTTCCGCGTTTCTACTCCCCCACCAGCGGGCGCATCCTCTTGGGGCGTGAAGATATTGCCGACATGCCCCTGCCGGTGCTGCGCGCACAGACCGCTTTCGTGTTTGAGGAGGCGGTGCTGTTCTCGGGTACGGTGCGCCAGAATGTGCTGATGGGTGTGCGCGGTGAATACAGTGATGAGGAGCTGGAGCAGACCCTAACGGGCGCTCTTGAACTTGCCGCCTGCGATTTCGTGGCGGATTTGCCTGAGGGCGTGGATACTGTCATCGGCGAGGAGGGGCTGAGCCTTTCGGGTGGTCAGCGGCAGCGTCTTTCGTTGGCGCGTGCGCTGGCGGCACGCCCGGCGGTGCTTCTGCTGGATGACCCGTTCTCGGCGCTGGATGTGGGTACGGAGGAGCGCATCATCACGAACCTGCGCGGCGGTGAGGGGAACTTGGGTGGGGCAACCACCCTGCTAACAGCTCACCGGCCCTCCACGGTGGCCTTAGCAGACCGGGTTCTGCTGCTTGAGGGCGGGAAAATCGTTGCCGACGGGACGCACACCGAGCTGATGAAACTCCCTGCATACCGTGCGTTAATGAGCGCCGAACCGGAGGCCCCCGCGTCTTTGGCGCATGTTGCGGACATGCTCTTTGGGATTGCTGAGGGTGAGGTATCCGCCGCCGCTGAGAGCGCGCAGAATCGTGAGGGCTCCCCCACCGGGGAGGGCGGAGGCACCCAATGAAGCTAACCGGGGCTAAAGCCCCGCACGAGCGCACGGATCTGACTCCTCAGGAGCAGAAGCAGGCGCGGAAACGCTCCTTCGCGCTGCTGCGGCAGATGCTCCGGCCGTACATGGGGGCGCTGGCGGCTTCGGTCGTCTCGGTGCTGGTGGCGGCTGTTGCGGCAGCAGCCCAGCCGGTGCTCATAGCGCGGGTGCTCGACACGGCGATTGCCCCGGTCACGCACGGCGACACCGGGCCGCTGCTGACACTTTTAGCGGTGTTTGCGGTGAGTGTGCTGGTGAATGCGGGCGCCACATGGGCGAATGTGGCGTATACGGTGCGCGTCTCCTTAGGGGTGCTGCTGCATTTACGCACCCGAGTGTTTAAACACTCACAGGCGCTGAGCGTCTCTTTTCACGAGTCGTACACTTCGGGCAGGGTCATATCGCGTCTGACGAACGACGTTGAGACGATCGCCACGTTCTTGGGCAGCGGTTTAAGCCAGCTGGTGACCACCCTGCTGAACATGTTGTTCTCGGTGGTGGCCATTTTTGTGCTGGACTGGCGTATTGGGGTTCTTCTGCTGCTTACGGGCGTACCGATTTACCTGCTGACCCGCTGGTTTCAGCGCGGTATTTCGCGTATTTTCCGGTCTTTACGGAACGAGTCTGCGCAGCTGACCACCCGCTTCGTTGAGACATTCACCGGTATTCGCGCGGTCAAGGGGTTCGGCGCGGAAGCGGCGGCGCGTGCAGAGTACGCCGCTGTGGCTGAGCGGTACCGGGTGAGCGTGATGGACTCTATTAAGATGTTCGGCATCTACTCCCCCACTCTCATGCTTTTCGGGAACGTGTTTGTGGCGGCGGCTCTAGTGATTGGCGGGTATGCGGTGCTGGGCGGCACTATGCAGGTGGGCACCCTGCTGGCGCTCATTATTTATGCGAACCGGGTGTTTGAGCCGATTATGACGCTCTCCGAGTTCTATAACCTGTTCCAGTCGGCGTTCTCGGCACTAGAGAAGATCTCCGGTTTTTTGGCGGAGCGTCCGCAGGTGCGTGAGGCTGAGCACCCCGTGCAGCGGCAGGTTCTTGAGGGTGCCGCGCGCGGGGCGGTCAAGTTTCAAAACGCCCAGTTTGCCTATGTGGAGGGCACTCCGGCGCTGCAGCGCACATCGTTGAGCGTACCGGCGGGGCAGCGGGTGGCGCTGGTGGGTGCTACGGGCGCGGGCAAGTCTACGATCGCTAAGCTTCTGTCGCGGTTCTATGATGTGAGTGACGGGCGGGTACTGCTTGATGGCGTTGATATTCGCAGGCTCTCAGACGCTCAGCTACGGCAGGAAGTGGTGATGCTCACTCAGGAAGTGTTCCTGTTTTCTGACACGATCGCCGGGAACATTCGTTTGGGTAACCCGAACGCCACCGACGAGCAGGTTGTTGCGGCGGCGCAGGCGGTGGGCGCGCACGAGTTTATTAGTGCCCTTCCGCAGGGGTACCAGACGATGCTGGGCCGCGCCGGGACGAACCTGTCGGCGGGTCAACGGCAGCTGGTGTCGTTTGCGCGCGTGTTTTTGGCGGACCCGAATGTGGTGATTCTTGATGAGGCCACCGCCTCCTTGGACATTCCGAGTGAGCGGGCGGTGCAGCGGGCGCTGAATACGTTGCTGTCGGGGCGTACCGCGTTTATTATTGCCCACCGGTTATCGACGGTGCTAGCCGCCGACAGGGTGCTGGTGATTGATGCTGGCGAGGTGGTTGAGGACGGTTCCCCGCAGGCGCTAACGGCCGCCGGCGGGCGGTTTGCGACGATGCGCACCTCATGGGACGAACTCAATAACGAGCAATAGTCTCCCAACTGGGGCGTACCGAAGAGCGTGTGCGGCGCATTGCCCCTCACTCCCCCACCGCACATCACATATTTATGCATTATTGGGTGGTACCGGGCGCGCGGATGCATTTTGGAGGCGGGCGGAGTAATCTTCTCTATCGGGGGTATTCACCGTAGAATTTTCGCAACAACATGCTGGCCCCCAATCATTCACCCAGTTCATACCTATTCACAAGGACCATGATGTTCAAACCACACGGCGCGCACCGTGCGCGCATGTTGGGCGTGGCCGCGCTCAGCGTATGCACCGCCCTGCTGGGCACACCGGCCACCCTAGCGGCCCCGGCACAGCCCGCCCCCGCCTCCGCGGGCCCCGCCACTCAGGGCACTGTGGAGGGGGCTAGGCAGGGTGAGGTGGTCACCGCCTCCATGAAAGAGGCCACCGGAACCGTCACCGCCTATGTGGAGCTGGCTGGCCAGGGCGCCTACGGTTTAGCTCTTGATGGGGGTGGGCGCCGGGTGAGCCCGATGAACCAGGTATCCCCCACCGCGCAGAGTGTTGCTGCGGCGCACCACGTGCAGTCGCAGGTGGTGACAAACGCACAGTCATTAGCGGCTTCCTCTAATTCGCAGGTGCTGTACACTACGCACAACTTGCAGCGGGGTGTGGCGCTCACCGGTGATGCGCAGGCGATCAGGGGCCTCGCCGGGCACCCGGAGGTGGTGCGTATCTCCCGTATCGTGCCGAAGGAGCGTATGAACGCAATCTCTGTAGTGGGCACAGGTGCGCTTGAGGCGTGGCGCAGCACGGGGGCGACCGGACGGGGCGTGACGATCGCGGTGATTGACACCGGCCTGGACTATACTCACGCCGATTTTGGCGGCCCAGGCACCAAGGCAGCCTACGATAAAGCAAAGTCCTCCCCCACGATGCCCGCAGGCTCCTACGACCCGCAGAAAGTGGTGGGCGGCTACGACCTGGTCGGCGATGCCTACAACGGGTATAACGCCCCCGCCCCCGATAGTAACCCCATGGATTGCAGCGAGTCTGGGCACGGCACACATGTGGCAGGCACCGCCGCAGGGTACGGGGTGGGTGCGGACGGCAAGACGTTCCGGGGCGAATATTCCACGCTTTCATCTGCGGATGTGCAGCGGCTTCACATCGGGCCGGGTTCCGCACCCGAGGCGCGCCTGATGCCGCTGCGTATCTTTGGGTGCAGCGGCAGCTCCTCCATGACTGGCCAGGCGCTAGATAGGGCCCTAGACCCCAATAATGACGGGGACTTCTCGGATGGTGCGAACATTGTGAACCTTTCCCTCGGCAGTGACTACTCAACGGTGGATGACCCCGAAAACACGATGCTGCAGCGCCTGATTGATAAGGGGGTGCTGGCGGTGGTTGCCGCCGGTAACGCGCAGGCGAATCTGAGTCAGGGGGATGTGTACTCGATTATGGGTGCGCCCGCGAACAACCCCTCGGCGTTAACTGTGGCGAATTCGGAGAGTTCCCTCACCCGCTCTGACAGGTTTGAGGTGAAGGGGCCCTCCGCTGTTGCTGGGGCCTATGCGGGCAGCTACTCCACGTTGTATACGTTTGCCTCCAATAATGCGCGCGTGAGCGGCACCGTCACGGCGGCCCCCGAGTCGAATAAGACCGGCTGCGCACCGTTCACGGGCACGAATTTCGGCGGCCGCTGGGTGATGCTTCACTGGGAGGCTTCCGACTCCGATTCGTCGTGCGATTCCGCCCGCCGGTTCGCGAATGTTGCCGCCGCTAACGGTAAAGGCGTGCTCATGGTGGCCCCGGAGAATGATGACCGCCCCATCGCGGGAAGCACCACCATACCGGGGGTGCTGATAAGCCGTGCAACAGCCCAGACACTATACCCGGCGGTGAAGGCGGGAACCCTGGAGGTTGAGCTGGGGGCGGCCTGGCGTAATACGGCTCTTACCGCGAAGGGCCCGGATACGCTGGCTGCCTCATCCGCCCGTGGGGTGCACGGTTCTGACGGGTTCGTGAAACCCGATGTCGCCGCCCCCGGAACGAATATTTATTCAGCAGGTGCGGGTAGCGGCAACCAGCCGTTCCGTCTGAGTGGTACTTCCATGGCAACCCCGCATGTGGCCGGTATTGCGGCGCAGATCCTGAGCAAAGAGCCGTTTCTGTCTCAGCAGCAGGTGAAGGCGCGCATCATGAACACCGCCTCGCAGGAGGTGCGCACCATCTCGGGCGAACGGCTGGGTGTGGACCGTGTGGGTGCTGGCCGGGTGGATGCGCAGGCGGCCGTCAATGAGCGGACCACCGCATACAACACCCAGAACCCACAGCAGGTCTCTCTATCTTTTGGGGTGCTTGAGGTGACCCCCGGGACCGGGGCGAAAACAGTCACGAAAGAGGTGACCGTGGAGAACGCAGGCGGGCAGCAGCGCACGTTCCGGGTTGGTTTTGATGCGCGCACCACCACGGCCGGGGTGCAGGTCAAAACCCCCGAAAGCGTGAGTGTTGCCGCTGGCGCCAAGGCCGCGTTTAGGGTGTCGGTGACGGTTGACCCCGAGAAACTGGCGAAGACTCTTGATGCGGGCACGGCCCGGGACCAGGGCGGCCGGTACCGCCAGTACCTTAGCTCAGTCAGCGGCAATGTGACGCTCACCGATAGCTCCTCCACCGTGGTGGTGCCGCTGCACGCCGCACCAAAACCGGTGTCGGAACTCATGGTCCCTTCGGCTTCCTTAACGTTTGGCACCTCCCAGACGGCCCGGGTTAAGCCGGAGGGCACACCGGTACGGCGTAACGGGTACGTTTCGCAGCTGGGTGCCTTCGAACTGGGGTATGAGGAGTCTGGCCCGGCCCCCAGCAGCTCATCTGCGCGGGCAATGGCGGTACAGTACGTGGGCGCCTCGTCTAACCTTCCGGCGTTGGGTGCCTCGGGCAGTTCCCAGGGCCGGGGTGTCATTTCTTTCGGCGTGGCCACAAGAGGCAACTGGGATGCGCTCATCCCGGCCTACGGTATTGAGGTTGAGATTGACACGGACAGAGACGGCTACGCGGATTACTCGGTTCAGGTGAAACGGCAGATAGGCCTGGACTACCCGGTGGCGGTGCTCTCCTCCCGCCGCGCGGGTGCCAGCCGTGAGGTGGATGCGCTGCCGGTCAATGGTGTGTGGGGCGATATTGACACTAATACGTTCGATACGAATGTTGCGGTCATACCGGTTGCTGCTTCTTCGCTGGGGCTGACACGGCAGGGTTCTGAACCTCTTCAGTACCGGGTGCTCACGAGCCTGCCGCTGCTGGGGCAGACGGTCTCCGAGACCGACTGGGTGAGTTTTAACCCGTACACCCCTAACCTGTGGTTTGACGGCGGGCAGGGCACCGGCCCGTCCCTGTTCGTGGATTCACCGGATGCGCCCGTGACGGCTCACCTGCGCAGCGGCGCCTCCGCGAAGATGCTGCTGCTGCATCTGCATAACCCCTCAGCTTCTGCGACGCAGAACACCTCGCAGGCGGCCTCCGCCCGGGTTCAGCGGGCGCAGGTTCTTGAGGCGAGGAGCGGCTCGGCTGGGCCGTCAAACCCCGCCCCCGCCCCACCGGCTTCTCACCGGTTTAGGGATGTGGGCCCGGCCCACCCGTTCTACACCGAGATTGAGTGGCTGGCTGGTGAGCGCATCACCAGGGGCTGGCCGGATGGCACCTACCGCCCGGGGGAGAATATTGAGCGTGGGGCGATAGCCGCCTACTTCTACCGTATGGCGGGGGCACCCGATTTCACGCCTCCGGTGGTGTCTCCGTTTAAGGATGTGGACCCGTCTCACCCGTTCTATCGGGAGATTACGTGGCTGGCGTCGAAGGGTATTACGCGCGGCTGGGGTGATGGGACGTTCCGCCCGCACGAGCCGGTGAGCCGTGAGGCAATGGCGGCGTTCTTCTACCGTTACGCCAACTCGCCACAGTTTAACGCCCCGCAGCAGTCACCGTTTAGGGATGTCCGCCCCTCCGACCCGTTCTATCGGGAGATTACGTGGCTGGCGTCGAAGGGTATTACGCGCGGCTGGGGTGACGGGACGTTCCGCCCGGTGGAGCCGATTCACCGCGACGCAATGGCGGCGTTTGTGTACCGGTTTCGCGGCATGAAGTAGCCTCACGCTGTCTCACGTCCTGGGGTTGCTGTTTTGTTTGCGCTTGACGAGGGTATGGGCTATCCTTATTGAGTTGCTTACGGTGCTGTACCGAGAAGTAACCCCGGGATGTGGCGCAGCTTGGTAGCGCGCGTCGTTCGGGACGACGAGGTCGCAGGTTCAAATCCTGTCATCCCGACCAACCCTAAACCCCCTGAGAGCAATCTTCAGGGGGTTTGCTGTATGTGCCTTCTGCCCGGGTCACCCACTGGGCCGAGTCGAAAGTCTAAATGTCCAGTGTACGCAGCAACTCGCGCGGCGGGATTACGCCGTCCTCAATGTAGGCGCGGAAAACAGGTGCCGCCTGCTCGCCGGTGAAAACCTCCTCGGGGTGCACCTGTAAGGGCGTATTGTTATACGTGATAGTGGTCCACGCATCCGGGTCTGCCACGGGTTTGCGCGCAACCACATAATGCTCATAAGACCCGTCTTCCTGGGTCATACGCACCTCAACCGTCATCGCCTGTGTGGAACCGCCACACTGCATATAGTTGGAGAGCGCAACAGAGTCATGTGGAACATCATCCACATGATCCACGCCCTCAGGCAGCGCCCACACCACGAGGGCATAACGTTTATAACCCTCCAAAAAGTCGGGCTCAGTAAGGCGCTGCTCGGTATCATCGGCGAAAGACTGCGGAGTTTGGGGGACATCGAATCCGTCATATCCAGTCCTTCCCACTACTATGTATGCAAAGTACTTCACGGGTAGGTTTCTCTCTGTTGGTGGCTAGTAGGCACCAGATTATCGGAGAGACACCGTGTGTGCCAGCGTATTCGTCACGCCGCCAGGCTAACCCCGCCCGCTCATGAGGGCGAGCGCCATTTCGAGAGGGTCGCACTGCTGAATTTTTTCCCACAGGGCGCACAACATTATCGGCAACGCTCCCCTACTCGCCACCTACCAGAACCAGACTGCTCCTCAGCCGCCCGCACCCCACGCCCCAGAGCCGTTCAAGACGATCTGGTCGCACTGCGGGCTCCGTCCTCGTCAGAGGATCGGGGCGGTGAAGCGTTCGCAGTACGTGGGGTCAACGGGGCATGGGCGCCCACGGCTGTTGGTAATGGCGGCGGCGATGGTGTCAACGAACGCAGCAAAGTCTTGTTCGGTAGTGGTCGAGGTCCACTGATTGTTGTCAGTGGGGACAAGCTGCTCAACGACTTCGACGGTGCACCCGGCAATATCGACGAAGCGGCCGGTGAGGAGGACTGTTCCGGGCAGGAGCGCTATCTCCTGGGCCTCAGGGGTCGCGGAGAGAGGAGTGAGATCTCGTCCGGTGTGGACGATGAACGCTGCGATGCCCGGACTGGTCAACCCAATGGTGGCTACGGTGAGGTCACGGCTGGTGGCGGTGATTCCTCTGGTGGTGCAGATGCTCGGTTCCACCGAGCGGGGAGTGGTGTTGCCCCGGAAGGTGACGGCACCAACAGGAGGCAGAAGGCGCATGCCTTCGACGGCGTTGTTCAGAAGCTCTGCGGGCGAAAGGTTATCAGGGGAGCTGTTCGTCATATACGACCTCGAGACATTATCTTGGGGTGGTGAAAGTTTTTGTTGTTCCCTGCACGTGGACTGCTGGGTGTTTTTCGGACGATGCTTGTTTTCTTACTTCAGGCCGTCTTCGTCAATCTTAGGAGCTCGCGTTCGACCTCACCGGGAGTGCAATATCCTAGGCTTAAGTGAAGACGAACACAACTGTATCTCAGCTCTATCCACGAGACAATATCCCTGACCGCCTTATCCTTCATGAGGCACATCATCCGATGGACCCTCTCATTCTTCTTGAACGACTCCGCCCAAGCACTGTCCCAGCCTACCCCCGTACGCCCCACCGGCGGACGAATCCCACAGAATCTGAGGTGGTTCAGGAACCTCTGAGACGTGTACTGGCTTCCCCTGTCCGAGAAACACCACGCACTCCAGACATCATCGCCGCCCTCAACATCCCAACAGAGCACTAAAAACTGTGCAACTCAGGAGGGCAAATCGAGGGAATCCCATCAAACTCACCTGGCTCCGACCCCGACAACTTGCCGCAAAACTCATGCTCGTATTTACTTAGAAGCCCTGAAACCCGCAAATCACCAGATTGCGTCGACAAACTGAGCTGCTACCTCTAATGGCACAGGTTCCCATTTCCTAACATAACGAATAGCCCAAATCCTACCATTTTTTCTTGACTTGAAAGCAACTACCTTATTCCTATCGATCGGACTCTCCTCCAGCATGCGTTCAATCGATAAGTTATATACCATTCGAAAATAAAGACGCTCACGATCCGCCTTCTTCAGACTTCGACCCTGATTGTAGAAAATAAAGAACAACAATAGCGGGACGAAAGAGAGTAGGGGAACTATCGCCAACACAGTATTTGCGTCACACATATTCACATCCTAGGCCGTTACTCCATAACGGCGTTCTAATTCCTCGAAAAATCATATACAGCAAACTCATTCGGAGAGTATTTTAGGGTCACTAACTGTCACGTGTAAATGCGTTCATCAACTTCTCGTGTCCCTCAAGGTGTGTTCGGGATGGTGCTTCGATCGCATGTCTTTCTTTTAGGTTATCGGTGTGGTGAAGCGTTCACAATATGTGGCGTCAATGGTGCCGGGCTTCCGTGGCTTTGACGCTAAGGGTGTTGGGATGGGTTCTACGGCATCTGGACAGTTCCATTTGTCGCGGGACACATCTTCACCTACCTCTCGCGAATAAGCCTTTTGTGCTGCGCAGGCCTTGAACCGCTAAAAATATTGAAAGTTACAGCAAATTAGGTCGTTGAGATGGGCCGTGTTCGAGGTATTTATGCATTCGTTGACACATCTCGGGCCGCCTATTTTCGGCGAGGTCGACGACCTGCCTCAGCGTGACGGGTTTGCCGAAAGCTTTTCCTGCTCCAGCTTCGTCGCTTTCTCTGGTGTCGCCATTACCCACTCTCCTTCCTGCTGTTATTATTCATCAACGTGCCAGCGGTTGCGATCTGGATCCTGTACTCGGTAGTTACTTGGTTTGTGATATTCGCGCAAATCCTCCACGAAGCAATAGATAAGGTCCTCCGCATTTTGGAACACGACAAACCGCCGCCCATGCTTTGGTGGGCCGCCCCTGGACAGGTGACCGCAGCACTAGTGTACTCGTAGATTCCAAAACCATAGGTGCATAGTCATATATGTGTGTGGTAGACTATATGGCATGGAGTTGAAGCACGCGATCCTCGGGCTACTGTCAGCCCGTTCCGTGAGTGGTTACGACCTGGCACGTGCGTTCGCAGATTCGGTGGCTCAACGAGAGGAAACCGCATGACCGCCATCGCTCTTGTCGTCGCGCTCGCACTGCTGACGGCGCTCGCCGTCCTGCAGCTCCTCGCCGCGTCGGGCCTCCCCTTAGGTCGTTTCGTGTGGGGCGGCCAGCACCGCGTTCTACCGCGCGGGCTCCGCGTCGGCAGTGCGGTGTCGGTGCTGGTGTACGCGGGGTTGGCGGCCCTGCTGCTCAGCCGTGCGGGCGTTCTCCCGGCCGGAGACAGTGCAGCGGTGATCGTCTTGACCTGGGTGGCGTTCGCGTTCTTCGCCGCGAGCGTGGCGCTCAACGCGATCTCGCGCAGCCCCGCCGAACGCTGGACGATGACACCGACCAGCCTCCTGCTGGCAGCAGCAACGCTCGTCATCGCCCTGGGCGGAAGGTAACGGTGTGCTCGTAGTGGCCTCGCTGTATGGGCGTCCATCCAGATGAATCGAGGCGTTCGGTCTCTTATGGGTCGAGGGCGCGTGTGGTCAGTCTGTGCGAACGAGGCTGAGGTCGTCAGGGCTGTAGCCGCCGAGTCCAGGCCTTACCCCCGCCCGCTCATGAGGGCAAGTACACACTCAATCGGTCCGCGTGAGAGCGTGCTGTTGCTCAGCAGCTTCTGCCACAGCCAGGTGAAAAGCGCACCCACACCCCAGGCCAGCGCCAGGAACCCCACCCAGTACAGGTATGTCAGCCATGTGCCTTCCAGCGGGGCACGGTATTCTGCACCGGCAACCAGCTGCACCAGGTAGGTGCCTCCATGCACTGCCGCCAGAAGTATCACAATGGATGCGCTCAGACTCATGCGCCCCACCCGTGCGAACGGCTCAAGTATCGCACCGCGCCCGGCAAGCACCCGCGCCGCCTCAGCGCACACGTACAGCACCCCGGCCACCCCCACAATGCTCAATGTTGTAGGCCACGCCAGCACCCCCGACTGCGCCTTCGGGTTCACCCAGAACAGCACTGCCGCACCCAGCCCCAGCAGGCCGACGGGCACCCCAATTTTAGGGCCCAGCTTCTCGTAGGCGCGCCACAGCAGTATGCCCAGCCCCACCTGCCAGAGCATCTTCAATCCGCTGTGCAGCACGGTGCCGGTGTACTCGTTAAACAGGGCGGGGATGGTGCGGCTCAGCCAGTCGTCGGCGGCCCAGCCCCGGTTTATCAGCTGCTCGTAGGTGAAGGGAATGGCGGGGCTGGCGAGCGCCGTCAGCGCAGCCTGCACCCACAGCGGTGAGTATACGAACAGTGTGGTGAGCAGGGTCAGCACGGCGAACGGGATGAGCAGGTCGTATAGGATCGGAAATTCGGTGTGGGCTGCTACCGGCTGGTAGGCGCGTCCTTGGGCGAGCAGCCACCCGAGCACGAAGAATGCGATGGCGCGCACCACGGTGCTGGCAAAAAATTGGGGAAACGTCACCCTCCTGGCGTATAGGTATGCGCTAATGCCAAGGAGCGCGGCGAGTAGCGTATTCGCGGCGGGCGGCACGCTGCCCAGCCAGTGCAGCCGGTTCTCCGGCACCAGGTTCAGTGCTACGCTCACGGGCATCACCAGCAGCAGCAGGGCGAATGCGCGAGCTAAATCTACACCAGCCTCGCGTTTGGCGGTGGTTTCTGCGGGCATATTGCCTCCTGTGTGCCTGCGTAGTCGAATCAGAACGTAGATGCTGAGCCTCAGCCCAGCCCGGTGCGCTGTGTGTGCTGCGCGTCGGGTTAAAGGTTAAAGATACTAGTCAGGATATATTAGCTCAGCATCCTGAGGCATATCCGCGTCTAAGCGGATGCGCAAGGCTGCTGTGGGGCACCCGTAAATATGCATGCTCGCCGGGGCTGTGCCACACTTAAGGCTGGCTGATTGCCCCCTGCCCTATTTCTTGTGAGGTTTCATGTCTGTGCTGTTCGGCGTTACTGGGTTGCTTGGCTCGGTCGGTTCGCTCGCCGCCGGTGTTGCTGCGCACGGCGTCACGGGTGCTTCGCAGGTGCTGGTGGCTTCTGGTGCCGCCGCCGAAAGCACCAGTGTTGAGGGTACCGCCCAGTATGTTTCTATTTTCTGGGTTTCTCTTGTGGCACTGGTGTCCCCGGTTATATCCCGGCTGATTGGCAAACGCATCCCGGATGTTGTGTTTCTGCTTATTTTTGGGATGCTGATCGGCCCTAATGTGCTGGGTCTGGCTTCTGGCAGTGACGGCGGTATTCCGCTGCTGAAAGAGCTGGGGTTGGGGATGCTGTTCCTCATTGCCGGGTTTGAGATTGATGTGAAATCGTTGCGCGGCCGGCAGGGCCGCAGCGCTATCACCACCTGGTGCGTGTGTTTTGGGCTGGGGGTGCTGGGGGCGGCACTCATTACCGGTTTCACTAAGGGTTTTAATACCTATATTGCGGTGGGTATTGCGCTGAGTTCCACGGCTTTAGGTACGCTGCTGCCTATGCTTAAGTCGCATGGTGCGGCGGGTACTCGGGTGGGTAATGCGGTGCTGGTGCACGGTGCCGTTGGCGAGCTTTTCCCGATTTTTGCGATGTCGCTGCTGTTATCTTCGCATTCGCCGGGGCTGGCGATTCTGATTCTGCTGGGGTTTATGGCGGTTGCGGTGGTGACTGCCATTGTTCCGCACCGCCTGTTTGAGAAGGTGCCGGGGCTGCGGCAGATTATGGCGGCTGAGGCGAATACGACCAGCCAGACGATCCTGCGTCTGGCCATGTTTCTGCTGGCCACCCTCATCATGTTCGCGGCGCTTTTTGGGCTGGATGCGGTGCTCGGGGCCTTTGCGGCGGGCATTATTCTGCGTTCGCTCACGCCGGTGGGGGCGTTACATTTGATGACGCGCCGCCTTGAGACGGTGGGGTTTTCGTTTCTGATTCCGCTCTTTTTTGTGGTGAGCGGCATGACGATTGACCCGTCGGTGGTGGCGCGTTTCCCGCTGGTGCTGCTGCTGGTTGTGGTGGGTATTCTGCTGGCCCGCGGGCTGCCGGTGTTTGTGGCTGAGCGTTTCACGGATACCGGTTCGGAGCTGCGTTCTACCAGTGAGAAGATTGAGCTGGCCCTGTATTCGGCGGCGGGCCTGCCCATTATTGTGGCGGTAACAACTATTGCTACCGGTAGTGGGCTGCTTGAGGATGCGACCGCTTCCCTGCTGGTGGCCGGTGGGGCGTTTACGGTGCTGCTGTTCCCGCTGTGGGCGGCGGCCATTAAGAGGGCGTTCCGGCGGCAGGGCGCATCGGCTGATCAGCAGCCGTCACAGAAGGAGCAGATCGCAGCGTTAAAGGCCCGGAAAACGGCGCAGGTGCGCCTGACAACAGGTATGCTGCCGGTGGTGCCGCCAGCGCAGGAAGCTAAAAGCACCGCGCCAAAGGACGGGTCCCCCGGTGCCGCACAACAACCGCCGGCGGGCTAATCTACGGCACGCGGCTGCGCCTCATACCTCACGGCGGGGGTTATGAGTCAGCAGCTTTAAGGACTGTGCGCGCGTGTTTCGCCGCCTGCGAGGAACCCTTAAAACCGTTTAACCATGCGGTCATCTCGGGGCTTAGCTGCGAGGATTTATGCGCGCTATGCTTCGCGCCGTGAACACGTAAGTATTCCTGTGCGTATACTCCCAGCAGCTTCCCCATCCCGTGCTGGGTGCGCTCACAGTGCGGCAGCAGCCCGTCTAAGAACCGCAGGGTGATGCGCGGGGTTAGCGCCGCCATGTCCTCGAAGGTATGCGCCCACCGGGTGAACATTAGCGCCGGGGCAGCCTGCGCGAACCCCGCAATGGCGTCTTGGTAGGAGAGCCGACCGCCGAGGGTGTCCGCCAGCAGCTCTGCGGCTCCGGCACGGTCTACCTGGTGTTTTGAGTTGGCCAGTACCGCGAGCGCCTGCGCACTCAAGGAGTCCCATGTGCCCGGGTGGCTCCTCAGAAGGCGCGCCATATTGTGCATATAGTGGTGGCCTTCTTCTTCGTTGAAGAAGACCCACTGTTCTAGCAGGCCGACTGCCACGGGTGCCGTGGAGGAGGGGCAGGTGAGGGCCAGCTGTTCGCAGCTCATGACTGCGTAGTGCAGGGTGAGCAGATATTTTTCTTCCGGTGTGTGTTCTTCGCGTACTTTGGGCAGGTGCACGGTGGGGCTCCACCACACGAATTCGGGTTTGCCGCTGGGGCGTTTCGTCTCGCTTTCACGGTAGCTCCAGCTCACCTGGATGTTCTCAAGAATATGAGGAGGCTTCCCCGCGTCTTTGAGTTTGGTACGGGCACGCTCAAAATATGGTGCGTATCGGCCTGCAGCATCGGCGGTGCGCTTGATTTCTTCCAGGGCGTTTATGAGCGTCTGGTGCGTCGCCTGATCGCCCTGGTTCAGGCGCAGCATTGCCTGCGTAAAATCCTGTTCCAGGATGTCTGCGCCGGTAGAAATATTGTGGGTTAGCCGCTGCATAAATATTTTGGGGTCTACCCACCCGTGGGTGTCTGTGGGGGTGGCCAGCAGGGCGTATGGGCGTTTCTGGTAGAGGCGCTCACCGATTTCCCGGATGCGCTGGTTCACGGGTGTTTTTTCATGCGCTAGGTGCTGCTCATATTCTTGTACAGCTGAGTTTTCCGGCTCTAGGGCGCTGAGAATGAGGTATGCGATCTGATGCCCTGCACGGTGCTCGCGTATCCTCTCTTCCGCCTGCCGGGTGAGGGGTTTCAGCACTGAGGTGTCGCGGTTTTCACTCATGAGCCAGTGGAACAGCAGCTCGCTCTCCAGTCCCTGCACAGCCTCTTGCATGGCGTGCAGGGTGCGCGCGTAGGCGTCTTGCTGGCTGAATGGGGTTACTGGCTGCGCGGGTGAGGCAGGCACCGGATAGGAGGGGTCCTCGGAGCCCGCCGTATGCTGCGCGGTTTCTTCTTCTGTATTTGCCAGCAGCCCGGCCTCTTCTAGCTCCTGCCGGGCCACCGGGTTGAGGCTCTGCGCGTGCTGGTGCAGTGTTTCGGATGCGTCGCACCGTACCAGTAGTTGTGCGGCAGCCACCTGCACCTGCGGGTGGGTGTGTCCCAGCGCGGTAAGAGCCAGTTCGGTGACCGGCCCGTCCCCGCCTGTGGCGCATGCGGATTCCAGGATTTTCAGTACCGCTAATGCGTTCGCTTTGGTTGTTAAAAGCGCCGGGGCGCATCCGTGGATGAATCGATCCGTGTCAAGAAGCCCTGCCCGGTGCACCGCTAAGAGCTGTTTGACCGCCAGGGTGACGGTCGCTCCCACAGATGAGCCGAGCAGGTTCACGAGCGCACCCTGCCGCTGGGCGGATTCTGCGGCGGTGGGGGTCAGGGCAGTGTACATGCGGGAGAACCATCCGGCACGGTAGGCGGCGAAGTCCCGCGCTAATGCGTCAAGGCAGGCATCTAGAAGGCGTTCTTTGGGGATCAGCCCTTCGTGGGTGGCGGTGAGCAAATCTTCCTGCCAGGTGGTTCCTGGCATGAACTTATCTATATTCGTGAGCGAGTTCTCGGGGGTGCCTTCTACGGTGAGCAGCTGCCACAGCAGTTCGTCGCGTAGTTGCTGGTCGTGGCGTAGCAGTGCCTGCCGCAGCGGGGTGTTAAGGTTCATGAGCGCCAGGAAGTAGTCGTCGTTGTGTTCCAGCTGCACCCCGTCGTAGAGCTCGGCCAGCCGGAAGAACCCGTTATTGTGCCAGTGGGTCATGGCCCCTGCCAGAAGGTCCACTTGGCTTTGGGGGCTGTCCCCTATGGTTAAGCTGTCATAACCGTTGGCTTTGTAGAGGTTGTATACCTGTTCAAGGCCTTTTTCTGCGGCAAGCTGGGGCAGGTCCTGTATGAAGGTGTTGAAAGAGGCTCGGAGGTCTTTTTCGCTGCTCATTTATTGTTCCTAGAGGCTGGGTGGGGCGGTGTCTCGTTCATTATAGGATTCAGCTCGCCTGGATACACCGGGGGCGGTCACATGCTGCCGAACCTGTGGCGTTTTGTGTGGCTTGGCGCAGACTCCTACCGGGGCTGTGGGTAGCGTATATCCTGTGGCTTAGGACGTGCGGGTGTCTTGTCTGACTGTGGGTTATGGGCAAGAAATATAATAATATATACATTTTTACTGCTATAGAATAAAGCATATCTTTATATTTTCTGAATAAAGTTTCAAGCCCCCCAAGAAACCACAGGAATATTAAAAACTTACACTTGCAATAGTTTATGAAGTAACTATAAAAATACCTTATCTCACACAATAAGGATACCCTTAATAAATCCGCCTTAATGTCTCTATAACCCTATAAAAATTCTAAAAATTCGCGTCTTAAAAGCAAATTTTACGGCGTGTTACGACGCTTATCTTCCGTAACTGACAACCTGTCAGTTAGTATATGGATGTAAGGGCACATGGGGAATAAAAACCGCATCGTACTATTATTCGATACGGGTTTTGTGACCTGCACCATAACCAGTTCGGGGGTGCGCCTAAACATCGCGCACCCCGCGCAGGAACCCTCCCCAGGCCATATAAAGTTCAAGGCAGAACACCGGCTGAAAGGAGGCGGTACACAAACAGATTTCCGGGGCACACCAAGCCCCGTCCCGTTCCCTCGCTCGCACCTGTACACCACTGCACACACGTACATTTATCGAAGGAAGAAAAATGCATACCACTCTTTTAATGGTGAGTTCGAGTGGTGTTGAGCTGGACTTTCCCGCCTGGCTGCGCATCACGCACTTCATTAACTTTCTGATGATGGGGTTCCTCATCCGCTCAGGCTGGGAAGTTATCGCCTCCCACCCGCGCTTTTACTGGAATAATCACTGCACCCCGGGCTCCGAATGGCTCCGTTTTACGAAGGACAAGGTTTCGACCGTCCCTGGCGAATACACCGCTCGCGACGATCAACGAAGCCTCTCCCCTCTTATTTCGCTACCCGGTAAGGCTCAGATCGGTTTGGGGCGCGCATGGCACGCCCTAGCCACGGTTATTTGGGTGGTGAACGGCCTGATCTATGTGACCCTGCTGTTCGCAACCGGGCAGTGGCGGCGTATCGTACCCACCTCTTGGGAGATTTTCCCCGAGGCATGGCACTCGCTCACAATCTACGCGGGCTTCCAAGTGCCCTCCATTGAGCACTTCCAGCCGTACGATGCCCTTCAGAAGCTCATGTACTTCACCGTGGTGTTCATTGTGGCGCCGCTGATGATCGCCACCGGGCCTATTATGAGCCCCGCGTTCTGCGGCCGCTTCCCCGGCTACGTCAGGCTGTTCCGCAACCGCCAGACCGCCCGCTCCATCCACTTCTTGGGCATGGCGTTCTACTGCGTCTTTACAGTCATGCACGTAGCACTGGTGTTCATCGTGCACCCGCAATACAACATTGCACACATGATGCTGAATAAGAGCTACAACGAGATTGACGCCGCCCAATTCGCCCAGGCAGTCACCATGCTGATCGTTGGCGTGGTCGCAGCCGTGGCCCTGTGGCTAGGCGCCTCGTACTGGTCGCTGCGTGACCTGCGGTTCACCCAGACCTTCATTTGGGGTCTGACCCAGCCGGTCCGTAACGTATTCCTTGACCGCATCACCTCCCGGCAGGTCAAGAAGCAGACCTTCACGGATGCCGATATTTCGCCGTTCCACTGGGTGAACACCCGCCCGCCAACAGAGCGTGAAAGCACCGAATGGAACCGCCTGCGCGAGAACGAATTCGTGGACTACCGCCTAGAGCTAGGCGGGCTGGTGAAGGAGCCGAAGTCGCTGAGTATCGACGACTTGAAGGCTCTCGGCAAAGAAGTGAACATTACGATGCACACCTGTATGCAGGGGTGGACGGGCATCGCCAAGTGGGAGGGCGTGCGCCTACGCGACGTACTTGCCCTTGTGGAGAAAGACGAAAACGCCCGGTACGTGATGGTCACCTCCTACGGGCACGTGGGCCACACCTACGATGGCCGCCCGACCGAGCCCTACTACGAGTGCTTGGATATTTCCATGGCAATGGAGGACGAAACCATCCTGGCGTGGGGCATGAACGATAAGCCCCTGCCGGATGTGTACGGCGGACCCCTGCGCCTGCGTGCAGATTCCATGCACGGCTACAAGATGGTCAAGTGGGTGCAGAAGGTCGAATGGATCAGCGATTACCGCGACGTTGGCGATGGCCAGGGCGGTAGCCGCGAAGACTCCGGCCTGCAGCACTTCGACGCACGCGCCTAATATTACCTGCTGCTTGTTCCATGGCAGGCACCCAACTGGGTGAAAATAATGCGCCCCGTGCGCCGGTCACAGTACCGGCACACGGGGCGCTTTCACGCGGTCATCAGCAGATCTTGTGTGTACTCAATACCCCCGGAACCCGCTCACTATGTGCAGCTTTCGCTCCATACAAGGAAGTCCCGGTATGACCCATGGGCTATTGTGTTACAGCCCTTTATACCGGTAGAGCTGGCTGAGCGAGGCAACCGTCGGCTGAAGCACAATATCAGCTTCCTCATCTTCCCCCACCACGGTGGCACCGGTCAGGTTCAGGTAGTCAGCCACCGTAAACGGTGCATAGTGGGCGAACAGCTCGAACATGGCCTTCACGACGGGGCCAGACTCTATAACATTCACCCCGGAACGAATACCCACGTCCGTAATCGTCATGGTGCGCTCCTTCAGATCCAAAATCAGCGGCAGCGAACCGCGCGCCCGCGACGTGAGCGTGAATTTGGTGCGCACCTGACTCACCTCATGCACATTCTTACCCACGCCAACACGCGGTAAAAGCATGAACCCGGCGAACAGGTCGTTCACATCCGCAAGGGTGTTCTCCCCGCTGTGCCCTGCATAAAGCTGCACGGTGGGCACCGCGTACCGCACCCGGTCCTCACGGGCCTGCGCAATTTTCAGGTCAATAAACTCCCACGCGCCGCCGGTTCCGTTCGTCACGTCCCCCGAATGGTAGCAGTACTTTTTAGCCCGCTGACTGCCATACCACACGCGGTCTATCAGAGCACCTTTCGCGTCGTACAGCAGCACCGAAAGGTCAACATCGGCGGGTGAGTTCCAGTAGGTGAACAACCGAATCACACTGTTCTTAGCGGGGCTTTTCGCCTGCATCGCCTGAGGGTCAAGCCGCACACGGTTGTAGCGGCTCAACCCCAGCAGAGACTCGCTGGCGTTACGGTTACCCAGAGGCATGGCTAAGGAACCCACATCGTGGGGAACATGCACACGAACCCCGCTCAGTCGCCCCGACAAACCGCTCTTCACGGCGTGCAGGCCTAACTCAAGCTGCCTTTGGGTGTACGAGCCAGCGGGGACCACCGACCCCACCCCTGCCTTATCAATCACGAGGCGGTGCTGCCCCGAACCAGCAGCTATATTCGTGTACATATTGTGCATCTGCACCAGAAGAGGCGCAGCCACACGCGGCGCCACCTGGCAGAACGCGTCAGCCACCTGCTGCTGATCGCCGCTGAAGTACCGCAAGGCCCGGTTGAGCTGACGCGCAAACACCCCGGGGCGGCGGGACAGCACCCGCGTTACCTTATCCACGTCACAGCTGCGGTAGGCGGCATCCACCTCAGACTCATAACTGCGCATTTCACCGTTGTAGAGGGCGTCAGCCCACACATTCAGGTACACGAGGGAGGGGTATTCCCCGGGGTGGATAGTGCGTGCCAGTCGTTTAAAACGCTCCGCGTGCGTGGCGGTGTCGTAGCAGGCGGCCTCATAGTCGCGCTCGCAGAGGGTATTAATGAGCCGGGCTATGAATGTGCGCTGATGGCGGCGCAGCTTAAACCGGCTGGGGTCGCTCAGGCTCAGATCTCCTTCAGTCCCCAGCAGGTTAATGTTGCTAAGAGCCACCGCAATGCGCAGCACCTCATTGAGGGTGCGCGCCTGGTGGGCGTAATCGGTGGATATTGCGGCCGCCAAAAACGCCAGGTTCTCACGGAATGCGAACGGTCCCTCTAGGGTGGGCAGTGCATCATAAAACACCAGGTGGGTAGCGAGGGTAAGCAGATCGGCCCGGTCGAATTCGCTGTACACCTGGTTCTGGGTTGCAATTTCGGTGAAGAGCGAGCATATTAGCGGCACGATGCGCCCTTCACCGCGCAGCAGCACCACCTCACGCTGATCCCGTTCACTGTTGGACAGTTCCCCACGCTCGCACGCCAGCTGCCAGTCGTACGGGCGGAAATCGGTAATGACCTGCGCATCGGGAATATCACCGTAGGGTTGGTTATTGGCAAACCACCAGATCGCGTCGCAGCAGGGGCAGGCAACGGTGTACAGGCACAAGTGTTTCGCCATTTCTCTGCGGCCCATAAACCGGGTAACGTAGTGAAGCATCTGCTCCGTGTACCTCTGTGTATCAGTGAGGGTGGGCTCGATAATGTCGAAGTCTTTACGGAAGGCGCACCCACCCCGGTCACCGCCGTGCAGGTGCTTCCAATCTGCAATAAGATCGGCCAGCTCATGCTCACTCATGCGCATGAGGGTTTTCTGGCTTTCGGTGGAGAGGACCATCCCCAGCTCGGCGAGCACACGCACACGCTGATGCAGCTCATGTTGCGGAACAGGGTCGGACGCGAGGACGCTATTAAGAGGGTAAATGCCGGTACGGCGGAGGATGACCTGCTGCAACTGTGCCATTGGTGCTGTCTTTCTACTGAACCCCAGTCCTTGCTGGAGGTGGCTGGCGCTTCCCCCGCGCCCATACCGGATTACGGGTGTACGGGGGTGCACGTTCCACTTTTTTGTGGAACATAACAGGATATTCTTGTTGGTACTCTTCTGTCAATGTAGCAGTTTTCGAGACACTTCTGTACTCATAACAGCTTATTTTTATACTGTTATTTCGAGGCCTCTCCCGCCCACTTTAGGTATCTCTGCACAGCGCAAACACGGTCTGCCGATAACCATTCGCATAGTATAAATATGTGTACGAGTCATCCCCCTGCACCCGAACGGTGCAGGGGGATGATAAGCACTTTACTGAGTGTCCCTTGTGGGCTTACTGGTCGAGAATAATCACGTCCAGGGTACGCGGGCCGTGCACACCCTCCACGCGGATCAGCTCAATATCACTGGTTGCCGAAGGGCCGGAAATCATGGTCACCGGGCGCTCATAAGTGATGCGATCGATCGCCTCAGGCACCAGCTCAACCACGGTAGAGCGGGGAACCACACAAATGTGGTGGTCCGGTACCAGCGAGATTGCGCGCCGCCCCTCATCCTGGTTGGAGTTCAAGAAGATCGTTCCGGTCTCAGCGCAGGAAACGGTTGAGGAGGTGACCACCGCATCCACAGCATCCAGCTGGTGCACCGTCAGGGCACCCGGCTCCAGGGTGCTGCCGGAGTCGGTGAAACAGGTGCGGGTGGGGGTGTCTTCCGGCAGCCACTGCCGGTTCAGGCCCACGGGAACTACATAATGCGAGGTCTCCCCCAGCCGCTCAGCGATCACATCCGCAATATTCGCTTCGGTCGCTTCGAACACGTTCGCCTTGTAATCAATGAGGCGGTCCACGAGCATCTCAATGGTCTGCTCCTGGTTCAGGTGGCTCACCCGGCGGTAGTTACGCTGGGGTTCCGGCGCCACGGGCGCATCCGCGAGGGAAGTACGGATGCGGGCGAGGATGTCTTCTTTAGCTGATGACATTTATGCATTCTCCTTGGGGTCATGCGCTGCCTGAGCGTCCATCGCGGCCTTGGCGTTAGCGGCAGCCTCAGCGGCCTTGCCCTTATTCGCTTCAATGAGGGCTGCAATATCCACGCGCTGGGCGCTGTCGCGGGCGGGTGCGCCTGACTTTTCTTTACGCCACCAGTTGCGGAACGATTCCTTGGGCGGTTCGGGGATGTCGCGGTATTCAGTCCAACCGCCCACAATACCGGGCAGTTTAGAGATCTTGTGCTTCTTGCCGGTAATCAGGCGTGACATGGGCAAGCCGCGCTCGGCGACTGCCATCATCTTACCCGAGGAGAACAGCTTCTTAGCACCGTACATCATGGCATCCATCTGGGTGGGTGCGTGCTTCTTCCGGCCCGCGAATTCGCCCGCAGCGTGCTTGGCGTCCACGTCTTTGCCGCGCAGGTGCACCAGCACCTCGGGGAAGTTAATCTTCACAGGGCACACCTCGTAGCAGGCACCGCACAGCGAAGATGCGTACGGCAGCGAGTTATTGTGCGCCGCCTCAATACCGGAAAGCTGGGGCGAAAGAATCGCACCGATCGGGCCGGGGTAGGTGGAGCCGTAGGCGTGACCACCGGCGCGCTCGTACACGGGGCACACGTTCATGCAGGCGGAGCAGCGGATGCAGCGCAGCGCCTGGCGTCCCAGTTCATCGGCCAGCACGGCGGTACGGCCGTTATCGATGAGGATCACGTGCAGGTTCTGCGGGCCGTCACCGGGGGTTACGCCCGTCCACATGGAGGTGTAGGGGTTCATGCGCTCACCTGTGGAGGAACGCGGCAGAAGCTGCAGGAATGCCTCGTAGTCCTGGAAGGTGGGCAGCAGCTTCTCAATACCCATGAACGAGATGAGGGTATCGGGCAGGGTCAGGCACATACGGCCGTTGCCTTCGGATTCTACGATGGTCATGGTGCCGGTGTCAGCGATACCGAAGTTCACGCCCGAAACGGCGACCTTGGTCGAGAGGAACTTCTCGCGCAGACGGTTACGCGATGCCTCCGCAAGCTCGGCAGGCTCATCGGTAATATCCGGGTTAATGCCTTCAATCTTCTTGAGGAAGATATCGCGGATTTCACGGCGGTTACGGTGAATTGCCGGAACCAGGATGTGCGAGGGGCGGTCTTCGCCCAGCTGCACGATTTCTTCCGCAAGGTCGGTCTCAATGGCGTTAATGCCGTTCTCTTCCAAGAACTCGTTCAGACCGGTCTCGGCAGTTGCCATGGACTTGATCTTAATAATCTCGTCCACGCCCTGTTCGCGAATCAGCTCGAGAGCAATCTGGTTTGCCTCGTGAGCATCGCGCGCCCAGTGCACGTGCCCGCCGCGCGCGGTAAAGTTACGCTCGAACTGCTCCAGCATCTGCGGCAGGTTGTACAGCACATAGTTCTTCACCATTTCGCCGGTGGTGCGCAGGTCCTGCCAGTCGGGCAGCTCACTGGTGACGCGGGCGCGCTTATTGCGAATAGCGTGGGTCACGAAACGCAGGTTATTGCGCAGCTGGTCATTCTTCAGCTCACGCTTGGCGTATTCGGGGAACGGTTCGTTCTCAAAGATATTGCCTTCGCCGTAGTGCACGACCTTCGGCATACCCAGGGGGATTGAAGTGGAAGTCATCATCAACCTACTTTCTATGCGAAGGCGAGTTCTACGTTGCCGTCAATCTTCAGCGGATTCGCTTTAGTGGAGGCGAGGATTTCGGCAAAGTGAATGGTTTTTACGGGTGAGCCTTTACGGGAGAGAGCGCCGCCAATATTCATCAGGCAGGAGCAGTCGCCGCCGGTGCATACGGATGCGCCAGTCTTCTCTACGTTGGCCGCTTTATCTGAGACCATCGCACCGGAAACATCAGCGTTTTTGAAGGAGAAGGTTCCACCAAAGCCGCAGCACTGGTCAAGGCCCTCAATTTCGGTGTACTTAATACCTTCAACGGTGCGCACCAGATCCTGCTGACGGGTTCCCAGGTGCAGCAGGCGCATGCCGTGGCATGAGCTGTGGTAGGTCACGTGCTCGGGGAAGTATGAGCCGAGCTGCTCAGCGGCGTTGGTAATGCCCAGAACGTCAATCAGCAACTGGGACAGTTCAAAGGTGCGGGCTGCAATCTGCTCGGCTTTGACAGCAAGCGCCTCATCACCTTTGCGGCGAGCGATCATAGGCTGCTGGTGCCCCAGGGAAGCCACGCAGGAGCCCGACGGTGCCACAGCTACGTCCCAGTCCCAGGCGGAGAATGCATCAACATGGTTCTTGACAATGGGGTAGGCGTCGTCGAAGTAGCCGGAGTTCACGTGCATCTGGGAGCAGCATGTCTGCCCGGGAGGGTATACCACCTCGTGCCCCAGACGTTCAAGGATTTCGACGGTCGCACGTGCCACGCGCGGATACATGCCGTCTACAATGCATGTTGAGAAAAGTGCGATGCGCATGTTTATTGTCCGCTCCTTTCCTGGTTAATTAAATTTTTCTCGCCGCCTCTTTAAGTGGGAAGACGCCTGCTGTTGCAGCGGCGGTTTCGCACCAGCGCGGCAGCATAGCTGCTAGGTGTTAGCGTTCCTTGATATGCCGGGTCACAAAGGCAGGCGGGGCGGAAAAATTTAGGTGTTAAACTTTTCTTCTTACAGTACATTTAACACTATCGGTCGGGCATTTCTTTAATTTAAATACCGCACATTTTTTTCACCAAATTATTTTTAAGGTTTACCTTATTTTTAGGGTTGCCGCACCCTTCTTAAGGTCATGCCAACCCTACCTCTGAGGGTGGGGTTTAAGATTTTCTCCCCCAAACGCATCAGCGGGGCCTAAACCCCTACCGTTTCTTCCTGACTGTCAGCGTCTTGAAGCAGGCACTCCCCAGGCTAACGAAGGCATTTCCCCAGCCCCTTGCAATCACATTAAGCGGCGTGCCGAATCGTGAAATATTTTCCATATGCTTCTCATAGCGCGGTTTTACCAGCATTTACACCCTGCAACCGCCCTACCCTATTTGCCCCACGTGAGCAGCATCATGTACTCTTCAAACTAGCACTTTATTGGTCTGACCACATACCTCTGCGGTCTATGGAACAGCAGCGGGTAACCTTACCGGGTAATGGTCTGACCACACATCTATTCCTGTACCAAAGGAGTTACCAGTGGATAAGTTCACTGCCGTCACCGATGCCGTGGGAGGAAGCCTCGCACTGAGCGCGCTTGTGGCGACCATACCGCTACTTACGTTCTTCATTATGCTTCTGGTCGTCAAAGCTCGCGCCCACTGGTCGGCCCTTGTCGCGCTAGCAGCATCCATTCTTGTTGCCTCCTTCGGCTTTACGATGCCATTCGACTTGGCAGGACTCAGTGCGGTGCGCGGCGCTATCTACGGTTTGGTCATCTGCTGGGTGATTCTGGGGGCTATCTGGTTCTACCAGATCACCGTGCTCTCAGGGCGTTTTGAAGATCTGCGCCGCACCTTTGACCGTCTCGGCGGCGGTGATTTGCGCATCCAGGCAATCCTCATTGCGTTCTGCTTCGGTGGCCTGCTTGAGGCTCTGGCTGGCTTCGGTGCCCCCGTGGCAATTACCGCAACCATGATTCTTGCTCTCGGCGTGAAGCCGCTCAAAGCAGCTATTACCGTGCTTCTTGCTAACACCGCTCCTGTGGCGTTCGGCGCCGTCGCCGTCCCGATTGTGACCGCAGGCGATGTTGGCGGCAAAGACCCGCACGTTATTGCAACCATCGTTGGTCACCAGGCACCGTTCCTGGCAATGTTCGTGCCCGTCATTCTGCTCTTCATCCTCGACGGCATGAAGGGTGTTAAAGATGCATGGCTCCCTGCCTTCGTCATCGGCATTTCCTTCGGTATTGCACAGTGGATCACCGCAGCAACCCCCGCATACAACCTCACCGACGTGGTGGCATGTATCGTCTCGATGGGTGCAGCAGTGCTCTTCCTGCGCTTCTGGAAACCGCGCGGCGTAGAAGGCGTGCGTGAGCGTTACGGCCTGCCTTCACAGGTCGAAGAGAAAGAAGCACTACCTGCCGTGCGTGTGTGGATGGCTCTTCTTCCCTACCTGATCGTGGTTGTTATCTTCGGTCTCGTGAACCTCAATGCCGGTTTGAAGGCATGGCTGAAGACCGTGGCTATTAAAATCAATATCCCCGCGCTCAGCTCCCGTCTGGTCACCAAGGACGGCACACCCGTCAAGGACGCCCCTTACACCTTCACCTGGCTTTCAAACCCCGGTACTCTGCTGATTATCTCGGGCCTGATCGTTGCGGTTGTTTACTTCTTCTTCAACGAGAAGGGGCGGTATGGTTTCAAGTTCCCAGCCGTTTTCGCCGAGTTCGGTTCGGTCATCTACCGTATGCGCTGGACGATTCTGACCATTGCCTCGGTGCTGGCACTGGCATACGTCATGAACTTCTCGGGTCAGACCGTCGCAATGGGTACTTTCTTGGCGGGCTTGGGTACCATCTACGCAGTACTGGCACCGGTGCTGGGCTGGATCGGCACTGCGGTGACCGGCTCGGATACCAGCGCAAACGCGCTCTTCTCCAAGCTACAGGTATCTGCTGCCGAGAATCTGCAGCATGCTGGTGTGAGCGGTGCTACCCCCGAGCTGATGCTTGCAGCAAACACCACCGGTGGTGTGGTCGGCAAGATGATCTCGCCGCAGTCACTGGCTATTGCAGCCACCTCTGTGGATATGGAGGGCAAGGAATCCGACATCCTCAAGGCCGTGGTTCCCTGGTCGTTTGCGATGCTCGTGGTCGTCTGCCTGCTGGTCTTCCTGCAGACCAATATCCTCTCGTTCCTCGTTCCCTAGCCCTTAGGGTTCCGTAACGAGCGAGAGCTGGCGGGGCGGGGCACCACAGGGTGCGCCGCCCCGCCGCTGCACTACCGGAAGGCAGTGCGGGCATCATAAAAATACTGTAGGCTTGCAGAGCACAACATTGGGCGTGGTTCTGTGACGAACCCACCCAGGCGGCGTACACGCCCTCAGGCACCCACCCACAGGGTTTTGCACCCTGGAGAGTTGCACAAGCTAAAAGTCACTTTCAGATTTCACACGAAATGGGACATACTCATGACGCGCACAACAGGCTCAGGGACGATCATGCAAGAGCGTAGTTACAGCATCCTGCTCGAAAACTTTGAACGCAGGCTGCGTCTGGGGGAGCTGCGTGTGGGCGATAGGCTACCATCTGAACGCACCCTAGCCGAACAGTACGGTATTTCACGCCCATCGGTGCGTGAGGCCCTGCGTATTTTGGGGGCTTTGGGGCTGATTCGTTCCAGCACCGGTTCGGGCCCAAAATCCGGCGCTATCGTTATTTCTGAGCCCTCAGATGCGCTCAGTTGGGCGCTTCGCATGCACATTGCCACCCGCAACCTGCCCGTTAAAGACGTGGTTTCCACGCGTTTACTGCTGGAGGGGCCTGCCGCACGTGCCGCCGCGAACACCCCGGATTCTGCTGAGCGTGACCTCGCCTTAGAGAACGCCCGCGAGCACCTGGCGGAGATGGATTCGCCAGATATTTCCAATGAGCGGTTCCATTTCTGCGACACACGTTTTCACTACGAACTATCCCGCTTAAGCGGCAATATTGTGCTCGATACGGTCATTGATTCTTTGCATATGGCCACTATCAGTTACGTGCAGGAGGCGGTTCCGCTGCTGCGTGACTGGGCTGCGGTTAAGCAGACTCTGCAAGATCAGCACCGGGGAATCTATGAGGCGATTTCCACTCGTGATGAAGAGGCCGCCTATGAGCGCGTATGTGAACATATTAAATGGTTCTATTCGCTCTCCGACAGGGCCCGCGAGCAGCAAGAGTGGACGGGTTCTCACCCGGCATCGCAGGTGTTACACACCGACCTTAGGGGGTAAACCTCAGAATCCGCGCAAAAGTTCAGCGGTTTGATACGGCCCCTAACGCAGGGCACGAACGTGGAGTACGCTCTGGCCGATGCCTCCAATTCACCCGGTAAAATAGGGGTATGAGCAAGAGGGAACCGCGCAAACACACAAATACCGCGCATATCCCCCGTCTGCCGTCCCCTCTAAGTGCCGCTATGCGCGCCGCACGCCGTGCGGGCCGTATGCTTGAGCCAGCTCTGCTTTCTTCCTCCGAACTGGTGGGGTATCTACCGTTTACCGCGCACGGGCGTACTCTGCACTACAGGGTGGGGAATGCGCACCGTCTGGAAGGCGCAGGTTCCTCTCCCGGTGTGCTTTTCTTCTTTGATGGCGACTATCTGCTGCGCTCCGGCAGCCGCCTGCTGCGGCGCACCTCCACCCTGCGAGAAGAACTATCGGATATCGCGTATCAGCACCGCATGCTTCTGGTACCTGTGCTGGCACCGGGAACCGTTAATGAGGGTGTGCTGCGTGAGGCAACCACGAACTGGTGGGTGCGTGCCCGCGCAAACGGCCGGGTATTCCGCGCCCTCGCTGCAGATCTGCATGAGAGATACGGGTACGACCGATCCCGCGTGTGGCTTGCCGGTTACTCTGGTGGCGCAGAGTTCATTGCCTACGAGCTGCTATTACACGCCGCCGACGCAATGGTAGGAGGAGGCGCCACCCTCATTGGCGGTGGCGGTGCGGACGGCATCCCAACCCAGCACCGCGCCCCCAATATATCCCTCAGTCACCTATTATTGAGCTGGCATGTGGGCGATAAGGACGGCCGCTCCCCCAGACTTCTGAACGACACACGATCCGGTGGGATGTGGTCGGCACAGGTTGCAGCGCAAGAAGGCGGCCAGTTCTATGCGCGGCTTGGTGCGCGCACGGCCCTGCACGTTATGCCGGGGCAAGGGCACCGAAACTACCCCATCACCCAGTTGGTGCGCAATGACCTGGCGATGGCTACCCGCCTGGGGTACCTGTAGCCCCTCATAGTTTGTCCGCAAACCCGCTGCTGATTTCATTGTGCGACTCACCCGCATGGTGTGCCGCGAGCTTTACAAGACACAGGTGATGAACGTAATACTCCCGTTATTTACCCTAAAAGTTGCTGGTTTTTTAAACTTTTTAGGCTAAAAACCTTCACCCATTCGCTATTTACTGACGCATTGCGGTAAAGTGTCACTATGCCTCGTATTTCTGCAGCCACTAACGCCGCCCAGCGTGAGAACACTAAACGTGCCATCCTCGAATCTTTTGGCAAGCTCCTATATTCGCGCGGCCTGCCGGGCCTCACCATGACCGATGTCGCCAAAAATGCTGGCATTGGCCGCACCGCAGTCTATAACTATTTCGCCGACATGGGTGAGCTGCTTGTAGCCTACGCCCTAGACGAGACCGAAAGGTTCATTAAAGAACTTGATGAAGGGCTCGAAGGCGTCGACAACCCCATCGACCAGCTTGCCGTCTATATTCGGCTGCAGATTGAAGACCTTGCACGCCGCCACCTACCCCCCGGGCCGGCCATGCGTTCCATGCTTTCCCCCGAATCCTACGCGAAACTCGGCAAGCACGTGCGGGAGCTGCAGATGGTACTGGCAAATATCCTCTCAGCGGCCATCGCCGAACACTACATCCCCGAAAACGATATCAGGGAACTAGCGATGCTCGTACACGGTTCGCTCTCCTCCAGTGCAGGGCGCACCGAAGACGCCCCCGACGAAGACACCCGTGAACGGCAGATCCAAAGCACCATCCGCTTCATCCAGATGGGCTTGGGTGCACGATTCGACACAGACGGCCAGCCCATCAAGCTAGACGGCGCACCCCAGGCACCCGCCAACGCTCACTCTAACGACGAGTCAAACAGCGAGTCGATGCACCTGAGTATTGCCTAGCCGAACCGTGAGCTGTAAACCCCTCGCAGGTTTCCGGCCTACTGACAGCAGATAGCAAAGAACCCCCGCCGCAAGGTCTCGGGGGTTCTTTGAGTCTATAGGGAAGCTAGTCGCCTAGCCGTTCTGCGCATTAGCGCCCTGCGGCAGCAGCCTGGGGTCAAGCGTATCCAAGTCAAGGATACGCGCGTACATAACAGACCGGCTGTGCAACGCGGTGCGCAAAGCACGATGCAGGCCATCCTCCAAGTAGAGCTCCTGCTGCCATTTAACCACGTGCGGGAACAAGTCACCGAAATAGGTGGAGTCCTCCGCCAGCAGAGTCTCAAGATCAAGTGTTTTCTGAGTAGTGGTCAGCCAATCCAATCTCACCTGCTGTGGCGGAATACTCCCCCAGTCGGCATTCGACATACCGTGCTGGGGGTAAGGCCGGTGGGCACCCACTTTCTTGAAAATCATACCCACTATTTTACGGGGAAATACTGTGTGTTCGCTGTGCGTTACGCCAATGGCGCGGAACAGCAGTCCGTTTTCGTTCTCCCCCTAACTGCCCCGCAACAAGCATGGCAGCCCGCGCCGGCCCACAACAAAGACTCACAAGGAAAAGCTGCGGTTCCTGCAGCTGCCGCGCCCAAGCACCAGAAAGAAAAATCCCCGGCCTCAAAAAATCGAGACCGGGGGAAGAGCGGAGGATGGGGGATTTGAACCCCCGAGGGCGTGAACCCAACACGCGTTCCAGGCGTGCGCCATAGGCCGCTAGGCGAATCCTCCAGCTGAACACCTTACAAAAAGGCGAACGGATAATAGAATACACTACCCACAACGAAAACCTCAACTCCTCCACACCAGCCCCACCCCACACACCCAAATTCACAAGCACCGCAAAATCAGGTAGACTGGTACGTGCCTCTTACGTGGCGTTATCTTGGAAAACTCCCCCAGGACCGGAAGGTAGCAAGGGTATTCGAGCTATGACGGGTGCGTAAGAGGTTTTTTATGCCCAAAACATTTGCAGCAGAAACACACCGTTATAGCGCGCCCACGCTTCGCGGCTTCAGTCCCACGCCGGTAACGAAACCAAGCCCCATGCGTGCATCCGTGAACTAAAATAGTGTAGAACCCCGCGTCGTCAACCAGAAGGTCACCCGTGAGCACAGCACTCTACCGCCGTTACCGCCCCGAGACCTTCGCCGAAGTCATCGGGCAAGAACACGTCACCGAGCCGCTCATTACCGCGCTCACCAACAACCGCGTCAATCACGCCTACCTCTTCTCAGGCCCGCGCGGATGCGGCAAAACCACCTCCGCACGCATCCTGGCACGCTGCCTCAACTGTGCCCAAGGACCAACCCCCACCCCCTGCGGCGTATGCGACTCCTGCCGCGAGCTCTCCCGCGACGGCGGCGGCTCCCTCGACGTCATCGAAATGGATGCGGCATCCCACGGCGGCGTAGACCACGCCCGCGACTTGCGTGAACGTGCAACCCTCGCGCCCATGCGCGACCGCTACAAAATCTTCATCATTGACGAAGCGCACATGGTCACCCGTGAAGGGTTCAACGCCCTGCTCAAAATCGTGGAAGAACCGCCCGAGCACATCAAATTCATCTTTGCCACCACAGAACCAAATAAGGTTCTCGGAACCATCCGCTCACGCACCCACCATTACCCGTTCCGGCTGGTACCGCCCGAAGTTCTTCTGCCCTACCTCGAAAAACTCTGCGGCGAAGAGAACGTACCCGTCGAATCCGGCGTGCTTCAACTCGTCATCCGTGCTGGCGGCGGCTCCGTGCGCGACTCGCTCTCCATTCTTGACCAGCTTATCGCCGGTGCCAACACCGAATCCGGCATTAGCTACGACCGCGCTGTCGCCCTGCTCGGGTACACGCACGCCCAGCTTCTCGACAACGTGATTGATGCGTTTTCCACCCAGGATGCGCCCTCTCTCTTCGAGGCGGTCTCGCGGGTGGTGGCGACCGGGCAAGACCCCCGCCGTTTCGTCGAAGACCTGCTCGAACGCCTGCGTGATTTGATTGTGGTGCAGGCGGTACCGCAGAATGCCGCGCAGATTCTGCAGGGTGTTCCCGCCGACCAGATAGAACGCCTCAAAATGCAGGCGCAAGCCTTCGCCACGGCCCAGCTAACCGGCGCGGCGAGCACCGTTAACGAAGTGCTTAATTCTATGACCGGTGCCACCAACCCGCAGCTGCAGCTTGAACTGCTATGCGCGCGGCTGCTGGTTCCTGCAGAAGATACCACCAGCCTCATAGCACGTCTTGAATCCCTGGAACAGCGCATAGCAGCAGGCGGTACCGGCAGCTCCCCGGCCGCGCCGCGGGGCGCTGTCCCTTCACCCAACCGGGCTATGGCCCCCGGGCAGAACAGCACAGGACGCGCCGCAGGTTCCGCCGACCAGCAAGCAAACAGCCCATCTGGCACGAACCCTCAGCCCGCCACTCCGCAGGCGCCGGTTCACACCGGCCCGGTCTTTAGCAGCCCCACTCCGGGGGATGAACAGCCCCAGCCCGGCACATCACATGATGGTGCAGGCACGGCGGGTAGCGCCCCATCCCACGGGCAGCATCAGCAACAGACTACGCATACCCCACAACCCCCACGTCCTATGCAGGCGCAGGGTGATCAAGGAACCGCCCACCGTACCGCGGGGGCCTCCCAGCAGCGTCAGACCGCCCGTAACGGTGAGGGTGCATCTGACCCGTTACTATCGGTCCGCGGCAACTGGCGCGTGATCGTGGGGCGTGTGAGTGACCGCTCTGTAACCGAACAGCTGCTGCGCCTCGAACCGGTGCGCTATACCAATGGGGAGCTGTATGTGCGCGCCGATATGCCCACTCTGCGTGCCGTCAAAGCTTCGGTCGCTGAGCTCAGTGAGCGCGTGAGCGATTTCCTTCGCGTGAAAGTACGGGTGCGGGCTGAGGTCGCCAAGAAAACGCCGCGTGACGATGTAAAGCCAGCTGGCAACCAAACGGGGAACAGCCCTGCTGCGCCCAGCAGCCAAGGCGCTGTGCCGTCTGAGACGCCCACAAGTACTGATACCTCTGCGATTGCTGACGGCCCGCGCGGGGGTGAAGATGCCTGGCGCCGCCACGGCCAGCCCGTGCAGCCGCAGGGCAGCGGACAAGACCAACCGGCGGCAACCAGCGTAGACGACCCTCTATCGGCATGGCAGGTAGCGCCCATCCCGCAGGAGGATCCGGCGAGCCCCACCCCCGAGCCTGAGAACCCTAAAGAGCCCGGTGCGGCAGAGGGACACCCCAAGAATACGGGCAATACCGCGCCAAACCGGGCAGCACATACGCAGGCTCCTACCACCGCAGCCTCCACGAGTACGCGGGGCGAAGAGACTCAAACCCCCGCCAGGGGAACTACTCCCCAGCAGGCTGCACAAGGGGCCTCTCAGAGCTTCGCCGAGTCAGCTTACGCTGATTCCCCGGCGGAATACCCCGCACCCAACGATCACGATGTTCCCCCCGAAGACCCTTACTTTCCGTCAGCCCCCGACCCTGACGCGCATGGTGCAGGCGCTCACAGCGCAGGCGATGCCGCAGTACCCCCGCTCTCAGACCCCTTGGAAGAACAGGGGCCGCAGGAATCGGCTGAAACCCCGCCCGGGGATACCGGGCAAGAGCCGCAGCAGCCGTTCGGGGAGCGTGATTCTTTCGCCTCTTCCACCCCTGCTGGTGTGCACACCGAGAAAGCCGGTGAACCGCAGAGCAGCGCCGCAGAAGAGGAAGAAAAAGAAGAAGCATTCGGTTCTGTTTCCGCTCCCGAGCCCGGGCAGGATTGGGCTCCTGTAGGTGCCGAGACCCTCCCCGGCGGGGCGGCCTCCGAGTCTTCAGAGGATGAAACCACCAACGGGCAGCCCAGCGAGCCTGAGCATTCGACGGCCCCGGCATCTAAAAGCGTATTTGCGGCCGCCTTTGAGGAGGAAGAAAACTTTGAAACCTCAGCGGATGATGAGCAGGTAGAGTCCAGTGTGCATGTGGGTCTCAAAGCGGTTGAAAAAATCTTGGGCGGTAAGCTAATCGACGAAACGCCGCTATAGATGCACCCAGCTTGCCAAAGCCCGCAAACTGACCAGATGAAAGCGGTGGCCTTTCCCGTAGGGTAGGAAAGCTTGCGGCGAAGAATGACGGTTAAGCGGGCACCAGCAGCAGCATATCCCCTATGCTGTACGGGTACGGGTTTACGGGGCGCGTTTTTGCCCCTGTTACGCGCGTCATAAGAGGAGAAACATGTACGAGGGCGCAGTCCAAAACCTCATCGATGAACTGGGTCGCCTACCGGGGGTGGGCCCCAAGTCGGCGCAGCGCATCGCCTTCTATATTCTCAACTCTGACGCCTCAGACATGGCGCGCCTGACCACGGCGATTTCAACAGTCAAATCGAGCGTGAGCTTTTGCGAAACATGCGGCAACGTTTCGGAGACGAAACAGTGCGTTATCTGCCGCGATGATCGGCGTGACCCAGCCGTGATTTGCGTGGTTGAGGAGTCCAAGGATGTGGTGGCAATTGAGCGCACCCGTTCCTTCACCGGGCGCTACCATGTGCTGGGCGGGGCTATTAACCCGCTGGCGGGGCTTGGCCCCGAGCAGCTGCGTATTCGCGAGCTGGTCTCGCGCCTAGCGGATGAGCGTGTTCAAGAGATTATTCTGGCAATGGACCCCAACCTTGAGGGAGAAGCGACCGCAACCTACCTTTCACGGATGCTGGTTCCGCTGGGTATTCGCCTCTCACGGCTGGCTTCCGGTCTGCCCGTTGGCGGTGACCTGGAATATGCGGACGAGATTACGCTCGGGCGCGCGCTTGAGGGGCGCCGCGTAATCAGTGAGGGCGCGGGTATCGCCCAAGCGAATGTTGCTGAAGATTTTGAGCAGGTGGTTGAAGAAGAGCAGGCGGAGCGTGAACGTGCGGCTGCTGAGCCGAAGGCGCCGCGTAAACGCTGGAGCGGGAGTATGTTCGACGACCTTGACGATACTCAGGACGGGGCGGGCCCCTTAAACCCTGAAGATACTGATGAACAGCAGGGAGAAAACAATAATTCTCTGTCGGCTGCCTCTCCATCGCACGGCGAGCAGGCCACCGTTAATGAGGCTCTCATAGAGCAGGTACTGCAAGACTCCAGCGAGAATCATGCCCCCAAACCAGAAGGTGGCACCTCCGAAATTCCTGTCGAAACAACACGTGCCGACGCATACCGCTCAGCGGACTATGAGGAGCGTATCCGCAAAATCCAGGAGGGGCCGCTGCGTACTCCCACCCCTCAGGTGCCGCCTCTGCCGGGCACTAAATATGTTAACCCGTGGGAGTAGCCTGCTCTCAGCCCCGTAAGCTGCAGTGAAGACACCCCGTGAAAGTAAGAGTCTCTATGGATGAGCAGCGCACGCAGGTGTTTATGTCGAGGTTTTCTCCCCCGTAGCCGCGCGGATCCGCCGGACCCCGGCTACAGCGCAGATCAGGAACATCGCCAGCGCGAGAAGCTGCCCGGCCCCCAGGTGGCTGCTCAGCTCAGCAGACTTATTCTTAGCGCCCTCAGCTGTGACAATGGCAACCATCATGTGCGCGTACATCACCCCGTGCACCGCCTGCCCCACCAGCAGACCCCAAATATTAGGCATTACTACCCACGCGCAGAACATGGCGAGCGCAGCCACCACATACACAACCACTACCAGTGGTGGGGCGTACGGTGCGTTCACTGCTGCGGTATAAACTTTTTTAAAGGTGACGGTAGGCACAGGAGTGTTTATGGACCCCAGCCTGTAACACTGCGTCATATTTCATGTTCTAATACACATACCCACATAATTCACATGGCGTCCTGCACGCGTCTACTATGGATTAGGAGCCGGGACCACCCCGGCGTTTACACTGCATACCTCACCCGGGGAGTTTTAATGAGCCTGATCGTCCAGAAGTTTGGCGGTTCCTCCGTTGCTGACGCCGAAAGCATTAAGCGTGTGGCGCGCCGCGTGGCGAACACCCGCAAGGCAGGGCACGATGTGGTTGTGGTCGTATCCGCAATGGGCGACACCACCGATGAGCTGCTTGACCTCGCCGCAGAAGTAACCAGCGCAGTCACCCCCTCACGCGAGCTTGATATGCTCCTGACCGCCGGGGAACGCATCTCAATGGCGGCGCTGGCGATGGCAATCAACGATATTGGTGTTCAGGCGAAATCGTTCACAGGCTCACAGGCTGGCATGATCACCGACGGCGTGCACGGTGCAGCGCGGCTGGTTGAGGTGAAGCCGGACCGCATCCGCGAGTCGCTTGAAGCCGGGAACATTGCGATTGTCGCAGGGTTCCAGGGCATGAACCGTCAAAGCAGGGATATTACCACTTTAGGCCGCGGCGGTTCGGATACGACCGCTGTCGCCTTGGCGGCCGCACTAAACGCCGATGTGTGCGAAATTTACTCGGATGTGGACGGCGTGTTCACTGCCGACCCGCGTATTGTCCCTACAGCGCATAAACTAAACACCGTCACTAGCGAAGAAATGCTGGAGATGGCTGCTAACGGGGCGAAGATTCTGCACCTGCGCAGTGTGGAGTATGCGCGACGGTTTAACCTGAAACTGCATGTACGCTCGTCGTTCTCTGAACTTGAAGGAACTATTGTTATCCCGGAGAACTCGGCGGAGCTCACCCCCACCCACCTGAAGGAGATCCCCTTGGAACAACCCTTGATTTCTGGTGTCGCCCACGACCGCGGGCAGGCCAAGATTACCGTTGTTGGCGTACCGGATGTGCCCGGTTCGGCGGCGCGCGTGTTTGGCCTGATTAACGAGGCGAAGATCAATATCGACATGATTGTGCAGAACGTTTCTACGGACCGCCCGAACGTGACCGATATTTCGTTCACCTTGGACCAGGCGCACGGGCCGCTGGCCCTGCAGGCGCTTGAGAAGGCGCAGGCAGAGATTGGTTTTGAAGAGGTCATCTATAACGAGGCCGTTGGCAAGCTTTCACTCGTGGGTGCGGGCATGAAAACCAACCCGGGTGTTTCGTTCACGTTCTTCGAGGCGCTCAGCAACGCGGGTGTGAACGTCGAGATGATCTCCACCTCCGAGATCCGTATTTCGGTGATTACTGAGCTGTCGAAGCTTGATGATGCGGTGCGTGCCGTGCACACCGCCTTCGCGCTAGACACCGAAGGAGAAGCCACCGTCTACGGCGGGACCGGGCGCTAACCTGGGTTCTACCGATCTATAGAGATGCTAAGAAAAACTTCAAGTTTTTCTTAGCATCTCTCTATTTTTATCCTGTTCCGAGGTTCTCTCAGGCATCCGAAGACTCTCAGTCGAAATTCCTCTGGATGCAGTACACCCCCATACACGACACTTGGTAAGCGTTGCCTTTTATAGCCAGTAATTTTGTATTGTCTGTAGCGTATTTAGCGGATAGTTTAATCTAGAAGGATGGCTGAGGTATTGAAGGTTCTTAATGGCCCGCAGTGGCATACTTATGCGAAGGAGCATGAGCACCGGGCGGGTCGTTTTGCTGACCCGTTTGTGCGTCGGCGCGAGCAGGGGCAGGCGCATCCGGTTGAGGATTTTCTGTTTACGTACTACACGCTCAAGCCCGGTCAGTTCAAACGCTGGCATCCTGGGGCGGGTGTCATTCTGCTGGATGCCGCCGAACGTGTCAGCTGGAAATTCTACCGTGCGGCAACCGAAGACGAGCTCGTCTTAGCCGGGCTCTCCCCCGACGATGCACACACCCATGCCGAACGCGGTGACGCGGTTCTCGTGGACGTACCCCAATTCGTGGACAAACGCGGTACCGCCCTCACGTTCACCCGCGAAATCTTGGGCAACACAGCCGATAAGAAGGCATTCTTCGGGTGCTTTGGTATGCACGAATGGGCGATGGCGTATAAATCGGTTCAGAACAATATTCGTCACGACTACCTGGATTTGCGTTTGGGTGCTGAAGGCACCGACCGGGTGGTTGAGTCGCACCGCATCCGCTGCTCGCATTTCGATGCGTTCCGGTTTTTTATGCCTCAGGCGGCACCCATGAACGAGCTGCAGCCCACCCGTGAAACACAGCGCACCATGGAGCAGCCCGCCTGCCTGCACGCCAATATGGATATTTATAAGTGGGCGTATAAGCTGATCCCGCTCATCGATTCAGCACTCGTGATGGACTGTTTTGAGCTTGCCTGGGATGCGCGTGAACTCGATATGCGAGCCGCACCGTACGACCTTCTCGATTGGGGCTATGAGCCTATTAAGGTAGAGACCCCCGAGGGTAAAGCCGAGTATGTGCAGTATCAACGCGAGCTGTCGGAACGTTCGGTGGTGCTGCGGCGACGTCTGCTGACCACCATAAACACATTCTTGTAATTACACGTTTACATCTAGCTGCATCCCGGCCCCGTCTGTCGGCGGTGCCTGCCAGGCATTGTTGTAAAAGCAGTTTTGCCGGTGTTCTCGTGCCGTACCAGCCCGTGAAATAGAGTATGTCTGCACGCTTTTTCACGGCGGCACTTCAAGGCTTGCGGTACCATTAAAGACGGCTCAACCAAAACTCACGCACCCAAGGAGCGCCCACACATGGCCCGTATTGTTGTTGATGTTATGCTCAAGCCCGAAATTCTTGACCCGCAGGGTAAAGCTATCGCTCACGAGCTGCCCCGTATCGGTCTGAATTCCTTCACCGACGTTCGCCAAGGCAAGCGTTTTGAGCTGACCGTCGAAGGCGAAGCTACCGAAGAGCATCTTGCACAGGCACGCCAAGCGGCAGAAGAGCTGCTCTCAAATCCCGTCATCGAAGACGTTGTGAACGTCTCGGTTCTGGAGGACTAAGAGCATGGCAGAATCACTCGCAGCACACGAAGTTCCCCTTGTTGGCGACTTCAGCGTCTCGGCACCCAACCCCGACTTTGCTGATGCGCGCATCGGCGTTATTACTTTCCCCGGCACCCTCGATGACCGCGATGCGGCGCGTGCCGTACGGTTAGCGGGCGGAACCGTCGTCGAACTTTGGCATGACGACGAAGATCTCAAAAACGTTGATGCCGTCATCATTCCCGGCGGTTTCTCCTATGGCGACTATCTGCGTGCAGGCGCTATCGCCGCGAAAGCACCCGTCATGCATTCGGTCATCGCAGCGGGAACATCGGGGTCTGCTCCCCTGCCGGTGCTGGGCATCTGCAATGGTTTTCAGATTCTTACCGAGTCGCATCTGCTCCCCGGTTCCATGATTAAGAACGATCACCGCAAGTTCATTTGCCGTGACCAAACCCTGCGCATCGAAAATAACGCCACCTCATGGACCGGATCTTACGAACCTGGGCAAGAGATTGTGGTTCCGCTCAAAAACCAGGACGGTCAATACGTGGCGGACGCCAAAACCCTAGAGGCGCTCGAAGCCGAGAATCGCGTCGTGTTCCGATACGTGGGTTTCAACCCGAACGGTTCACGCCACGATATTGCCGGTATCAGCAACGAACGCGGAAACGTCGTCGGTCTGATGCCCCACCCAGAACACGCAGTTGAGCCCGGTTTTGGCCCCTCATCCTCCGGGTTCGGTGATGTTTCACTACGAGGCGGTGCCGACGGCTTGGGCGTCTTCACCTCCGTTCTTTCCAACCTGATTAACGCCCGCTAGACGCACGACGACAAGGATAGACACAAGCGATGAGCGAGAAGCAGTTTAACCTCGATACCGTCGAGCATGCGGCGGAAACCCCCGATACTGAACTTCCCTGGGCAGAGCTGGGGTTAAAGGAAAACGAGTTCGAAGATATCAAGAAGATTCTGGGCCGCCGCCCGACCGCGGCCGAGCTGGCCATGTACTCGGTCATGTGGTCCGAGCATTGCTCCTACAAATCCTCGAAAGTACACCTGAAGCAGTTCGGCGCCAAGGTTACCGACGAGATGAAAAAAGACCTGATGGTCGGCATCGGCGAGAACGCTGGCGTAACCGATATCGGCGACGGCTGGGCGGTGACCTTCAAGATCGAGTCACATAACCATCCCTCCTATGTTGAGCCTTATCAGGGTGCGGCAACCGGCGTGGGCGGTATTGTGCGTGACATTATTTCGATGGGTGCACGCCCGATCGCGGTTATGGATCCGCTGCGCTTTGGCGCTATCGACCACCCGGATACCGCCCGCGTGGTCGGTGGTGTGGTCGCTGGCATCGGCGGCTACGGCAACTCTCTGGGGCTGCCCAATATTGGCGGCGAGACCGAATTTGACGCCTGCTACCAGGCAAACCCCCTCGTCAATGCCCTGGCGGTCGGTATTATGCGCCACGAAGATATTCGCCTGGCAAACGCATCCGGCGTAGGCAATCAGGTAGTGCTCTTCGGGGCACGCACCGGCGGCGACGGTATTGGCGGCGCATCCGTGCTGGCTTCAGAGTCCTTTGACGATACCAAGCCCTCCAAGCGACCCGCAGTGCAGGTAGGCGATCCCTTCGCCGAGAAGGTTCTGATCGAATGCTGCTTGGAACTCTTCAAGGGTTCCGTGGTCGAAGGCATTCAGGATCTCGGTGCTGCCGGTATCTCCTGTGCAACCAGTGAGCTCGCCTCCAACGGCGAGGGCGGCATGCATGTAGACCTTACCAAAGTACTCTTGCGCGACCCCACCTTAACCCCCGGCGAAATTCTGATGTCGGAATCGCAGGAACGCATGATGGCGGTCGTTTCGCCCGAGAACGTCGAGCGTTTTGAGGCGATTATGAAGAAGTGGGGCGTGGAGTACTCCTTCTTGGGAGAGGTGACCGATACCGGCCGTCTGATCATTGAATGGGACGGCCAGGTGATCGTTGATGTAGACCCGCGTACCGTGGCGCACGACGGCCCCACCTATGAGCGCCCCTATGCGCGCCCGGCTGGTCAGGATGCACTCCAGGCAGACCATTTCACAGACTCCGCTGCCGACGATGCGCGCCCGCGCGGCGAACAGCTGGGCGAGGCTATCAAGGCTTTCATGGCATCTCCGAATATGTGCTCCAAGTCCTGGATTACCAACCAGTACGACCGCTACGTGCAGGGCAACACAGCCCTCTCTATGCCGGACGATTCGGGTGTGGTGCGTGTGGACGAGAACACCAACCTGGGGGTCGCGCTGGCGACTGACGCATCACCGCGTTTTACCTACCTTGACCCGTATGAGGGCGCGCGGGCATCCCTGGCGGAGGCCTACCGCAACGTGGCAACCGTGGGTGCCCGCCCGGTCGCGGTTTCGGACTGCTTGAATTTCGGTTCCCCCGAAGATCCGGACGTCATGTGGCAGTTTGCCGAAGCCGTGCGCGGTCTTGCCGACGGCTGCATGGAGCTGGGTGTTCCGGTCACCGGCGGCAATGTTTCGCTGTACAACCAGACCGGCGGTAAGGCCATTAATCCGACCCCCGTGGTCGCGATGATGGGCGTAATGGACGACGTTACCCGGCGCACCCCCTCGGGTTGGGCGCCGGAACACGATGGTCAGGCTATCTACCTGCTGGGTACTACGCGTGACGAGCTAGACGGTTCAGAATGGGCGCGTTTCAAGGGGCACTTGGGTGGTCTGCCCCCGAAGGTTGATCTGGCGGTTGAACGTCAGCTTGGCGATATGCTCGTAAATATGTCGCGTGACGGCATGATCGATGCGGCACATGACGTTGCCGCCGGTGGCCTTGCCGCAGCACTCGCGGAAGCCTGCCTGCGTTTCAACACCGGGGCGCGCATCGGGCTGGGCGAAGTTGCCGAACGCGACGGGCTCGACCTGTTCACCCTGCTGTTCTCGGAATCCTTAGGTCGCGTGGTGGTTTCCGTCCCGCGTTCTGAGGAGGTGCGTTTCAAGGATATGTGCACCGCCCGGCAGTTCCCGTTCGCGCGCATCGGCGTAGTGGATGCGCTCTCGAACGCGCTGGACTTCCAAAACGAAGTCTCCATCAACCTTGATGAGCTGCGTGCCGCTCACGAAGGCACCATGGCAGCTCACTTTGGTGAGGTGGCGCAGGGCTAGAGCACCTGCAACATGCCCCTTGGGGCTCAAAGCGGCGGGCTGCACCGTTGCATTGAGCCTCAAGGGGCTTCTTTAGTCTGTGCCGGAGAAAGACTTTCCCCAACACCCCTGCAAAAACGGCAGAATATTGCCGAAAACCTGCTTTATCTTCCCTGCCAGTCACTCCATACCTTGAAATCGGCAATATTTTACCGATTTACTCAAAAAATCCAGCTTTTCATTCGCTATACTAATAAATCGGCAGTATTTCACCGGTTTGTTTGACCGGGGTTAGATAAGGAGCGGTAGTGGCACGAGAACTCACTGGAACACTTGCCCAAGTGGTGAGGGCGCACCGGCGTGAGCTCAAACTTACTCAAGAGTATTTGGCACTTCTTGCGGGAGTCTCAGAGCGTACTATCCGAGACCTCGAAAAGGGTCGCGAATCCGTTGCCTTCAGTAAAGTAAGCACCGTACTTGATACCCTCGGTATCGATCTCATCTTGAGGGAGCGCTAATGCCTGAAATCCTCGCAGATGTTTACAAGAAAGGGATTCTCGCCGGGCACTTTTCTCGAACCGACGATGGAGCCACAGCTTACACCTATGCGAGTACGTACCTGGAAACTAACAGCAAGCCCCTATCCCCCACTCTGCCGCTCTCCACAGACTCGTACCGCAGGGAAGGTGGGGCGCTACCACCATTTTTTACCGGGCTTTTACCCGAAGGACGTCGTCTAACAGGCCTTCGGAAACACCTCAAAACTTCAGCAGATGATGAACTTGGGATGCTCATTGCTGTCGGGGAGGACACCGTGGGAGATGTACAGATAGTTTCTCCCAACACCCAGCCTGCTCAGCTAGTCATTCCTGATGCAGGCGAACTCATTCAAAGTGAGGACTTTCAGACCATAACATTTTCAGAGCTAATAAACCGGCATAGTATTATTGACCCTGCGGCCATACCGGGAGTTCAAGACAAGGTCTCTGGAAAGATGCTTACTCTTCCACTACGTAGCAGTGAGGATTTCTACCTTCTTAAAATTTCTCCTCCAGAATACCCTCAAGTAGTTGAAAATGAGTCTTTCTTTCTAAAAGCAGCGAGCCGCATTCACGCTTTTCCTCAAGTCGTCTCTCACCGTCTTGTACATGATGCAACGGGCCGCTCAGGAATTCTAATACGCCGTTTTGACCGTTATATTGATGAGCATGGTATAGCGCATCGTCTTGCAGCCGAAGACGCATGTCAACTCAGTAATCGTTACCCCTCCGACAAATACCTTTTAACCGCAGAACAATGTTCTGAAGCACTACTGACCCAGGTGTTTTCACCCCGCATTGCAGCTCCCGAGGTTTTCCGCCAGTTTGTCTATGCGTGGCTTACCGGAAACGGCGATCTGCATGCCAAAAACCTGTCAATTGTGGAGAATCGTAAAGGGCAGTATGAGCTATCCCCCATCTACGATATCCCTTCAACCGCCCCGTACGGGGACAAAAGCATGGCGCTTCTTCTAAGCGGGAAAAAAGATGGTTTATCGCGGCGTAGGTTTCTGACATTTGCACATAACATAGGTGTGTCGTCCAGGGTTGCCGAGCATGTGCTTGAAGAAGTTCTTACAGGCACCGAACACCTAGCCGAACAAACACGTGAAGAGTTGCCATTCGATTCACACCGCATGAAGGAGCTTCTCAAAGTTTTGAAGAACCGGCGCAGGTCCCTGCTATAGCCGCGCTGACTTTATACACCACGACACCCCATCTTTTGGATGGTTCTCAAGCCTTCAATGTGCAGCATGTCTTTATGTCATATTTCGGCGGGGAACCGTAATTCTGACGTGTTTTTAATAACCTATCCGCCGGTGGGCTAGGCAATGGTGTGGAGCAGAAGATGGAGCACTGCAGGTATGAAATACGCCGGTGGTGCGCCCGCGAACTAGCGCACTACCGGCGGTGCCGCACGAGCCCGAACTGCCCCGTGAAGGGCGGGTATTTTATGGGCTCAGCGGAGGCTGTTTTATTAGCTGCCGCTAGGACAGGCGGCCCAGCTGCGCAAAGAGTGATGCATTAATGCGGAAGCCTTCGACGGTTTCGTCAATGAGGGCCTGCCGCTGCTCTTCGGTCAGGGGCGCGTTATCGAGCAGTTCCCGGTAACCATCTTTGAAAATTTTGGGCTTGGGCAGTTCAGTGAACCGGTACATGCTCAGCGCCTCGGCGGGAATGCCGTAGTGGCGCGCCACCAGTGCAGCGATTGCCTGACCACCCGACAGGTCCCCCAAGTAGCGCAGGTAGTGGTGCGCTAGGAAGCGTTCAGGAACGTTGGCGGTGGCGTTAATTCGTTCCACATATTCGATAGTTGCCGGCAGCGGCGCGTCAATATCCTGCTGCCCTAGTGCATAGATGTCGTTGCGGATGCTCGCGGCGCGGTCGAGCCCTTCAATGGTGAAGGGGTCGGTGATGGGGTTGCCTGCCTCACGCAGGTTTGCGGAGATCGCTTCCAGAGCCTCGTAAATGTAGGTGTACTGGTTGATCAGGCGCAGGTAGGCGGCGGTATCGAGTTTACCTCCCATGAGGTCTTCCATGAAGGTGGAGTGCTCGGCATTGTCGTGCACATTTTTGGTGCCCGCTTTGAGGCGGGCAGAGAAACGTTCGTTAGTTGTTTCAGGTGCGCAGGTAGTAGTCATAGCGGGTTCCTTAGTTGAGTTTGAGGGTTTGCGGCGCCAAATTTTTTACTGACACCGTGTCATCAAGTTTCGCTAATGACATATTGTCACTAAAACTTGGTTTTGGCAATACCCCTACCAAAATTTCTGCTAAGGTAACCCTTAGAGAGCTCGCATGCCGCCCTAGACACCTATTACGTTACACAAATCTTCTCTAATAGGTCTAGACTGGAAGCGAACATCACATCACCCTTTCGAAAAGAGAGTAGTCACATGTCTGTCTCACCCAGCGCCAAGCGCTCCTGGGCGTTCTTAGCCAGTGCCGCCGTCGGCCTTGGCAGTATCGTCTCCACACCCGTCGCATTCGCAGATACCACAACCACATCCGTAGCCTCTCAAACGCAGGTGCACAACACCGCAGATTCTTTCACCCAAGCAGAAACAACATGGGGGCTCAGAGATTCCTTCCGCGACTACTTACTGAGAGGAGTCGCCCAAGGCACCCAAAAGCTGGCCAGAGTCGGCACTAACCCCAAGGGTGAATACACTTTCGGCGAGTTTGACGCCTCCAAGAGCAGAGTCACCGACGACGGCTATGAGATCGTCTACACCGGAAGCAAAATCCACTACACCGGGCACCACGGCGTGCTGGAAACCATCATCACCGACTTCAGCATCATTATCAGCAAAGACGGCAAGGGTGAGGTGCGCGCCAATGTTCAGTCCCGCCCCTACGAAGGCACAACACCGCAGCCGCTGAAGTCATACCAGAATATTAAACTGGGCACTTTCGACGCTTCAGACCTCACACACGACGGCAATAACATTTCTCTTGCCGCCAGCGACAAAACCAAAGTAATCCTCGCCGAAGAGGCTACCCCTGTTTTTGCTGGCTTCTATGATGCAGGGCAGAAACTAGACGCTATCTCGTTCAGCGGACGTATCGCTCGGGGGTCCGCAGAGACTCCCGCCCAGCCATCACCCAGCGAGAAGCCCACCACACCGGCACCGGCTCCTAAGACAAACACCGTTCAGCCGGAAGCGCCAAAAACCGACCAGCAACCGGCTGCCGATGCCCCCAAGGCCGAAGAGAAACCCGCAGCCCCAGCACCCGCAGCCCAGGCCCTGCCCAATAACAGCACGAACACCGCCAAAGGGCATGTGGTTGAGTCCGGCTCCATGCAGTGGGGTATCCGTGATTCCTTCCTGCGTTACCTGTCAACCCTCGCACGCGGCAGCATCCAGGTCAGCGGTATGGAAAAAACCAATGCTGGCGGACTGAACTGGACCAAGGCATCCGGGGCCTTCGACCCAGCCACCCAAACCGGCCAGATCTCGTTCGCTGGCGAGGTGCATATCACCGGGCACCACGGGCAGCTCGACAGCACATTCAGCAACACCCGTCTTGTCGCTGTCAACGGCAAGGGCTATTTGGTGGTGGATGCCGAGGCACTAAACCTCAAAGGCGAACACAATACATTCAAAGACCTCATAATGGCCGAGGTGGATCTGAGCGGCGCCTCCTACGAAAACAACGTTTTTAAGCTCTCGAACGCGGCTGTAACCGTGACTGTTGCCGGTTCGAATGCTCTCTTTGCGGGCCAGTACAGCGACGCTGATAAGCGCGCCATGGCACCGTTGAACCTGTCGGTAAAGCTTGGGGAGCAGCTGACGGATCTTAACGTAAATCAGCCTGACATCGCCAAAGCTAATCAGGGCGGCGGCAATACCCCGCAGCTACCCGGCGCTGGTGATAATAGCGACAGCACAGCCAGTGGCGGTTCAGGGGTATCTTCCTCCGACTCCTCAAATAGTGGCAACGCTTCTTCCAGCAGTACCCTAAGCAGCGGCAGCTCAGGCTCGGGCACAACCGTCTCCACCAACCCGGCCCAGCCGGTATGCGTGCCCGTCACCCGAACCCGTAAGGTTGCGGTCACCCCAACGACCGCAGCAAAAGACGTGGCGTCCGCCTCAGACGGTAAGGTCGTCACGGCTGAACTGGGCTGGGGTGTGAAAGATTCTTTCCGTTCCTATGTACGCGGCGGTATCGCCAACGGTAACTGGGATTTGAGCGGAACCACTTTTGCTCATAATACGTTCAACTGGTCAAGCGGCTCCGGAACGGTGAAAGACGGTAAGGGCTCAGTATCGTTTACTGGTTCAATCCATTTCACCGGCCACCACGGCGTACTCGACAGCACAATCGCCAACCCGCGCCTTGACATTAACGGCTCCAAGGGCGTCCTGTACGCGACCCTGACCAGCAACAATATGGAAGGCAAATCCAACAGCTACGGGGAAGTTGCCTTACTGGATGTTGACCTGAGCGGTTTGCAGACCTCTAACGGGTCGGTCTCCGTCAAGGGTGCATCAACCAAACTGACGGAGGCGGGGGCTAAATCATTCGCCGGTTTCTACTCCGCTGGGCAGGACATGTCCCCGCTGAGTTTCAACGCTTCGCTCTCAAAGAGCGGCGAGTCGAGCACACCCGCTGCAGCACAGCCGACCGAGAAGACCATCACCGAAACCGTGTATGAGGGTGAAGGGTGCGATAAGAAGCCTCTGGCTCATACGGGTGCTAGCGGCGTGCAGAGCAGTGTTGCCGGTGGCGTCTCAGCGTTGCTCACCGGGGTGGGTGCGCTGTTCTATGTGCGTCGTTCACGTGCTCAGACATCCGATAACTAGGGCGTAGCGTGCACTGCTCGGGGTGCGGTGAAGGTGAAGAAGCCCGCCGCACCCCTCAACTTATTTCGCATCATTATTCACACTATTCGCAATATTTTTGAGAGTGAACTCGTATGTTTATCCATTCACTAGTGAGCGGCATCAAAGCCCCCGGCTGTTTCTCACAGAAAATTGCTGCCCTCATGATGGCGGCGTTGCTTTTCACCCTATCCGCGTGCGGCATCGGCACTCAGAACCCGAATAATGCCGCCTCATCACAGACGATAGTTAGTGAGGAACAAAGCAGCGCCGCCCTAGCTGAGCTAGCCCAGCAGCTTAAAGACGGCAAGGCCGCTCACCCGAAAGAAGTGACCGGCCCCTCAAGCGCAAAGAACACCCCCGAGGTGCAGGCAATGGTGGACACCCCCACCCCGCAGCTGCCGGTAACTTTTAAGGACTACACCGGTAAAGAGGTGACTGTTAAGTCAGCGGAACGCATCCTGGCCCTCGATACGTACGGGACTCTGGCACAGGATGTGATAGCTCTCGGCTTGGGCGGACGACTGGTGGGGCGTACAGTCTCTAACACGGAGCAGTCGCTCTCGAAGCTTCCGGTTATGACTCAGAACGGGCACGACCTCAACGTTGAGGCTATTCTCTCCGCCAAACCAGACGTGGTGTTCCTCGACTCGTCAGCTTCTTCACGTGATGCGGCACAGAAACTGGAAAGCTCCGGTATTACGGTGGTACTGACCGACACGAACCGTAAAATGAACCTCATTATTCCCCAGCTCAAGCTGGTGGCGCAGGCCCTCGGCGTGCAGGAGGCGGGGAATACGGTGGCTGAACGCATCCAAAAAGACCTTGACTACGCAACCACCACCTTGAAGGAAGTCGCGCCGCAGGGAGATCAGCGCCTGTCGATGGCTTTTCTGTATGTGCGCGGTAACTCGGGAGTGTTCTTCGTGCTTGGAGACGGCTACGGCGCAGATGAGCTGATCACTGCCGTAGGCGGTCGAGGCGTCGCCGCCGAGAACGGGATTAAAGAGATGACAATGGCCAACGCCGAGGCACTGGTAAAGCTGAACCCAGACCTTATTCTGGTCATGAGCCGCGGCCTTAAATCCACTGGCGGCGTGGACGGGCTGGTGTCCCGCCCGGGAGTGGAGCAGACCACCGCAGGTAAGAACCGGCGCATTGTAGATATGGATGACGGTCAGATCCTCTCGTTTGGCCCGAACACCCCAGCGGTCCTGCTCTCGCTAGCGAAAGCCATCTACGCCCCAGAAGGACAGTAGTGGAACACGTAGCAGAGGACTTAGCGGTTACCTCAGAAACAGCCCGGCATCAGCCAGCCGACGAAGTGGACCTCACCAAGGTGCAGAAACCCGTGGGTGCTGGGGCCCCAAAATACACAAACCCCCGACGTACCCGCGCGGTTGTGACGCTTTCGGTACTGGTTGTGACCCTCGTGGCTGTCACCATAGTGTCAGCCGGGCTGGGCCAATATAATATTCCCACCGACCAGGTGCTTGCCTCGTTCGCCCGTAAATGGGGTTTCATCCCGCCACAGCAGGAGTGGGCGATCGCTGACAGCACCCTGTGGAATGTGCGTTTCCCGCGTGTGCTTTTAGCCCTGTTCGTGGGCGCTGCATTAGGCTGCTCGGGGGCTGTTATGCAGGCGGTGTTTGGCAACCCGCTGGCTGAGCCGGGAGTGGTTGGTATTTCTTCAGGTGCAGCTGTAGGTGCCTGCCTGGCTATTGTGCTGGGCCCCCAGTTGAGGGACACGTTTGCGGTACCGACCTTCGCCTTCGTAGGGGCGTTAACCGCCACGGTATTGGTGTATGTTCTCTCCCGCTCGGGCGGGCGCTCGCAGGTGGTGTCAATGATCCTAACCGGTATTGCGGTAACAGCGGTTGCGAACGCGGCTATCGCGTTCTGTGTTTATGTTGCTGACAGCACCAGCCGTGACGAGATCGTGTTCTGGCAGATGGGGTCGCTGAACCGGGCCAGCTGGACATCATTATCGAATATGTGGTTTGTTGTGGTTGCGGCGCTACTGGCCTGTTTCATGATCTCCGGGAAACTTGACCTTTTGGCGTTGGGCGAGCGCGCAGCGCAGCATTCGGGGGTGAATGTTGAGCGTCTGAGAATGCTGGCTATCGCGGCAACAGCTCTTTTGACGGGTGCGGCGGTGGCGCATTCGGGCATTATTGCGTTTGTGGGCCTGATTATTCCGCACCTGCTGCGGCTGCTGCTGGGGCCGTCGAATAGGGTGCTGCTGCCGGCTTCTGCACTGGGCGGGGCGCTGTTGGTGTCTCTCTCTGATTTGGTGGCGCGCACGCTTATCCCGTTCTCCGATATGCCGATCGGTATTTTCACGGCACTGGTGGGTGGGCCTACGTTCTTTTTCCTGCTCCGCCGGTCGATGCGTAAGGGCGGTGTGTGATGCTGCGGGTCGAAAACATTTCGTACTCGGTGGGGTCTCGGCGCATCCTTGAGGATATTTCATTTGAGGTGCACGCGAACGAGGTGGTCTCACTAATTGGCCCGAACGGTGCGGGTAAGTCTACCTTGTTGTCGGTAATTGCTGGGGATGTGAAACAGGATTCTGGGGTGGTGCAGCTTGATGGCGCCTTGACGAGTTCGTATTCTCCGCGGGATATGGCGCGTCGCCGAGCCGTGCTGCTGCAGAAGACTCAGGTGGCGTTTTCGTATACGGTGCGTGAGGTGGTGGCGATGGGCCGCACTCCGTGGCGCGGCACCATCCGCATTGATGAGGACGAAGCTGTTATTGAGCGGATGATGATCCGCACAGAAGTGGCCCAGTTCGCTGAGCGGGATATTACGACTCTTTCTGGCGGTGAGAGCGGGCGGGCGCATCTGGCGCGCGTGTTTGCGCAGCAGACTCCCCTGCTGCTTTTGGATGAGCCGACGGCGGCACTGGATATTAGGCATCAGGAGCAGGCTCTCAAAAGTGCTCGTGACCTGGCGTCGGAAGGGGCCGGGGTGTTGACGGTGCTGCATGATTTGGATGTTGCCGCTGCATATTCTGACCGTATTGTGCTTTTGCAGCAGGGCCGGGTGGTGTGTGTTGGTTCCCCTGAGCAGGTGTGTACGGCGCAGCGGTTGAGTGAGGTTTATGGATATCCGATTGAGGTTTTGAAGCATCCTGTGACGGGGCGTTTGTTGATTCTGCCGCTTAGGTAGCAGGAGCCCACCCCCACATTATCTATTCTGCATAAGGAATATACCCCACTTCCCGCGTGTTTTCAGGAAACACACAGGGAGCGGGATTACCTTTTATGCCCGTTGAACCGATAGACTGAAAAATAAGCTTTGCCGCCTGAGAGCGGGTCGGTAGAGGCCCGCTGGCCTTTGAAGGAGAGTACTGGTTCATGAGTTCCAAGCCGCAGAGTACATCAACAGCGGATTCTGCGACCGCAGGTTTTGTTCCCGAGTACTCGGCGGATGCCCATAATGGCTCTGCGGAGCTTGCATCCTGTGGGCTGAGCGCGGCCGAGGTTGAACGTGCCATCGCAGCAGGGAAGGTAAACACACAAAACAATAAGTCTTCCCGTACCCTGTGGAGTATTATGCGGGCGCACCTGTTTACGGTGTTTAACCTGGTGCTGGGGCTGTGCGGGCTGGTCGTGATTCTGTACCAGCGTTGGGCAGATTTGCTGTTCTTATTCGCGGTGGTAGCGAACGTCATTATTGGCTTTGTGCAGGAGTACAAGGCAAAACTTGAGCTTGACCGGATTTCTCTGCTGGATCGTGCCCCGGTGTCTGTGGTGCGTGACGGCAAGCTGTCCGAGGTCCCGATGGAGACCTTGGTTGAGGGCGACGTGGTGGTGCTCAAACGTGGAGACCAGGTGCCTGCAGACGCAGTGGTGCTGACCTCTGATTCGATGGAGCTGGATGAGTCTCTGCTCACTGGCGAGAATGACCCGATTGCTAAACGTCCTGGCGATATGGTGCTCTCGGCATCCAGCGTGTTGGCCGGTACCGGCCGCGTGCTGCTGCAGGCTGTGGGGGCTCAGTCGCGGGCGAGCAAAATCTCTGACGAGGCGCGCCAGTTCTCCCGCATCCAGTCTGAGCTGCGTGATGCGCTCGACCGCGTGGTGCGGTGGATTACTTTCGGCCTTGCCGTCATTATCCCGATCGTGCTGTGGGGCCAGGTGCGTGCCGCAGGTGGCCTTGAAGTTGTGAACCGTGATGGTCTCTGGGAGAACGTCGCCATTGCGGTAGTTTCGTCAGTGGCATCAATGATTCCGCAGGGTTTGGCGCTCATGACCACCCTGGCGTTCGCGGCGGCGGCGGTGGCGCTGGGACGTAAACACAATATTTTGGTGCAGGAGCAGCCTGCTGTTGAGGTGCTCGCCCGCGTGGATACGGTGTGCTTCGATAAGACTGGAACCCTGACCGAGGGCGGCGTGATTTTCGATTCGGTGCGCCCGTTGAGCACCCCGGCCCAGACCGAGGCACCGGAGGGTGACCAGTGGCGTGCGTCCTTGCCGAAGGGCTGGGATGAGGCGCTGGCATGGTTTGGTGCCGACGAGAACGCGAACCCTACGGCAAAAGCGCTCACCGGCGGTTTTGCGGATGCGCCTGCTGAGAAGACCAGCGGCGTGGTTCCGTTTTCTTCGGCGCTGCGTTTTAGCGCGGTTGAGTTCGCCTCATCAGGGGCGTGGCTGCTGGGCGCCCCCGAGGCGCTTTTGGATCAGGGCACTATTGAGCGTGAGCGCGCCGCTGAGCTGGCGTCTTTGGGGCTGCGCACTATGGTTTTGGCGCATGCCTCCGCAGTGGTACGCAACGATGACGGCAACCCGGTGCAGCGCATACCGACTGATCATACGCCTGTGTTGTTCGTGATTTTCCGTGAGAATGTGCGCTCCGATGCCCCCGAAATTGTGGAGTATTTTGGGCGCCAGGGTGTGACGTTGAAGGTGTTCTCTGGTGACAACCCGTTCACTGTGCGTGCTGCAGCTAAGACCGCCGGTATGGATGTGGCCGCTGGTGCTATTGACGCCTCGACACTGCCCGAGGACGGCCCGGAGCTTGCTGAGGCGGCGGAGAAATACAATATCTTTGGCCGTGTTTCGCCTGAGCAGAAGAAGAACATGGTGATCTCCCTCAAGGAGAAGGGGCATGTGGTGGCGATGACCGGTGATGGCATTAACGATGCGCTTGCCCTCAAACACGCCAACCTTGGTATTGCGATGGGTAACGCGGCGCCCGCAACGAAGGCTGTCTCGCGCCTGGTGCTTCTGGACGGCAAGTTCTCTTCGCTTCCCGCCGCCTTGGAGCAGGGCCGCCAGGTGATTGCGAATATTGAGATGGTGGCGAACCTGTTCCTGACCAAGACGGGCTTTGCGATCCTGCTGGGTGTGGTCTTCGGTCTGATGGGCCTGATCTTCCCGTTCCTGCCCCGCCAGTACTCGACCGCGGATTTCCTGATTGTTGGGGCGTCCTCTTTCGCGCTGGCGCTGCTGCCGAATTCCCGCCGCTATGTTCCGGGGTTTTTGCACCGTGTGCTGAACTATACGGTTCCGAACTCTATTATCGTGGTTGCGATGCTTCTGACCGTGAATTTGGCGGCGCTTCTGGTGTTCCCGGGAACCGATATGCGGCAGGTGCAGACTGCTTCTTTTATCACCCTGGTGATTATGGGATTGTGGAACCTTGCGGCAGTGGCTAGGCCGTTTAACAAGGCACGTATCCTGCTGTTTGGGGCGCTGCTTGCCGTATTCTTTGCGGCGTTATTGGTTCCGGTTTTGGTGCGGTACCACCAGTTTGAGGCTCCGTCGGCGCTATTGTTGTGGCTGTCGGTGGGTGCTGGTGTTTTAGGGGCGGTGCTGATTGAGGTGAATGCGCACCGCTCGCGCCGCTGGCAGAAGCGTCATTACCCAGACCTTGAGGTGGCGCCTCTGCGGTTCTTCCCGCAGAAGTAGCAGCTGGGGCTTTGGTGAGCACGCCGTGTGTTTGTGCATCTTAGCGGGTGCACGGATGCACGGCGTGTCTGGATTTTGCCGCGCCTGTGGGCCTGTGTGTAGTTTTTGGTTCTTCTTGCTTTCTGAGGCAAAACCGATTACAGTACTGAATAAAACTTAAGGTTGTTTTGAACAGCCTTTAGCACAGGGTTGTTACTGGTTTGGCAGGCAAGACCTGAGTTACTCCGCCACGGGGCGTGTTTTACGTTGGTGGCACCCGTGTATTCGGGCACTCTTATACGGGTGTTGCGCACGGTGAAGGAGCTGACTCGGGTCTTTTTTGTTTTCCAGGTTGCGTCTTTTGGCAACAGCCCGCACAGACAATATCGCTAATTATCCAAGGGATGAACCGTGAAGAACCACGAGCTTGGCGAGAAGATTCTTGATGGCCTAGGCGGTCCCGAGAATATCGCCCACTTTACGCACTGCGCAACACGTTTGCGTGTTACCCCATCTTCGAATGAGAAGGTGGATCGCACCAAGATTGAGAACCTGCCCGGGGTGCTGTCGATTATTGAGCAGTCTGGTCAGACTCAGGTGGTACTTGGTGACCGCGTTGAGGCGGTCTATAACGAGATGCTGACCTTACCGGGTATGAAGAACTTGGGTGAGGATGATGACTCCAAGGCTAAATCATCCGGCGGTAAAAAGGCTGGCTGGCTGACGAATGTTTTCGATGTGCTCTCCGATTCCTTCCGTCCCCTGTTGTGGGCGCTGTTGGGCACCTCCATGATTCTTACCTTGATCGTGTTCCTGCAGCAGTTCGGCTTCTTCGGTCAGTACACTGACCTGACCGGTCAGAGTGTAAACATCGATATTGTGAACGGGCCGCGCCTTTCTGATAAAGACGCCATTAAGGCGCTCGAAGCCGAATGGATGAAGCAGTTCGCTTTCTGGTATATCATCAAGGCGGCCGCGCTGTCGGTGCTGAACTTCATGCCTATTATGCTTGGCGCAACCGCCGCAAAGCGTTTGGGCGCGAATATGTGGGTTGGTGCGGCTATTCCGGCGGCGCTGATGACCAGTACTTTCCAAAACCTCACCAAACTTGCTGACGAGCATACTAAGATGCTTGATGTGCCCATTATGGGTCTGCACCTGCCACTGTACGCCTATGATTACACTGGCCAGGTGTTCCCGCCCCTGCTGGCGGTTGCCCTCTTGGCGCCTCTGGAGCGTCTGCTGAAGAAGATCATCCCAAATATGCTGCAGATGGTCTTCGTTCCCATGCTGTCCGTTATTATTCTGGTACCCGTAACTGCCTTCGTGGTGGGCCCCATCGGTATTGGCGTGGCTATGGGTATCTCTGACTTCCTGAAGAATGTTAACGATGTAGCTCCGGGGGCCGTGGGTGCGCTGATCGCGGGTCTGTACCTGTTCATGGTGCCGCTGGGCCTGCACTGGCCGCTGAACGCCGTGATGATTAATAACCTGCAGACCTTGGGCACTGACTTCATCCAGTCCCCCATGGGCGCGTACAACTTCGCCGTCTTCGGCGCGGTGACCGGTGTTGCTATTCGGGCTTCACGGAATAAGGAGCTTCGCCAGACTGCGGTAGGTGCTTCTATGTCCGGTCTGCTCGGTGGTATTTCCGAGCCTTCCCTCTACGGTGTGGTTCTGCGCTACAAGCGGGTTATCCCCCTCATCCTGGTACCAGCTGTGGTCGGTGGCGCCACCATCTCACTGCTGGGGGTCAAGTCGCACGCTTTCGCCTTCACCTCGCTCTTATCGATCCCCGCGATGCAGCCTTCCGCCCTGTACGCTCTGGGCTTGGCAATTGCTTTCTTCGGTGCAATGACCGGCGTGCTGCTGTTTGGGTATGAGTCGCGCTCAAAGAAAGACGGGCAGGCCGCTGCCGAGACCGGGTCTGAGGGTGAACCTAAGGCCGCTGGCGCCGATGAGGCAGACACCGCGAAAAAGACTGACACCGCAGCAGCTGCCGCAAAGGCAGCCCCGGCAAAGCCTGCGGTTGAGTCCGGCACTGTGTATGAGCTGACTGCTCCGTTGGAGGGTAAGGCTGTGGCGCTGGAAGAGGTGCCTGACCCGGTATTTGCCTCAGGTAAGCTGGGTAAGGGTGTGGCCATTGAACCGACCGGTACCGCCGTGGTGGCTCCGGCTGATGCAAAGGTGAGCGCCACTCTGCCGTCGGGCCACGCCGTGGGCCTGAAGTTCGAGAACGGTGTTGAGATGCTCGTTCATGTGGGCCTGGATACCGTGCAGCTTGACGGTAAAGGCTTTGAGGTGAAAGTTGCTAAGGGCGATTCCGTGAAGGCTGGCCAAGAGCTGCTGATCTTTGACCCGGCCGTCATTAAAGAGGCGGGCTATCCTCTCATTACCCCGGTACTGATCACGAATACGAATAAGTTCGCCGATGTTGAGGGCTTGCCTGGCGCAGCAACGCCTGAGTCCACAGTTATTCGGGTGACTACAAAGTAGCCTTACGAACCCGATAAAAGCCCCGCGTTCTCCCCTATTGTTGGGGAGAACACGGGGCTTTTTCTGTTTAATAGACTCTATGGAGCGCTCAGACGGTCAGTAACCGCAGGCTTACCTTTGCGGCTACGGGGTTCTGTCCCGCACAGCGGAGAATACGGAGATTCTTGTACCTCTTGGGATGGTTTGCAAGGCGTTATCTGTGTGTGGATGCCGTTGCCCATGAAATCCCAGAAGGTCGCTGCGCTCTCCTTAGAATATAATGGCCCACTATAAAGCGGGGTCCCACCATGTACACATGGTGGGACCCCGCTTGGCTGGTTTAGGTGTTTAGCCTAAAGGCTACTTCTCCCAACCAGCGTTAATCCATACATCCGGGTCATATGCAGAAGTAGCAAACAGGCGAGGCCCGTAGTTTGCCAACCCCTTCTTGCACGCCTGGTAGTTGGGGCCGTTAGAGACAGGGATGTAGATAGCGACCTCAGCGAGGTGACGCTTCTCCAGCTCGGTTGCTATCTCAAGCTGTTTCTTATAATCTTCCGTAGCCATCATCTTATCGGCGAGGGAATCGAGCTCTTTACCGTGCCCGTTATTAATCTCTGACCGGTAGAAATAGTACGCGGAATCTACCGGGTTGGTGGTGATGCCGTACCCGGCAGACTTAATACCGTAGGACCTTTCGGTTGAGACCTTCGTCAGCTCAGAATTGGCACGATTCACTATCTTCAGCTCAATACCGATCTTCTTCATCTGATCCGAGAAGAACTGTGAGGTCGTCTTGACGTCTTGGTCATCCCCAAAGGTGAACAGCTCGTACGACGCTTTCTTGCCGTCCTTAGCGTAGAAATCGCCGTCCTTCTTATAGCCAGCGTCCTCCAGGATTTTCTTCGCCACGTCCTCACCAATCTCGGTAGGGTAGCTGTCCTTGTAGCCTTCCTGCAGGGGCAGGAAGCACATAGACCCGGGGGCTTTCTCGTTCCACCCGATCTTTTCGAATCGGATCTTCTGAATCTGCTCACGGTTAATACCCGCCACAATTGCTTTGCGGACGGGCAGCGGAATCTTATCCGGGTTAAGTTCATAGTCTGAAACACCCAGCGCAGTACCCTTACGGATATCAATATTTGACATCTTTGATACATCGGCGTAGACATTATGCGAGCTGGCAGAAATTACGTCAATTTCGCTGTTCTTGAATGCTGCCAAAGAGGCTGCCTCACCCAGAGAACGAATAGAGATTTTCTCCAGCAGAGGCTTCTGCCCCCACCACTTATCGTTCCGTGTCAAGATCAAGGAGTTCTGAGAAACATCCCAGTTCTCAACCTTAAAAGGCCCTGCCCAGTACTTATCGAGAGGCTTGTCGATGAGCCCTTCATCAAAGAGCTTCTTATCTACCAGTGCCGGGTGAATAAAGGTGGCAATAACGAATCCCCCGTCAATAGGATAGTAGGGCTTTTCCATAGTGACCTTGACCGAGAACTTGTCACCGTTCTCTTCAACGCTCTTTACCTGCTTCCACATGGGAGCGTCGGTTACCTGGTATTCGCCAGCAGGCGCTGTAAAGATCTTGTGGGCTGCACGTACCGATTCAATGTCAATGGGGGTGCCATCGTTGAACTTTGCCTTGGGGTTAATCTTGAAAGTAACGGTTTGAACGCCGTTCTTAGTCTCGGCCTTGTACTCCGTAATGTAATCAGTGTTTAAGCTGGGCTTACCCGTATAGTCATACTTGTACCCGCCAGCGTACGCTGAGTTCATAGCGGCCTGGATAACGATGGCGCCTGAAGTATAGCCGTTGGTGTTGAAGGGGTTAAAATTTTTAGGGATTTCGTCGAAAGCAAGACGCAGCTCGCCGCCTTCTTTGAGTTCCGAACGGTCTTTGGGGTTAAACGATACGGCCTTTGAGATATCGTCCCCAGCACCAAGCGCAGAGTTAGTCTCGTTCTTTTTATTACCACCGCATGCGGCAAGCAAACCGACGGTCCCCAGTGCAACCGCGCCAGTGAGCAGGGTGCGCCGATTGATTGACATGTTCGTCATCGAATCTCCTAGCGTTCGAAGTAGGGCAAGGCATCTGCTAGCTACATTCAGCCTGTCATCGTTGAGGACACAGATAGCCTGATGTGGGGCGGGGTGCCCCAAAGAAGTAGAGTTCTTGGAGTTAATTATAGCGGCAATTTTAGCCGTAAAGTGACCTGTGGCGCACTCAGGCTGCCGATTTATTCACACAACCATGCATATTTTAAGGGCATAAAATGCGCTTTACTATGTTTTGATTCATTTAAGGAACTTTATTCTTGATGTTCACTTTAAGTTTAAAGTAAAGGGCATATCAATATACTTTGCGGCTTGCACACCGCTTGTTCACACAGCATTGTGAGATCCCTTCCCTACCGGAGACCGACAAGAGCGACGCACACCAATGATTTTGGTATAAAACCATCTCCCAGCCGACGGACCATGTCTCAGTGGCTGCTAGGGTCAAACTTATAGGAGCGGACCACTTCTATGAACGAAGAGCCCGCCCCTACAAGGGTCGCAATACGCGACTTATTTATTTAAGCCAACCCACTTTTTCCCATTCAATGGGCTTGAAAAGAGTCGGTCCGTAGTTCGCCAGTTCTTTCTTGCACATCATCAGGTCGGGGCCGTTAAATACCGTGACGAGAGTCGAGACCTCAGCCATGTGCTTCTTCTCAATCTGGTTGCACATCTTGTTCCGCTCCGCGTCGTCTTTAATGACCGCCATCTTTTCGATCATTGCGTCGATCTCGGCATTGCCCACACCGTCGTTCTCTTTAGAGTAGTAGAACTGCTTGGTGGCAGCAGTGCCATCCGCACCGCTGAGGCTAAAGCCCGACACTATAATGTCGTACTCTTTAGAGCCGGTAACTTTCGAATACTCCGCAGAACCGCGAGTTTCGACCTCAAAGTTAATGCCGATCTCCTTCATCGTCTGAGCGAAACTACGCGCCATGCTGCTCTTACTGGGGTCATCGCCAAACACTGTGATTTTATACCGCAGTTGCTTACCGCCCTTAGCGTAGTACTCGCCGTCCTTCGTGTATCCGGCTTCTTCTAAGAGCTTTTGGGCAGCAGATTTTGCATCCCCATCTGCCTTCGGGAAATTATCTTCGTAATACTCCTCGAACGGTAGGTGCAACATTGAGCCGGATGGGTCTTCCTCGTACGGCAAATTCTGAAAGGCAATATTACTAAGAGCCTTCCGATCAATACCCAGGAAAATTGCTTTCCGCACTTTTGCATCTTCAATCCGCTTGGGGTTCAAATTCAGACCACCCGCATACAGCAGCTGACCTTTGCGCAACTCAGCATTCGCAGTATTTTTCAGTTCGGCATATGATGTGGAGGTGCGTGACTCAACCGCGTCTACTTCCCCGTTCTTAAAGGCAGCAACCTTCGCGCTTTCCTCCAAGCCCCGGAAGATCACCCGGTCAAGCACGGGCTTCTCGCCCCACCATTTCTCATTCGGCACCATAGTGAAGGTGTTCTCGGTAGAGTTCCAGCCTTTATCAGCCAGCTTAAACGGACCACACCCAAATTCAGGGTGCGGGTTATTCACAAACCCGTCATTGAAAACTTTCGGGTCTTCCATGCCGGGGTGGAAAATCGCATCGAACATCTCGTTTAATGGGTAGTATGGTTTGGCCATAGTGACCTTTACCTTAAAGTTACCCCCGTTGTTTTCGACGCTCTCAATATACTCATAGATACCTGAGCTGATGATATTGTAGTCACCGTCGGAACTCTTGCGTATCTTCCAGGTGGACTGCAACGCTTTGTAATCGATAGGGGTGCCATCGTTGAACTTTGCCTTGGGATTCAGCTCAATGTAAACGACGTCTTTACCACCCTCTTCTACAGGTTTGAAGGAGAGGGCAAAATCCTTATTCAGCTCGTATTTTCCTAGGTGCGTAATATTCCACAGTCCCGCTGCACGGATTGAGCTCATCACAATCTGCGTGTCGTAGGAATCTCCGCTTGTTGAATAGGTATTGAAATCCGGCCCAAGGGATCCCAGGGGGATACGCACCTCACCGCCCTGCTTCAAGTCAGACACCGGATGCGAATTGATATTGTACAGTTCCTCAGACTTAGCGTCTTTACCGGGCGCTTTAACCTTATCCTCTTTCTTCGAGCCGCCGCAGGCAGCTAACAGGCCCACGGTAGTCGTTGCGGCTGCAGCGCCCAGCAAGGTGCGGCGGTTGAAGATGTACTGCTTCTGCATAGCTATTGCCTCACGTCTACAAGTTCATTTGCTGCACCAAGTGCTCCGGTGCGTCACCGGCTTATATGCTTTACGGGTTTGGACTTATCCAAAGTTAAGCTATAAGTTCAGGTTATATCTCAGTACCTTACACCCGCATTTTATGGTTGTGGCAGAAAAAGCAGATTTTGTGGGATATTTAACAGTATATATGAATATTTATACGTAATATTCCTTTATTTACAATATTCATTGTATGCATATTTTGGCTTTTCTGCCCTCCGGGCAACCGAAGAACCGCCTTCTTCCCGCACACACTTCTGCAGAAAGTACACGTTCAAGACACCACAAGAGGGTGTGATATTCCCAGAAAACGGGAAACCACACCCTCTATAAGATAGGGCTATTAGATGTTTACTTCAGCCAGCCAACCTTTGCCCAGTCGATGTTGCTTTCGTCATAAAGGAAAGTGCCGTAATTTGCTAACTTTTCCTTACACATTGTGTACAGAGGTCCGTTATACACAGTACCCAGAGTGCACACTTCACTCATATGTTTCTTCTCAACCTCATTACACTTTTGGGCACGCTTCTGAGGGTCAGGCTCAACTAGAATTTTTTCGATCAGCTTATCAATCTCGGGGGTACCTACACCATTGTTATCCTTCGAATAGTAGAACTGTTGGGTTCCCGTCGTAGGTTCTGCGCCCACACTATAGCCCGAGAACGTAATATCATACTCCTTGTTGCTAATCACCTTGTTGAAGTTGAGACCAGCCTCAGGGTTCAGCTCAATGTGCAGTCCGATATCCTTCATGATTTCGACGAAGTTCTGCCCAACATTTTTACTGGTGGGATCATCACTGAAAACAGTTACACGGTACTCAAGCTTCTTACCGTCCTTTTCGTAGAAACCGTCAGATCCTTTGGTATACCCAGCCTCCTCCAGGATCTTCTGGGCAGCAGCCTTACGATCGCCGCCTTCAGGTTTCGGGAAGTTATCCTCATACAACGGAGAGAACGGCATAAGAACCATTGAACCGGGAACATCTTCTTCGTAAGGAAGCCCCTGGAAGTTAACATTTGCCAGAGCCTGCCGGTCAGTGCCAACGAAAATTGCTTTACGGACCTTCGCATCCTTAATATGGTTTGGATTCAGATTCAGACCACCAGAGAACAAACGCTGTCCGCGACGAATCTGCGCCCCATTAGTATCCTTAAGTTCAGCATATGCGGTAGGAGTAGAGGCAACAACGGCATCGATTTCACCGTTCTTAAATGCCGCGCGAGAAGCGCCTGCCTCAAGCGCACGGAAAATAATACGGTCTAGAAGGGGCTTCTCACCCCACCATTTCTCGTTTGCTACCACAGTGAAAGTTTTAGATGAGGAATTCCATCCATCTTCTTTTACAGTGAACGGGCCCGAGCTGTACTCTGGGCGTGGCTTATCAACAAATCCTTTATTAAAGACCTCCGGATCTTCTAACGCAGGGTGTGCGATGTAAGCAAAAAGATCTTCAATCGGGTAGTAGGGATTCTTGAAGACAACCTGAATGACACCATCCTTGCCCTCAGGCTCAATGCTTTCAATGTGAGGGTAAGGCCCCGCAGTTACGATATTGTATTTACCACCGGGTTCCTGGTGGATCTTCCAGGTGGCACGCAAGGCCTTAATATCGATGGGGGTACCATCATTAAATTTGGCCTTTGGGTTCATCTTAATAGCAACAGCTACTTTGTTGCCTTTCTTGCCAACCTCGAACTTCTCACAATAGTCCTTATCAAGTGTATACGCACCATCAGCAGTGACCTTATAAAGGCGAGCCGTACGCATGGTGCTAAGTACCCTGGCGGTAGAGTAGCTACTACCGCCTTGACTCCATATATTGAAATCTGGCCCAATAGCGGTCACCGGAATACGGAGCTCTCCGCCCTGTTTCAAGTCAGACACTGGATGGGAATTGATGTTATACAGTTCCTCAGGCTTAGCTCCCTTACCGGGTGCTTTAACCTTATCTTCTTTCTTTGATCCTCCACCGCAGGCTGCCAGCAAGCCAATAGTAGTGACTGCTACAGCACCGCTCAACAAGGTGCGGCGGTTGAAGATATACTGCTTCTCCATAGCTATCGCCCAACTTTCACTA